>Ga0272441_10009040_pt1 | contig 15519 bp, 12 predicted proteins | sample SSMProp6N_FD_193582 | JGI IMG/M metagenome (GOLD analysis project Ga0272441, IMG submission 193582) | Marine sediment archaeal communities from Little Sippewissett salt marsh, Falmouth, MA, United States - SSM-Prop-6N | ecosystem: Environmental > Aquatic > Marine > Wetlands > Sediment ... | reverse complement strand
CCGTCCGTAACGATGGCTTTGGCAATTTCAACGGACAGCTCTTTTAATGCGGAAACAAATATTTTATAATTTTTGTCTTTTGCCGTGATGTTTTCATTGCCGCTATTGCCGTTGGCGAACAGGAACACACAATCATTTGTGCTCATTTCACCATCAACCGTTAACATATTGAATGATATACCGGCAGCGTCTTTAAGCGCGTCCTGAAGCAGGGGCTGTTCAATATAAACATCGGTGGTCATTATACAAATCATCGTTGCCATGTCGGGATTGATCATACCGCTGCCTTTGGCAATGGCGCCGATACAACATTTGACGCCGTCAATTTCAAAAGTGACGGAGAAATGTTTGGGTTTGGTATCGGTGGTCATGATCGCCCATGCCGCGTCCACGCCGCCGGATGTTGAAAGCGCGGCGCGGGATTGGGGAACGGCTTTACGTATCAAATCCATTGGCATCGGCTGGCCGATAATACCGGTATTTGCCACCAGTACCAGCGCGGGATCGATGTTCAATTCACGGGCGGTCATTTCTATCATTTCCAACGCGTCCGTAAAGCCCTGTTCGCCGGTGCAGGCATTGGCGTTTCCGCTGTTAATAACGATGGCCTGGGCTTTTCCGGTTTTGGCCCGTTTCCTGTCAATCAAAATACACGGCGCCGGGACTTTGTTGGTCGTGAACATGGCGGCCAGGTGACAGGGCTTTTCACTGGCGATAAGCGCCAGATCTGGCCCGGATTGTTTGATCAAACAATGAATACCTGAGGCGCTGAATCCTTGCGGGGTCGTAATCGATCCGTTCCGTATGTCATATTTATTTTTGTTCATCGTTGCTGTTGTTTTTTATTTTTGAATGTCGTTTTTGTTGATTTCTTTTTTCATTAATAAATAGGTGATTCTGTCGACCAGCGCCTGCCAGCTCGCTTCAATAATATTTTCGGATACGCCCACCGTACCCCAGACCAGATTATCGGCCTGTGATTCGATGTAAACACGCACCTTGGCGGCGGTCCCTTCGGTGCTGTTCAGCACACGCACTTTATAATCAATTAGTTTCAGTTTTTTCAGTGCGGGATAAAACGGTTCAAGGGCTTTACGAAGCGCGTTATCCAGCGCGTCCACCGGGCCATGTCCTCCCGACGCGGTATGTTCAATTTTATTGTTTACTTTGACTTTGATCACGGCTTCCGAATAAATCGATCCTTCTTCATGTTTGTCGACAATAACCCGCGCGCCTTCCAGTTCAAAAAAGGGCCGGTGTTTACCCGTGGATTTATTGATCAGAATCTCGAACGAACCGTCCGCGCCTTCAAACTGGTATCCGAGATGTTCCATTTCCTTTAACCTGTTGACAATGTCCTTAATGGCTTCTTTTTTACTGGACAAGTCGAGGCCCATTTCTTCCGCTTTTTGCAGAATGTTGCTTTGTCCGGACTGGTCGGATATGAGCACGCGCTGCCTGTTGCCGACGAGACCGGGATCGATATGTTCATAGGTCCTGCGGTTGCGACGGATTGCGCTGACGTGAATACCGCCTTTATGTGCGAATGCGCTGTTGCCGACAAATGCCATTTCTTCCCGGTGCGGCAAGTTCGCGATCTCACTGACATATCGCGATAGTTGCGTCAATTCATTTACTTTTACTTTACCGGACAGCAGTACATCTAACTTAAAGGCGGAATTGGCCAGAACCGAGCATAAATTCGCATTGCCGCATCTCTCACCGTAACCGTTAATAGTTCCCTGAACATGCAGGACGCCTCTTTCAATTGATTCCAGGGAATTGGCAACGGCCAGATCACTGTCATTGTGGGCGTGGATACCGAGGGAAACGCCAAGCCCCATTTTATTTACGATGTCGATGATCTCACCGATCCTGGATGGAATGGTCCCGCCGTTCGTGTCGCACAGGACCAGGCAATCCGCTCCTGCCTGTCTGGCTACATCAAGCGTATGCAAGGCGTACTCGGGATTTTCTTCATAGCCGTCAAAAAAGTGTTCGGCATCGTAAATAACTTCTTTGCCGTTATCTTTCAGATAGGCGATGGAGTCTTTGATCAGTTCCAGGTTGATATCCAGCGTTGTCCGCAAACCATCCGTCACATGCAGATCCCAGGTTTTGCCGAATATGGTAACAACCGGGGTGTTGGCGGCGAGTAAAAGTTTGATGTTGTCATCTTCGGACACTTTGGCCTTGACGCGCCTGGTGCTGCCAAAGGCGGCTATTTTTGATTGTTTCCAATCGATCTTTTCCGCACGCTCAAAGAATTCCATGTCCTTCGGATTTGAACCCGGCCAGCCGCCTTCAATGTAATCCATTCCAAAGTCATCCAGCCTTTGGGCAATTTTTATTTTATCTTCGGCGGAAAATGATATTCCTTCACTTTGCGATCCGTCTCGTAGAGTGGTATCGTATAAAATCAGTTGATCCGGCATTTAATGCCTCCTGTTATATTATTTTTATTTATGCAAATCAAGGGATATATTGTTTACTAAAACCCTTTTGCCACCATATCGCCGACTTCAGTGGTGGAAAAACCCATTTTACCCGCGCCCAGGCTTTTGATCTTATTGGCGGTGACATTCATAATGGATTTTTCGATGGCCAGCGCGGCTTCCGTTTCTCCCAGATGGTCCAGCATCATTGATCCGCAGGAGATTGCAGCCAGCGGATTAATGATATTTTGACCGGTATATTTGGGGGCCGAGCCGCCAATCGGTTCGAACATGCTGACGCCTTCCGGATTAATATTGCCTCCCGCCGCGATGCCCATTCCGCCCTGGGTAATCGCTCCCAGATCGGTAATGATGTCACCAAACATGTTGCCGGTTACAATAACATCAAACCATTCCGGATTTTTTACCATCCACATACATGTCGCGTCCACGTGGTAATATTCGCGTTTAATGCCGGAATAATCCTGTTCGCCGATTTCATTAAAGGCCCGTTCCCACAAATCATAGGCAAACGTCAGAACATTGGTTTTACCACTCAGGGCAAGGGTATTTGTTTTGTTTCTTTTTTTGGTATATTCGAAAGCGTAACGCAGGCAGCGTTCCACCTGAAAACGGTTGTAAACCATGCTTTGAACGGCAACCTCATTCGGAGTCCCTTTCATGGAGAAACCGCCCGTGCCGGTGTAAAGTCCGCCGGTATTTTCCCTGACCACAACATAATCAATCTGTTCCGGGCCTTTATCCTTGAGGGGCGTTTCAACACCCGGGTATAATTTAACCGGTCTGAGGTTGATGTACTGGTCCAGTTCAAACCGCAGTCTTAACAGGATACCTTTTTCCAGAATACCGGGTTTGACGTCCGGGTGGCCAATCGCGCCGAGGAAAATGGCGTCAAATTTTTTCATCTCGTCCGCGGCCGAATCGGGGAGCACTTCGCCGGTTTTCAGGTAACGGTTACCGCCAAAATCGAATGTTTCAAAGTCAAGTTTAAATCCAAAAGAGTTCGCGGCGGCCTCAAGCACCTTAATACCTTCCACAACCACTTCAGGGCCGGTGCCGTCGCCGGGCAAAACAGCAATTTTATAGTTTTTCACGTTAGTCCCTTTCATTTTTCATCATATTTTTAATTCATACAGTCAATAATAATATTCATTCAAATCAGAGCGTCGCTTTTACGTCTTCTTTTTGGTTTTTGTTTTCCTGTAAGTGCAGGCTCTTGTTAATCGCGTTAAGATAAGCGCGTATACTGGCTTCGATAATATCCGTGCTGGCCCCGCGACCCAGTATTTTTTGTCCGTTTTGCGTGATCCGGACCACCACTTCACCCATGGCCTCTTTACCGCTGGTTACACCGCGTAACGAATACTCCGCCAGATTTAAAGGGATCTTGACGATTTTATCGATGGCCTTGTACGCGGCATCGACCGGTCCGTCGCCGACGGACGCATCCTGGATGAGTTCGTCTTTGTGTTTTAACACGATCGTGGCCGTTGGAATGGCTTTGTTGCCGCTCAACACGTGAAAGTATTCAAGCTGATAAGCGTCTTTAAATTCCTGTGTCTCATCGCCAACCAGGGCGATCAAATCTTCGTCAAACACTTCTTTCTTTTTATCGGCAATTTGCAGAAACCGTTCGTAAACGTGATTTAATTCCAATGGAGTTAATGTATAACCCAACTCAACAAGCCGTTGTTTCAAACCATGACGGCCGGAATGACGGCCCAGTACTATTTTGCTGGCATCCAGGCCAATTTCCGTAGGTGTCATGATCTCATAGGTGCTGGCATGTTTGATCATCGCGTCCTGATGTATTCCCGATTCATGGGCAAAAGCGTTTGAACCGACGATCGCTTTGTTGGGTTGTACCGGAATACCCATCAGGTTGCTGACCATACGGCTTGTATTGATGATCTCTTTGGTATTGATATTGGTGTGTTTGTTGTAAAAATTCTGCCGGGTCTTCAGCGACATGACAACTTCTTCCAGTGACGCGTTACCCGCGCGTTCTCCAATACCGTTTATCGTGACTTCGATCTGTTGTGCGCCGTTACGGATCCCGGCCAGCGTATTGGCCACAGCCAGGCCCAGATCGTTATGGCAGTGTATACTCAGTATAGCCCTATCGATATTGGGAACGGTATTCAGTATTTCGTTTATCAGACCGCCGAATTCCTCCGGATTGGAATAGCCGACCGTATCCGGTATGTTAATTGTCGTTGCGCCGGCTTTTATCGCCGCTTCAACAATGCGGAACAAAAATTCTTTACCCGTACGGGCGGAATCCTCCGGTGAAAATTCAATATCGTCACAATATTTTTTTGCTCTTTGCACACCGGCAACGGCCATGGCCAGCACTTCATCCTCGGATTTACGGAATTTTTTTTCAAGATGAATTTTTGACGTGGCAACAAATGTATGAATGCGGGGCTTTTCGGCCTTTTTTAAGGCTTCACCCGCTTTGTCGATATCCAGATCAACACATCGTGCCAGGGCCGTAATGACCGGGCCCTTGACCTCCTGAGCGATTAATTGCGTGGCTTCGAATTGCGCTTCCGAAGAAACCGGGAACCCGGCTTCAATAATATCAACTCTTAAACGTGCCAGTTGATGGGCAATGGCCACTTTATCTGGTATTCCCAGGCTTGCGCCGGGGGATTGTTCCCCGTCGCGTAAGGTCGTATCAAATACCAGGACGCGATTTTTATCCATAATACCCTCATTTATTTTTTGATCCAACTCATCATTCCGCGCAGTTTTACACCGACTTTTTCAATCGTAGAGTCGGCAAGTAACCGCCGGAGTCCATTAAAGTAAGGCCCTTTGGCCTTATTTTCCAAAATCCATTCGGTGGCAAACGCACCGCTCTGGATATCCGTTAACAGTTTTTTCATCGCTTTTTTGCTATCTTCACCGATTATTTTGGGCCCTTTTGCCAGGCCGCCATATTCGGCGGTATCGCTGACGGAATAGTACATTCTTGACAATCCGCCCTCGTAAATCAGGTCGACGATCAGTTTCAGTTCATGCAAACATTCAAAATAGGCGATTTCCGGCTGATAACCCGCTTCCGTAAGTGTTTCGAAACCGGCCCGGATCAATTCGGTAACACCGCCGCACAGCACAGCCTGTTCGCCAAACAGGTCCGTTTCGGTTTCTTCCTTAAAGGTCGTTTCAATCACACCGGCCCGGGTACCGCCGATCCCTTTGGAATAGGCCAGCGATATCTCTTTGGCCTTGCCCGAGGCGTCCTGATATATGGCGATCAGGTTTGGAACTCCTCTGCCTTCCTGGTATTGACGGCGAACCAGATGACCGGGACTCTTTGGCGCGATCATGATCACGTCGATGAAATCCGGCGGTACGATCTGGTTGTAATGGATATTGAATCCGTGAGCAAACGCCAGGACATCACCTTTTTTGAGGTTTGGCAGCACATCGTTTTCATAAACAGCCTGCTGGATGAGGTCCGGGACCAGCATCATGATGATATCGGCCTGTTTTGCCGCTTCGGCGTTCAAAAGCACGGTCAGTCCGGCTTTTTCCGCCTCTTTAATATCAGGATTGCCCTCGTTCAGGCCAACAACCACATCGATACCGCTTTCTTTGAGATTCAGGGCGTGGGCATGGCCCTGGCTGCCGTAACCCAGAATGGCTATTTTTTTATCTTTCAACAGGTTTAGATCGGCGTCTTTGTCGTAATACAATTGCATGATTATTTCTCCGTAGTTATGTTATAATTTTAAGATTGTTTTTCGGGTGCATTTAAAAAGTTCCGCTTGAATCGCGCAGCATGGAGATGGTTCCTGAGCGGGCGATCTCTTTTATTCCAAACGGCCTTAGCGTTTCAATAAAAGCATTTACTTTTGCCTCACTGCTGCCCAGTTCCAGGATCATCGTTTTATTGCTGATATCCACAACTTTGGCTCCAAAGATATTAATGAGCTGGGATATATCATTTCTTTTTGCGGGAGTAACCGAAACTTTGACAAGGACCAGGTCCCTGCTGACATAATAATTTTTTGTAACATCCGTAACCCTGATGACGTCTATCAGTTTGTTCAGTTGTTTGTTGACCTGTTCAATAACTTCGTCGTTACCACGAACAACAAGTGTCATCCGCGACGTCACGTTGGGTTCCGCCTGACCAACGGAAAGCGTTTCGATATTAAAACCTCTGGCACTGAAAAGACCGGCAATTCTTGCCAGAACGCCGGAATTGTTTTCAACTTCTAAATTTATTATATGTCTCATTATGCCATACCTCTTATCATTTCGTTAATTGGTGCACCAGATGGCACCATTGGATAAACATTTTCTTCTGCTTCGATTTCAAATTCAACAATAACCGGCCCCGGTGTTTTCAGCATTTTTTTCAGGATCGGTTTGACTTCTTCCACCTTGTTTGTATAAAATCCTGTAGCGCCGTATGCTTCCGCCAATTTTGTAAAATTCGGTACATACGCCTTGGGGCAGTTCTCTCCGCTTTGGTCGCAATGCGGCGGGCAATCGATGCTGCGTCTCAGACAGGTTGATGAAAATTTTCTGTCGTAAAAAATGGCCTGCCATTGTCTTACCATACCCAAAGAATGATTGTTGAGTATCACAATTTTTACGGGGATTTGATATAATACCGCTGTTGCCAGTTCCTGAATGTTCATTTGTATACTGCCGTCGCCGGCAATATCCACAACAATTTTATCGGGATTCGCAACCTGCGCGCCGATCGCCGCCGGGAATCCGTAACCCATGGTGCCAAGTCCGCCTGATGTCAGGAAGGTACGCGGATGTGTAAAATTGTAAAACTGGGCGGTCCACATTTGATTCTGACCGACTTCGGTTGTAATGATCGCGTTCCGGTCCGTCAGTTCCGCGATTTGTTCGATAACATATTGCGGTTGAATTTTGCCATCGTTTTTGTATTTAAGCGGATGATCTTTTTTCCATTTGTATATCTTTTCGAGCCATTCTTTATTCTCTTTCGGCTCTACAATTTTGTTCAATTCTTTGAGTACATTTTTAATATCACCGACAACCGGGATATTTACCTGAACGTTTTTTCTGATGGTTGTGGGATCGATATCGATATGGATGATTTTCGCTTTTGACGCGAATTTGTCGACTTTACCGGTCACCCGGTCGTCAAAGCGGGCGCCGACAGCGATTAACAGGTCCGCTTCCTGTATGGCGTAATTGGCATACTCGGTGCCGTGCATACCCAGCATCTTGAGAGAATTGCTGTTTGTTTCGGGAAACACACCCAGCCCCATTAAAGTTGTCGTTACCGGGGCGTTGATGATTTTTGCAAGCTGGCGTAATTCTTCACTGGCGCCGCTGCTGATAACGCCGCCGCCGGCATAAATAGCCGGTTTGTGACTCGCGGCAATCGCTTTGGCAACATTTTTTATTTGCGGCAGGTGACCTTTCATGGTCGGCTTGTAACTTTTAATTTCAATGGAATCAGGGTATGGTTTGGAGGTCTTTGTCTGTTGAATATCCTTGGGAATATCTACCAATACCGGTCCGGGCCTGCCTGTTTTTGCAATAAAAAAAGCAGATTTAATAATAGTACCCAGTTCATCAATATTATTGACAAGAAAATTGTGTTTCGTAACAGGACGGCTGATGCCAACAATATCCACTTCCTGAAATGCGTCGTTTCCAATAAGATGAGTGTGAACCTGCCCGGTGATGGCGACAATCGGGATGGAATCCATGTGTGCCGTTGCAAGTCCCGTAACCAGATTTGTTGCTCCCGGACCGGATGTTGCAATGCATACTCCGACTTCTCCCGATGCGCGCGCGAATCCATCGGCCGCATGCGCGGCGCCCTGCTCGTGCCGGGTTAAATAAAACGGAACGTCGGAATTGTAAAGAGCGTCAAAAATGTCGATGACCGCACCTCCCGGGTAACCGAAAAGAGCACGGACGCCTTCTTTTTTCAAAGCCTGAATAATCAATTCTGCACCAGTCATAAGAATCCTTCTTGGTTTTAATGAATTTTTACATTTATTAATTATTACCAATCCGAATTAATACGTACTTGCCCGTTTGGTGAAGAGGAATTTCCAATTATCAGATAAATTGTTGAAATTGTGATTTTGGAGAGATTTTGTTTGCGTTTTCCTCTTGCACCTTTTTAATTATCTTAGAGTACGGAGCAAGAGGTTAATAATAGCGATAGGTAATCTCACCAGGCGCACCACAATGCGCACGCCTAGTAATAACAAATCGACCGGATTGTTTAACAATAATGGGGAATGAAGGTGTAATACAGCACCGCCGGTATTGTTGAATCCCGGATGAGAAGTATCGGTTGTATTATTTTTTGAAAAAGTTGCTTTCATTATAATCCATTATTATTAATTTGAATCTATAATATAACTAAAAATATGAGAATGTCAATAAAAAAAATGGTTTACAGTATTAAATTTTTGTTAAATAAAAAATGAAATTGAACTATTGGTAATTTTTGTCCGTTAAATTACTTGAATAAAATGATAAAAGCTGTTACATTACAAATAGATTAATAAAAAAGAAAAGGTTATGAAAATTGTTATAGCCCCCGATTCGTACAAAGACAGTCTTTCCGCCCCGGAAGTATGTGAAACCATAAAAAGCGGGATACGGCTTGTCAATTCCGGTATTGAAACGGACAGCATGCCCATAGCGGATGGCGGAGAGGGGACTGTCAGGGTGCTGGCGGCGGCGACAAACGGATCGTTGTTTGAAACGGTTGTCGTTGGCCCGCTGGGTGAAGAGATTAAAGCGGAATGGGGAATTCTGGGGGACGGCAACACGGCCGTTATTGAAATGGCGGCGGCATCAGGAGTGCCGCTTTTGCCCGAAAATAAAAGAAATCCTTTACATACAACAACATTTGGTACGGGGCAGTTAATCCGGGAGGCGGTGAACAAAGGCTGTAAACGTATTATCGTCGGGATAGGCGGTTCAGCGACAACGGATTTTGGCACCGGCATGGCCCAGGCGCTGGGCGTCCGGTTCAGGAATTCCCGAAATGAAGAGATCACTGAATACATGAGCGGCCGTTTGATGGGTGAGGTGGCGGCAATAGACATGTCCGGTCTCGGGGACAGCTTGAAAGGGATCAGTATCTCCGTGGCCTGCGATGTGACAAATCCGCTGCTGGGTGAAAAAGGCGCGGTATATGTATATTCGCCGCAAAAGGGGGCCACACCGGAGATGTGTGAGGTCTTGGAATCAAACATGGAACACATATCGCGGTTGGCCGCGGACAGGTTGCGTGATGTGCGGTCCATCCCGGGCGCCGGAGCCGCGGGCGGCCTTGGCGGCGGTTTGATCGCTTTTTTAAACGCGCGGCTTTTACCGGGTGTGGACCTTGTTTTGGAGGCCGCCCGGTTCGAACAGCGCATCAAAGATGCCGATCTCATCATCACCGGTGAAGGAAAAATTGATAACCAAACCATATATGGCAAGGTGATTTCCGGCATTTGCGGATCGGCAAAACAATTTAATGTACCCGTCATCGCCATTGTCGGCAGTTTGCACGCCTCTTTTCAGGATTTACGGAAAATTGGTTTGACGGCATGTTTTTCGATTTGCAGCGGTCCGATGTCGCTGGACAGCGCAAAAGAAAATGCCCGGGAATTACTTTTGCGGACAACCTGCGAAGTCATGAATATGGTGTTGTTGAATTTTCATAATTTAAAATAGTGCGAGCAGATTTTTTTAGCATGTATAAAAAAAATAAAATATATTATAATCCGACAACTAAAAATAAAACATATAGGAGTGAAAATGGGAATAAAAATGTCAAGACGGCGGTTTTTAAAAGCCGGTACAAAGGGGGCGGCGCTCACGTTAACCGCGCCGGTGTTCCTGCAATCACAAGTGAGAGGAGTTCCGGTTATTCCGGAGAATAAAAAGATGAATTTACAGGATTATTACAATCATTTCGGCATTGATGAGGCGCTGATAAATGAAATCATATCGGTAGCTCTGTCACAGGGGGGCGATTACTGCGATGTGTTTTTTCAACACAGTATGTATAATTATATCGGCCTTGAGGACAATTCGGTCAACCGCGCGTATACAAACGTGGACCTTGGCGTTGGGATCCGGGTTCTCAAAGGTGACCAGACCGGTTATTCGTTCACGGAGGAACTGACCACGGAGGCGATGAAACTGGCGGCCAAAACAGCGGCAAATATTGCCAACACACCCAAACAGATAAAACCGGTTGAATTTAAATTGCATGATATCCCTGATTATTATCCGGTCAAAACACTGTGGGAAGATGTTTCTATCGATAAAAAGATACCGCTGTTACAGACGATTAATGATAAAGTGTTTGCCAAGGACGCGCGGATCATTAAATCCAATTTGTATTTTACTAACGAGTCATCGTATAATTTAATCGCGACGTCGGAGGGCAGGGTGGCATTTGATTATCAACCGTTGAGCCGTCTGGGCGTCTCCTGTACGGCGGAACAAGACGGCAGGCGGGAGCAAAACGGATTTAATCTGTCCGGTCGAAACGGGATAGAGTATTACACCCCGGACAAGATCGAATTGCTGGCTGATGAAGCCGTAAAACGGACGGTTGATCTGTTCGCGGCGGTAAAACCGGAAGCGGGAGAGATGGAAGTCGTTCTGGCGGCCGGCGGATCGGGCATCTTGCTGCACGAAGCCATCGGGCACGGCATGGAGGCCGATTTTAACAGGAAAGAAGTCTCGATTTTTTCGGATAAAATCAATAAACCCGTGGCGGAAAAATTTGTCAGCATTGTCGATGACGGCACGCAACCCAATATGCGCGGTTCGATCAATATTGATGATGAAGCGAACGATTCGCGAAAGACATTTTTGGTCGACAACGGAATACTGAAAAGTTATTTGCATGACCGGATCAGCGCCAAACATTATAATGTAGATCCCACGGGCAGCGGACGGCGGGAGTCGTTCAGATACGCGCCCATGCCCCGTATGAGAAACACATATATGCTCCCCGGTCCGCATACACAGGAAGAAATTGTCAGGAGCGTGAAAAAGGGATTATACACCAAGTCATTTACGAACGGCCAGGTATTTATCGGCGCCGGTGATTTTACTTTTTATGTCAAATCCGGTTATTTGATTGAAAACGGTGAATTGACCAAACCCGTTAAAGATGTCAATATAATTGGTAACGGCCCACAAGTGTTGAAAGATATTGTTATGGTAGCCGATGATTTTGAAATGGATCAGGGCGGCTGGGTTTGCGGTAAAAACGGGCAAAGTGTGCCGGTTTCACTGGGTCTGCCAACGGTAAAGGTGTCAAAAATTACTGTTGGCGGTCTTAATTCATAATGACAAAAATTAAAATTTATACAGGGATAAAGTTATGAGTAAAAGTGACAGGATGGAACTCGCGCAATGGACCATTTCCCGCGCGTTAAAATTCGGTGCGGATCAGGCTGCTGTTGCCATATCCAATGAAAGAGAAGTTGAAGTCGAATTCAGGGATCAAAAGCTGGAAAAACTCAAGGAATCCACGCAAAATTCCCTTTCATTAAAGATTTATTCCGATCAAAAATATTCATCTCATTCGACAAATGATATGCGAAAAGAATCACTGGAAAAGTTCATCAAAGAAGCCATAGTCAGCACCGGCTATTTAACCAAAGATGAATATCGTTCTTTGCCCGATCCGAAATATTACCCCCAGGATCTGAATATTGAACTGGATAAATATGATAAAAAATATCAAGCGATAGAAACAAAAGACCGGGTAAAACTGGCGGCTGAAATAGAAAAGGCAACTATGGCGATGAGCAATAAAATCATATCCGCCACAGCCAGTTACAGTGATTCTCATGCGCACCTGGTCCGGGTGCACAGCAACGGTTTTAGCGGCGAAAGCGAGGGGACCTCATTCGGGGCGGGTGTTGAAGTGACGGTAAAAGACCCGACCGGCGGACGACCGGCGGACTGGTTCTGGGGCGTGACCCGTTATTATGATGAATTGCCGGAACCGGACGTTTTTGGCAAAAAGGCTGTTGAGGCGGCGCTTGCCAAAATAGGACAGGGTAAAATAGAGTCCGGTAAATATACCATGATTGTAGAAAATCGTGCCGCGTCCAGATTGATCTATCTGTTGATAAGCCCGATGTCGGGCCGCGCCTTACAGCAAAAAAGTTCATTTCTTGATGGTATGCAGGGCCAGCAGATCGCATCGGAAAAATTAACCTTAATTGATGATCCTTATATCAAGCGGGGTTTAGGTTCCCGTTTGTTCGATAGCGAGGGCCTGGCCGCGAAACGGCGTGTCCTTATCGAAAAGGGTGTTTTAAAAGAGTTCCTGCTGGACGATTATTACAGTAAAAAACTTGGTCTGGAACCAAATTCCGGCTCGACTTCGAATATCATTTTTGAATACGGCCCCAATAAACTTGAAGATATGATCAAAAATGTGGAAAAAGGCATCCTGATAAATAGTTTTATTGGCGGTAATTCCAATTCAACGACCGGAGACTTTTCTTTCGGGATCGTAGGCCAATTTATCAAAGATGGGCAAATTGTAAAACCCGTAAATGAAATGAATATTTCCGGTAACAGTAAAGAGTTCTGGAATAAACTGGTGCAGATGGGTAACGATCCGTATCTCTATTCTGCAACCCGCGTGCCGAGTCTGTTATTTGATGATATTCATTTCAGTGGTATTTAATTTATCTCTCCTTATTTATGAAATCCTGCTGCTTCAGCAGCAGGATTTTTGTTTCTGCAAAATTTAAATACTGTATGTATTTTTTACATTAATGAATAATTATAATCAGGATTTGACATAGTGTTTAAAAAATTCATATATTCAATGCTTTCGCTTTTTTGGATATTATATTTATTATTAGAGTTGTTTGTATGGCATGCCGGATTCCGGATTTCTTTATTTCCGAACCAACCAATCATCGAGAACGTCGCGAATCTGCTGAATGATACTATTTGGCTGCCCATCGCGTTTTTCCTGCCTTTTTATTTAGGGGTTCTGGCAACCAAGGTGACAAAATTTAATTATATTAAAGTTATTTTATTCTTTGTCAGCCTTGCGATTTTGGTATGGGGATTTTCCGATCCGTCAAGATATTTCCGTTATATGATCTATATTATTGTGCCTTTGTTTGCGCTTGGATTATATTACATTTTTACTTTTCAAAAGATCAGAACGAATATTATCATATTTAGCCTTGTTCTGTTGGGATTTATCTTGAACTACAAGAGCCAGTTAATTCCTTCTTTTGAATTGAATGATAAAAATCCCAAACTGAAACTGTTAAGTTACAATATTCTGGTCAATCAATACGGCAGGAAAAGGCAGGAAACGATTGAAATGATCCGCCGGCAAAAGCCGGATATTGTCTTTATTCAGGAGATAAATTTACTTGACCGAAAGATATTGAATAAAAGTTTGCGTGATATTTACCCGTATCAACTATGGTCTGAAAAATTTGAAACATACAATGGCGGGGTAATTCTATCCCGGATACCGTTTCAACACCGGGAGAACCATAATATTCACACCGTTTATATGAAAGGGCATATAAACCTGAACCACGCCGTGATCAAATTTAACGGTCAGGACGTGCATTTGTTTAATTGTCACCTTTATAACAGCGGAACAGCGTTTTTACGGTTGTTTTTCGGACGATTGACAGCATCGCAATTCAGGGAACAATCAAAGACTGAATATAACAGGCATAATACAGAAGCCGCAAAAATCGCGGAACGGGTTTTACCGTTAGATGCCCCGCTCATTTTAGCCGGCGATTTTAATGATACACCCAATAGCGCGGCATACAGACTTTTCACCTTTAAACTTCAAAATTCGTTTTCAAAAGGAGGATGGGGACTGGGTACAACTTTTGGCTATCAAGGTTTACGACGCAGTCTGCCGCAAAAATTGGGATTTCTGGTTTTCGATTTTTTGCGAATTGATCATATTTTTTGTTCTAAAAATTTTAAAATTCGTTCCGCAAAAGTTTTACCATTCGAATCCTCCGATCACAGGCCGCAGATCGTTGAGGTTGAACTCAAAAAGGTACAGGAATAATCGGGTGAAAAAAATATTAAAAGGGATAAATCCGGTCACCCTCAAAGAAGAATTTGCTGATCAAAAAACCGCGAAAAATATTTTTGTTTACGGCTTGTTCATTTTTTAACATTTTGAACTTATTCGAGAAGCTCAAATATTTCATCCACATTTTTCTTTTGTTTCGGGACAGGTTTCTCTTCGGTTTTGCCAACAGCAACAAAAGTGATCAATTTATAGGGGTCTTCAATTTTAAGTATTTCCTGCAGTTCCTCGCGGGCAACCAGCATACCGCTTAACCAACAGGCCCCATACCCCAGGTCCACGGCGGTTAACAACAGGTTTTGCACACTGGCGCCGACACTTTGAATGTCGGGATAAATCCGTAATACATTTAGATCATCATGCGTTAAATTCGAATTTGACAGCATTTTATCTGACAACGCTTCGTATGAAGAGGCGGCTACCGCAATGACGGCCGGCGCTTTGACAAATATTGTGGAAAAGATATTTATCGTCGCTTTAATATTCGCATCTTTGCCGCTGACATCCGGGAATAGCTCATCAATTTTCATTTGCACAGCTTTGGCCATTGCCTGTAATATGTTTTGATTGGTAATGGCATAGAATTTCCAGGGCTGTGAGTTATTAATGCTTGGCGCTAAACCTGCACGCCGAACCATTTCTTTCAAGTCTTCCAGTGAGATTGGTTCATCGGTAAAATTTCTGACACTCGCTCTTTGCGTAATGGTTTCATTTAATTCCATTAATAAATTCTCCTGCAAAAATATCTTTGTTGAAAAAGATTTTTAATAAATTATATATTACAATTTCAGGCAAATTAATTCCCTTAAAAATACGAAATATTCCTGCTTGTGTTTTGTTAGTATTTTTTATATAATGTTCAAGAGGATGCGTACTGTTTCAGTTAAATGTTTGTGTTAAAAATATTTTTAGTTTAGGGCATGAATGCTTATCTTTTATTAGTTATAAGGAGATTGCCCATGCCCAAACAAAAGTATA
>Ga0272441_10009039_pt1 | contig 15519 bp, 13 predicted proteins | sample SSMProp6N_FD_193582 | JGI IMG/M metagenome (GOLD analysis project Ga0272441, IMG submission 193582) | Marine sediment archaeal communities from Little Sippewissett salt marsh, Falmouth, MA, United States - SSM-Prop-6N | ecosystem: Environmental > Aquatic > Marine > Wetlands > Sediment ... | reverse complement strand
TAGGCTTTGCCTATTCGGTTCTGTTATGCTCGGAAAAAGCTATACCCCCCCTTTTAAAGGAGTGATAAATAGCCTGAGAGAAGCGTAGTTGGGATAGCCCCCCTCTACGTTTCCTGCATTGATTGGCTATTAGGCGGCAAATAGGATTGTCTCGGTTTTTCAACATGATATTAAAGGCGAAAACAGCCAATGCCGATAGACCCCCTATAGGTTTCTGCATAGAATCTCTATTAGGATCCAAATATGCTGGCTTGATACTTGCTGCTCTGCGGGGATTGTCAAGATTAGATTGTTCGGTAGGTTTTGTTAAGTAGAAATGTTGGGGTTAAAATTTGAAGCCTCAGCCCCATTAGATATTCTTCACGATTCAGACGGCTCTTCATGCATCATTGGCTTCATGATTATACTGTGCTGGACGGGAAAATAAACTTTGACGGATAGAGACAAAGAGAGATGTTCGGGCTTATTTTACTCTGACGATTTTAATTCTGCCCAGTATCTTCCAGTACTCGATTTCTGCGCCAGCGGTAAGCTTGGCTTTTAGGTCTTCTTCTTCGGGAAAAGGAGCATCAACATACTCGTACGTTTCCAAGTCCATGATTTGAATCCCGTTGGGGTTAACAGCGAAGACTTGACCCGGCCTTTTGTCAATCATGGGGATTTCTGCGTTTGCGTCGACTGGTTTGACTAAGCTTCGTTTGACGCCGTCGAATACGCCTATAGCAACTATTCTTGCTTTAGCTGCACCGTGCTTTCCAGGTTTCGATTTGGTGATACCAACTATGCGGCACGCGTGATCGTCTACGACCATGTAGCCTCCAACGCGTAAACTTCCAACATCAACTGGCTTGCTCATACACTCACCACATGTTTAATCTATTCAAAGCAATTTTAAACAACACTCATATATAGATTTAGGCATGACTTTTCGACACCTTTTCTGTTTTAAAAACATGCTAAGAGTTTTTTGCACCCTCAGGGTGCGGCGCGCGCTGCTTCTGCGTTAAACGGCTCAACTCGGATCGATTGGAGTTTGGCTGAAGCAAAACGGAGCGCAAAAGCAGAGCACCTTCATTCGGGCAGGGGGTGCCCCCAGTTGCGCCTATCGAGGGCGCTCGAAGCGAGGGCAAGCAGAGCTTACGCAGAAGGAGTTAGTGTACCCTAAACCATATACCTGTAGACTGCTCGGGCGAGATGTTCTATTGGTAGAAAATTTTGTCTATCTTTGAAGCTTAATGAAGGCCCCTATAAGGGAAAACTAGAAGGTATATTCTAGACTTTTTAACATATTTGTCGTTTCGGGATTCGGTTTTGCTGGGGCTCTGGACCTTAAACTAAGGAGATAGAGAAAGATGTAACTGCTTTGCTATGTTACATTTAATCCAGAGCCCTCTCAGCACTTTTCTCCTCTAACTGCGCTTTTTTACCTATGAGAAACTAAAAAAGGGGAATAGTTGTGTTGTTTTACTGTTGGTTTAGCGTCTTCTGAGCATCATGAACAGTAGCAACCCGACTACCACGATTGCGATGATTATGCCTGCCGAGATGGGCAGGAAGTACATGTCAGCAACGCTTGCCGGCGGTGGTGTAGGCTCAGCAGTAGCCGCAGGAGCCTCCTCCACAGTCAAATAAGTCGACGCGGAAGAAGGCCCATAAGCATTAGAACCCGCAAAAGTGGCAATGACCTGATACGTACCAGGAACCAACGGCTCAAACACATGGCCGAAAGTGCCAGTTACGTCGCTAGTAGTTCTGCCAATCTCGTAAACGTTGTTGTTCGGGTCAATCACCGTCAAAACCACCTCAACGCCTTTCGCATCTGCCGGTTTAGCTTGCTGCATAAACATGTATTCCATCCAATTGTTCATGTCTTCATCAGAGATCGCTGGAGTACCTTTCAGTGAGAATTCCAAACCGCCTGCTATGTCGCGCCTGCCCATGGGAGTCTGATCAGTCACTGTACCTTCAATCACAACATCAGTTCCATGTACAGTAGTCTTGGGTGACGCCGTCACTGTAGTAGCACTTGGGCCCTTGCCGAAAGCGTATATCTGATTGTCAAAGAAGTTAAGACCTACCAGAATGCCGTCCGCCATCATGATGTTAGAGCTAGTAGGAGACATTCCTCCGAACCAGCCCTGGATCTTCCAGATTTCATCGCCTGTTGTCGCGTTTAAGCATCGTAAGTTGTGGCCTCTATACAGCGGCTGAGTAGGCGAGTGCTCACCTGTAACCGTGTAAAGCTTTCCATCGCCACTGATTATGACGATGCCACACGGGTAGTTGCCGCCGTATGTAGATTCGAAGCCTTCGCTAGTAGCCGCGTACGCCCACATCAGCTCACCCGTCGTACAGTTATAGGCGTACACTACTCCGCCGTAGCCATAACTGTACAATATGCCGTTGTAGACGTTTAGGTTTGTTCCGTAGTAGCCGAACTGTGTTTCAGGTTCACTGGACCATATCTGCTGGAAAGTATCCAAGCTAAAGGCATAATATATCTGCGTCCTCTGATGTCTATACAAGAATATGCCAGCCTCTGGATACACTCCTTCAAAGCCACTTGAAGATTGCCCAAAGGTTGCTGCCTGTTGACGACCTGCAGTTGATGGAGGCGTCCAAGTTCCCTCCCAAAGTTTCGTACCTTCTTGTCCATCCTCGAGGCTAATAGCCATCATCCAGCCTGGAGCAATTCCTTCTTCATCGTTTACTCCTGGAACTCCAACGAGCACCATCTCGCCCTCACGCACTGCCCAGATACTAGCCGTTTGATTATCTCTTGCGTTTATTGGACCTTGTAAGTTCGGGCATGAAACGTTCAGCGAGAAGAAGTCTCGCCCGTCATGCACATAGTTGTACGCAGTGCCCCCTAGATACGCGTTAGCCCCGCCGAAAGTACCGCCTGCAGGTCTCCACTGCCAAGCACCTGTTCCCTCTTGACTTGAAGGCATAGTTCCGTGAGAAGAGTTCCATATCTGCAAATACCTGCTTTCCCCTGGCCCTGGTTGAAGGTCTACAATGTTATAGTAGAGTATACTTCCGTCTTTGCTGTAGGTACCCTCCCCGCTAGTAGACACGTTAGCTATGTAACATACAGTTTTTCCTGTGAATCCGTCAAGCATTTCCCAAAGAGTCCCGGTAGATACATCCGAAGAATCCAGTGTTTGTGAACTTCGGGTTCTGACAGGTAATCGTGTCGCAGGTTCAACTGGTTCCGCAAAGGGCACTCGTACCGTATCGGGCAAAGTCACACCTGAAGTTCTCCACAAGTACGCAAAGCCGCCGTGTTGATTAGGTGACTCATAGTTGTATATCGAAGCGAAGCTAGGATTGTTCTGGTCATAATCAAGCCAAAGCTCTTCGCCTGTATAAAGATTAACAGCAGCCCAGCCCTGAGTCCCAGCATGAGTAATCCTCGGACTGTAGTGAATCACACCATTTAGAATTATGCCAGAAAAGCCAAGTCCTTGATAGTGCGCGGTTTGATAACCCGTGACATCATAACGCGCGCGCTTGAGAAGCTTGCCGCTAAGAGCGGGTAAGTCTGACATGCTTTCGCATGACATCTCGTGTTAAAACGCTCATAATCTGAGACAAATTCTTTCCCGGTCACCCCAATATCAGCGGAAATCGCTCCCAAACTCTTTTATTATTGAACTTCGGTAGCTTTTGATTGGCTGTGTGAATATGCTAATGAGTTTAGCCAGACGTGGCCCAGATAGGCTTTCATCAGCCTTTATCCCGCTAAGTGTAAAATAATGCTATTTACCTGCGAATGGTGAAAAAAGTGTTCAAAAGCGTCGGATTAGTTGCCCGCTACGACAAAAAGCAAGCGTTCGAACTCGCCAAGGAATTAGCAGAGCATCTTAGAAACAAAGGTTTAGAAGTTTACATTGAAGACACTATAGCGGGAAAAGTTAACGTGCCAGCTAAAACGGTTCCGCTTAAGAACATGAAGACTGATTTCATAATAACCATTGGCGGAGACGGAACCATTTTGAGAGCATGCCTCGCAGTCCCCGAGCCTGAACCGCCAATATTAGCCATCAACATGGGGGTTCGAGGGTTCTTAACTGAGGTTGAGCCAAAAGAAGCATGCAACGCCGTTGATAGAGCCCTAAAGGGCGAGTTCAAGATTGAAAAATGCACCAAGCTTGCAGTATCCGCAGATGGAGAAGCCTTACCCGACGCTTTAAATGATGTTGTAATTTCTGCGGGAGAACCCTCAAAAATACTTTACACGCAAATCTGCAAAAATGATGAACCAATTCTGAAGTGCCAAGCAGACGGCTTGATAGTATCCACTCAAACAGGCTCCACTGGCTATTCGCTGTCGGCAGGAGGCCCAGTCTTAGACCCAGAAGTAGAGGCGTTTGTTTTAACTCCTATCTGCTCTTTAACAGTGTTCCGTTCAATCGTTTTTTCAGCGGATTCAAAAGTTACGATTGAGGCTATTAGACCAAAGGAAGTGCTCGTGTTAATAGACGGAAACTACCGCCAAGTTGTAACGTCAAAAAACCCTACTTTGACGATCACGCGTTCCAAAAACGTGGCTTCTTTCATAAGGTTTAAAGATGATTTCTACCACCGATTACAAAGCAGGCTGCTGTTTAAGGGAATGTGATGAAAAATCCAGAAAACCAATCCATGTAAACGAGTCATGGTGCTAGATACCTCTGCCTTCTTGGCTGGATTTGACCCGTTCTCAGTAAGTGAAGACCAAGTTACAGCCCCCACGGTAGAAGATGAAATAAGAGCCAACTCGATGTCTTGGGTGAGGTTCAAAACAGCCTTGGAAAACGGAAAAGTGAAAGTTAAGGCGCCTTCCGAAGAATACTGGAACAAAGTTAAAGCGTCCGCGAAAAAAGTTGGCGACGCGTTTTTCCTGTCAGAAACCGACCTACAAATCTTGGCTTTAGCTTCAGAACTTAAGGCAGAAGGATACACGCCTCAAATCGTCACAGACGACTATTCAATACAGAACGTAGCTACCCAGCTAGGAATAGAGTTTGTGTCTCTCGCCACTTTTGGCATCAAACGTCTTCTCGAGTGGATTAGATACTGCCCCGCCTGCCACAGGAAATACCCCGCTGACTACAATTCCACAACATGTGAAGTCTGCGGAACAGACCTGAAAAGGAAGCCTCGAGGAACAGCTAAAAAACTAAAAGATGCAAGTTGAGAAAATAGAAAAGGATAGTTCTAAAATCCCTGCGTTACCTAGCTTACAACAGTGCTAGAATCAAGATCAAAAGCAGCCCTTCAGACACAAAAATCGGGGCAACTATTTGCTTTGCCCTTCTAAGAGCGTTATCAACAAGCAGGGATAGAGATGCCAGCCGTGCTTCTCCGATTACTCGGACTTTAGGCACCACCAAACGCAAACAGCCAGCCGTACAGGATTCCAAGTTTGACGCTGCCGCTTTTGCTACTTCCGTGATGTGGCGTATTAACGTCTCGTGGTTCATGGCTTCGCCGACAGGGTGGTAGCCGCGGCGTCCCAGAACTACGGCGCTTACCGCGTGCGTGTCGGTTGTGAAAACTTCGCATTCATGAAAACCTGCAGACTTGAGAGCTAAAAGTATTTTTTCTCGTAGCCCAGAAACCATGTTGTTTCCGTCAATTACTACATAGGCGGTTTTCTGTTCAGCAACGTTAACCACGACTGCAGTGATTCCGCCTGAACCCATACCGTCTTCCAGACTGAATTCTTTAGGGAAAACTGTAGAGGCACCAACCTCAAACGCGTAAGAAGGCAGAGAAACAGTTTTTTTGAGGCATTTGGAAGCCACTTCGTGCAATGTGTCTAAGGACGCTTCTACATCAACCGTTTCACTGATGCTGTTATGGGCGTTAACTACCATGTTACATTCAAGCCCGAGTTCCTTTGCTTCCTCATTAACAATGCGCCCCAGCGCCTGCGGCAGGTCTTCAGTGGTTTTTGGAGCAAGCGTAAAAGAAAGGAAAGCCGTCTTTCCGAAAACTTGGCAGGAAGCAGTGACAAAGCCCTCTGTGACTTTAACGAAAGGTGTTGCCTTATCGGCAGAAGCGGAAAACTTTGCGGATTCTATCACTTGATTTATTATTTTCTGGTTTTGTGCTTGTGAAGCTAAGTCAAGCTCATGACCAAGTAGACCTAGAGGAACACAAGTGTCGCATCCAAACTCTTTTTCAAAATCACGTTTCAGCAGAGAGGGAAGAAGGCTGCTTCCAATGTTCTTGAAGGGACCTGGATGAACGAGAGGAACGATAATTGCGGCTTTAGGTTTGTAAGAATCAAATTTTAGAAGAGTGACTTCAACATCTTCGTTTTTACCTAGTTTTTCTAGTAACGCTTCAAAAGGCGCGTTTAGAGCCGCGACCCAATTGAGCATGAACGCTCTGAAAAGGGGCATGGAAGGCACGCCATACGTGCGTCGGCCCAACTGATCCACTAGGAAAACGAACAAGAAAGCGAAAGAGCAACCAGCTATAGTTGAAATAACCAAAAAAGGCAGAAACTGAAGAGGAATTGCACTGTCGACGCTTGCCCAAAAAACCATGAACGGCGCTACACAAAGGAGAGGAGAAAGCAGGGAGGCTACTAGGCGCCGCAGGAACCCTACGGAGGAAGTTGCAATAAACACGACAGCACGGAAAGTCGTTACGGCGGCAAAGCCTAAAAGGCAAAGCTTAACCCACCACAACCAACCAAAGAAGGCGCCGAAGGCAATGCCGAGGACAATGAAGAACATCCAAAGAACCCAGCAGAAGAGGGAAAGTGCCACTGTTCTTCTCAAAACATAAATTGGGTCTCTCCCGAGAACTAGTTTGCTTATTACGTAATCAGCGAAGAGTACCGCGGCGAAAACAGAAACGCCGAGAAAGAGGCTACTAACCAGCCCATCAACCGAAAAGAAGAGGGCAAACGTGGAGAGCCCAACTCCTCCTATGCAGAGTACAGCTACTGTGGCTACTGCCTTTTGGAACGCTGGAAGAAAGAACATTGAAGAGTAATGTTTCAGCGCACTATTCATAGAGTGATTCAGAGAATCATCAGTTGCCACGTCTACCATCTCAATTTGGGTTCCTAATGAATTGGATAGGATTATTAAAGGCTAGCTAAGTTAAGGGAGAGTTTTTTACTACCATTAAAACATGTTTTTCTATAACCTGCTTAAAACTGTACAAAGGTTTTAACATTTTAAAATAAAAATTAGGGTGTGCAAAAATTCTGTTTTGACAGAGGCACCATAGATTTGACACGTTTAAAAGGGAGCAATTGTTTTATCTCTAGAGTAACGATTATACTGACCCTGCGAAGTCAAGCATATGGCAGAGCAAAAATTGCCCCCATCAATATTTCACATGCTCGAAAGAAACGTGGGGAAAAAAATCAGAGTCATTCTAGATCCAGCCTACGGCTTTGAAGGCACACTCGTAGCCGTTACGCATGAGCCGTCTGGAATCTGGCTTTCAGACGCTGAAGCTGTAGTTTTAAGATCAACAATTGCTCAGCCTATACCTCAAGTCGCAAGCCGAGAAGAAAGAAGCGAATTATTCCTACACCTAAATTCAGTTCAAAGAATAGAAGTTTTACATGCTCCACAGCGCTGAGAAACGCTTTAGACGGGGAAAAACGCTTTAGCTAAAACAGAAACCACTATAAGAGCCACAGCAAACACCACGAGAAGTTCAGGCCTAATCTTGATACCTTCGGTTTCTTCCTCGAAAAACCTCAGTAATCCTGCACTCGCCGCCGGCATTGGACCGCTTTCTTTCTTTCTCTTGCTCATGGCATTCTACCTGTTGTTAATTGAAGCGTGATACAATCGTATAATTTTCTGCATTATTAATGTTGCGTATTCTTCTGAAACTTCGATAATCTCAGGCAAAAATGCCACTATCTTGAAGTTGGTCAGTAAGCCGTGTCGTCAAGTTTTAAACTTTGGAATAGCATAAACAATCTGTCTAAGACTGGTGAACAGTATGCACATACATGAGTTTCAAGAAATGATGAGGCGACTATATTTTCACAGGGATTCTGAACGTGGAGTAAAAGGAACGTATGAGTGGCTTGCGGATGAACTTGAAGAATTAGAGGAAGCCCTTGAAGGAAGCGATAAGGAAGCGACTGAAAAAGAGTTTGCAGACGTAATTGCGTGGCTTGCGTCGCTGGCGAACATAACAGGAATCGACCTTGAAAGTGCAGCCATTAAAAAGTACAACGGGAAATGCCCAAAATGCCAACAGGCACCGTGCCAATGCACATTCTAGCGTATTAGGCGTTTTTGCCCTAAACCTGTCAGAAACCAAATATACGGTCGCTTTCCTTTGCGGTTAACTGTTCCTTCACTTTCGAGGAGCCGTAAATGGTGCATCACAACGCCATATGACAGGGACTTTGCCTTTGCTATTGATGTTGCGGCAGACGCCCGGGTTTCTAGAGCATTCAGTATTCTGGTTCTGGTTTTAAGTCCGCTTTTCACGTTTTTCACGTGCTGCAAGTAGGCGTTGGGGTGAAATTCTTCTTTGATTCTGCTTCACCAAGAATAGAATTGTGGTTTGTGTTGAAAAGCTTTAGTCTTAGGTGAAGGCTGTGAGGCTGACTTGTTTTGGTTTTTTGTTATCGAACATTGATTCGATTTCGTCTTTTATCAGGGCAATTCTCTGAGCGTAATAGTCGGGTAACTCATACTTGTCGATTAGCTGTTGAGCTGCATCCAGATACTTTTCTATTCCGCCGCGGTAGACAGTTAGAGTTAAGGAGCCGCCGCAGAGGGGGCACTTGCCGCGGAGAGGTAAACGGCGAAAACGCTTGTTACATGACTTACACCGGAAAGCTTGAGTTGAGAAGGCACGCAGGTTCCCCGCAATGTCTCGAATGAAATGAGTTGTCAACACCTTCAAGGCGACGTGCCTCACGTCTACAGCGTCGATTTTTTCGCCTAATTCCAGCTGCATGTTCAATTTTTCAACCATCGATTTAAACTCCTTATAGGAGCTGTCTGAATTGCCAAGGTTTATGTTTGAAACAGGCGTAGTGAATTTGAATCCTTCAAACTGCGCCTCAGTTCCAAGCCTGTGGCTGACAATATCTATCATAGAACTGATGTTTTTAGCCTCAGCTTTCTCCAAAGTTTTCTCGTAAAATTCAAGAGAGTAAACACCGTCAACGTCGAAATCGTGAGCCTGCCGCTGCACTTCTTTAGTGTTCACAAAAGGAATCAGCAACAAAGGAGCATCCATAATCCCACCTATCTGCGCGGGCAAGTACCTGCGGGAAAAGTTCAGAAGAATGTCCAACGCCAGCATAACAGCATCTTCATCACCGTCGCAGTCGCGTCGCTTTGCTGAGTGCCAAATCGGATGCGCGTAGCAGACGTTAAGGTCAGTGAACCCGACGACGCGTCCTAGTATGCTGACGCATGTGTGGGGAGCCAAACCCATAAGCAGATGCCCAACAAGGTCATCAGGGCGTTTAATGTTGTAGTAACTTGGAAGCTTGTAAACGCGCACCAAAAGCTCGTCTATAAAGTTTGCAACCTGCACGAAATACTCTCCTGCAGTCCGCGGGATGACAACATCCTGAATTTTAAGTTCACATATCTGGTTAGGATCCGCCAAGGATACGCCATGAACATCATGAGAGTACCCGAGTTGCCTAAGCTTCTCAACAGATACTCCGGCTTCAGCGGGTTTAAAATGCGTTAACGGCGCATTAGTAGCGTCGAAGCGTATTGTTCCATCCTTATAAACAGATAAGTCATGTTTCGCCCGCAAAACACCTTTCTCGATGATTTCAGGAGTCTTATCCTCATTAATTAATCCTTTAACTCCCTTCAAGATTTTTGGACGAGGAACACCCAGCGAGCTGCATGTGCCGTCAAGAAGTTCCCTGAAGTTAAACGCTTGCCGCTGATACTTCACAGCACGGGCTTTACAGGTCGGGCAACTGTCATCTTTCAAGGACCGCCCGCAACGGGGGCAACTCTTCTCAGCGATTGTTTCGCAGCCACAATCAGCGCACTTCACCTTGAAAGTGAAAGTCTTGCAGCTGGGACATTTACGTCTAGAAACCTCGAGGAATACAGGACCTTTTTTTGCCGCTTCCGTAAGGTCTCTATGAGAACCTCCTGCCAAACTTACTGGAAAAAGAACATGAACCAGCGGTCTCATCTCCCGCCTCTTCGCCTTTTCAGGCCGTCCCATACGGGCACCCACAAACGTAGGCGCCTTATCCCTGACTTCAACGCCAGAAAGTGAACTGACCGCCTTCAACACGGACTCCGCTTGGCTACTTTCCAATTTCCGAGAAGTTCCATATCCAAGACAAAAAGCAAAGGCGCAAGCGTCTTCCCCTTCAAGAACAATATTGCCGTCTATAATCCTGTGCGGCGCAAAAATTTTTCTCAAAGCCTGAACTACGTTCGGTTCCATGGTGCCAACTATCTTCTGAACAGCACCATCTTCAAGCGTTACTTCGGACTCTGACAGCCATTTTTGCATCGTCTCAACCTCTTGAACTGACGGCAGGTTTGACCAGAAAAACGTGGAACTCGGATGCAGAGGCACATCAAGGTGCAATGACAACGCGATTGCTTCTTTAGCAGTCGGCTTCTTGCCGAAGGAGTCTTCCAAAAAAACGCGGAGTTTTTCGCCTGAAATCTTGGCTTTTTCAGCGGCTTTCGCTGTGTCTCCATCAAACTTTTCCGCTATAGCCATCTTTAAATCTTTAACCCACCATTCTTCGACGTACCCCGAAGGAGAAAGCGTTTTGTTTGTGTAGAGGAAATCTCCGAAACTGATCAGTATATCGCCCAAGAACAGAATCTTTTTGACTTTGTTCTTTATGCGTTTGAAGTTTTCAAGAGAAACGCGAACTACTGAGTCATCATTCAATAGGACGACAGGCTGTTCAAGAGAATCCACAGGCACGGTGACGCCGCCTTTCCCGGGAAGTTCTAGGCGCATTTGCGTGCCAGCAGCGAGAAAACGTTCCACCACTAGCATAGTTGCTGGATGAATCCCTACAGCGGCGAGACCTGTGTTTCGTGACCGGCCATACCTCAGCCTGAAGCCACCACATCTGGAAGGGAAGGAAAAAATTGGGCGTCCAGCGATTACGTCATCCATGAAGCCCCCAGACTTCTTTTCCGATTTTTTCCGGAATTCTCTAAGCCAATCCCAACCTTGAAAGCCAAGCTTCTCTATTATCGTCAGAACCTTAGCGGCTCGCCCTACAATGCCGTCGTTGACGACCCTTAAGGCGCCGCCTCTAACACGATTTGTCTCTACGCGCGGCAGGTTTCTGTAAGAGGAAACTTCCACGGGGTCAGATTCCGTGCCCGTGACTTCAACAGGAAGCAAGCCAAGCGCTTTCTTAACTTCATCATCTGGAAGGTGATACTGAAAACGCCCCACAGTACGTTCATACAGTCTCAGCTCCTCAAGGAAGCGAGAAATCTCATCATCTGTTGGTTTGTATCTGTCAAGCCCAAGCTGGCGCCGCACGAAATCGCCGACAACAAGAGTTAACGCCTGATCTGTTCCTCCAGCAGACCGTATTGGCCCAGCAAAGTATATGGCAAGGTAACTCGTCCGATCAGCGTTAGTCTTTATTTTCACTTGAGCCACTCCTTGTATTGGAGCAGCAGTTAAGCCTTCAGTGAATATTGCAAGAGCAGTGCGAATAGCTTGTTCAGCCGCGGGTTCTGGTTCCATGCGCCCAAATTTGCCGTTAACAATTTCTTCAGCAATTTTAAAGGCGATTTCTTCTCGTTGCATTTTCGCGTTTAATTCGCGAATGCTTACACCCACCTCTTCTGGACCCACAAGACCTTCAACCAAGTCAGCTATGTCCTTTGCAATAACACATTCAGTCTTCAATGAAGGGTCAAGCCCGCTTGATCTGGCGCGCTCACTTATGGCGTACAATTGCTTAAGCTGGTTCTCCATAGTTTCAACGTAATTTTGATAGCCTTCACTCATTTTACTATTCAAGTAGCAACGCCCTCCAAACAGAGTTGACAACGTGTTTATTTTGGTTTTCTAACATAAAAAACGAAAAAACATCTCTTCGAGATAGCCGCTTCAGCGGCTTCAACTCAAAACAGGCAAAGGCGATTAGCCTTTGTTTCCTTTAACGCCGTCAATGATTTCAGATACTTTTTGTTTGCCACCGGTGCTTTCAACGATGTTGCCGGTGACTATTATGTCGGCGCCTGCTGAGGCTGCGGCTAAGGCTTGCGCCTTGGTTCTTATTCCGCCGCCCACTATGAGGGGGATGTCAGTTGCTTTCTTAACCATCCGAATCATTTCCGGAGGCACAGGGGTCGCCGCCCCAGAGCCGCCTTCAAGATAAATGAAGTGCATACCAAGGTATTGCCCAGCAAGAGCATGGGCAGCTGTGAGTTCTGGCTTGTTGTAGGGCACGGGGATTGCTTTGCCAATAATGCCCGCGGTGCCGCCTTCGCCTACTATTATGTAACCCAGAGAAATCGGTTCTAAACTATACTTTTTCACTAGTGGAGCCGCCAAAATTTGGGCGCCTATAAGGAAGTAGGGGTCTACAGAGTTCAGAAGAGACATGAACCATATAGCGTCTGCGTAACGGCTTATTCCCGTTATGTTGTTCGGGAAGAGAATTATTGGAATCTTGACGATGCGGCTAATGGCTTTGATCACATCATCAAGGTGAGCCTGAGAAACAAAAGTTGAGCCGCCAATCATCATAGCGGATGTTCCGTTGATTTTAGAGTTTTCAGCAACTTGTGCCGCTTGCGAGGGCGTCATCTTTTCAGGGTCTACAAGGGTCATGTGAATCGAGCCCTCCGCCTTGATCTTTTCGAGCAAGTACTTCTCAACACGTCCAAGCATGTGTAAGCCTCTTCTAACTAAGCGTTTTTCGTGTTTGTTACAGATGACCTTCTGGAAGAACCATAAACTCTGTCGGTGAGCATACAGTAAACGTCAACTTCCCCTTGGGCAGGCTTCACTGGAAACTCTTCCTGAAAGCCACAGCTACTACAGCCTGCCACGGCACGGCTCTCATCCCTGAAAAGTTCAACTCTAACCGTTTCTTTCCCACATTTAGGGCAAGAGAAAAATTTTGGCAAACGCTTCTTGGGAATTCGAACCACTTTTTTCCTTCTTCGCCCCATGCAACATCTCTTCTACAGCGCAGTTTATGTTTCTTTAATATTTATGCTTGCCCTTAAATAGTTGCCTACAACCATAAAACAGCGAGGAGGTGCACACCAGTGAAATTGACCCCGTCTGTATTAGAACTGGATTTGCCTGAGGTTGAGAAGAGAATTAGACGTTTCATCAAAGAATACGTTGAGAACGCCAGAGCAGACGGCGTAGTCCTTGGCCTGTCTGGCGGGATAGATAGTGGCACAACAGCCGCGCTTTCCAGCCGCTCAATTGGAGGCGCCCGCGTGACTGGACTTATGCTCCCAGAAAAAGAAACCTACAACACCAAAGACATTGATGACGCAAAGTTTGTAGCCGAAAAATTCGGTTTGAAAACGCAGATATGTGACATAACACCAGTTTTAGACGGCTTTTACAAGACCATACCAATATTTGACCAAGCAGACAAGCTTTGTAAAGGCAACATAAAAGCAAGAACCAGAATGATTTACCTGTACTATTACGCGAATAAGCTTAACAATATAGTTTGCGGAAGCTCAGACAAGTCAGAAACCATGATGGGGTACTTCACTAAGTGGGGAGACGTAGCCGCAGACATTTCACCGCTAATGGACCTGTATAAAACCCAAGTTCGCAAGCTCGCCGAGCACATTGGCATCCCTCCTGAACTTGCAGCAAAACCATCCACACCCGCCCTTTGGCCCAACCAGCTCGCGGAAACAGAACTCGGCATAAAATATGAAACCCTTGACCTCATCCTTTACGGGCTTGAAATATTCATGACCACAGAAGAAATAGCACAACAGCTAAGCGTTAAAAAACCGCTTATTAAAAAAGTGAAAAGCAGATGGCTCGCAGTAGAACATAAAAGGCGATTGCCGCTGACGCCGAAACTAGAATATAGAACCGTGGGAACTGATTTCAGGCTTCCACGGCACACATATTAAATCAAGAAAAGGGAAAAAAGAAATGAAAAAGAAAATTAAGTTAGCCCTCGCGCAAATAAGCAGTAAACGCGAAAACAAAAAAGCAAACTTGCAGAAAATCGAAGAGTTCACTATAAAAGCAAAAGACCAAGGCGCGGACCTTGTGATTTTTCCAGAACTATCCTTGACCGGTTACGTTCTACACGATCAAGTTTATGAGTTGGCTGAGGTGATACCGGGGCCGTCAACTGAAAGAGTAGAAGAGTTGGCAAAAAAAACAGGGATGCATATAATTTTTGGCATGCCTGAGTTAAGCGAAAAAACAGAAGCCACAATATTCAACACAGCCGTTTTTGTAGGTCCAATGGGTTTCATAGGAAAATTCCGTAAAATGTACCTTCCCACACACAGCGTCTTTGAAGAAAAAAGATATTTCCGCCCGGGCTATCAAACAGCCGCGTTTAATACTACCATAGGGAAAATAGGGTTATTCATATGCTACGACATTTTCTTTCCAGAGGTATGCCGCCTTACGCGATTGAAAGGAGCAGAATTGATGGTATGCATATCGGCTTCACCAGCAGTCCGCAGAGGTTACTTTGAGATTCTTACGGCGGCACGGGCCTTGGAAAACACAGCATTCCTCGCATATGTTAACCTCGTAGGCGTGGAAGATGGCTTGCAATTTTGGGGTGGAAGCAGACTGGTAAGCCCAACAGGAGACCTACTGGCGAAGGCAAAATACGACGAGGATGACCTTGTCATCTGCGAAGTTGATTACAGCGACATGAGACCTGCTGAAACGTTTATCCCTATGCTCAAAGACCTGCGCCCAGAACTTTTTGACGAACTAAAAAAGCATTCAGAAACGCTGTAGCATAACAAGCAAAAGGGTAACCCTTGTCACAACGCTGAAACATAAAAATCACAAATCACATGCACATCACGGTAATCTGTGATATCCAAGAATCAAAGATCAATCATATGTGATTTACCTGTGATAGGTGACGTCACATATAAGCAAATCACAGGTAGGTGCACTTCGTTTTGAATTTCATCTGGAAGAAAAGTTAAGACCAGATAAGAGGCTGAAAAAGACAAAGATAACATTTAGCCAAAAGTGTTATGGTTAATTAGATTAAGATATACGGGAAATCAAGTATTCGGAATCTTTCGATAGGTAGTAAGGATAAGGGAAACACAGCTACAAGGTTTCACAAGAAATAGCGGGTTATGAAAGCGTGTTTTAAACGGGTTTTTTCGAGATTAAAGAGTGATTTTAGTTTTAAAATACTCAAAAGCCATTTTAAAGCGCTTAAGTAGTTTTTAATGTCTAAATAGAGCTTCTTTTTGTCGTAATGTTGCCTGTTCGAGGGAGTTTGCGGGTTAGAGTGACCTACAACAGGTTTAAAAGTGAAGCCAGTATACAAAAGCGTATCCATTTAAGAGATTGTAG
>Ga0272441_10009038_pt1 | contig 15520 bp, 16 predicted proteins | sample SSMProp6N_FD_193582 | JGI IMG/M metagenome (GOLD analysis project Ga0272441, IMG submission 193582) | Marine sediment archaeal communities from Little Sippewissett salt marsh, Falmouth, MA, United States - SSM-Prop-6N | ecosystem: Environmental > Aquatic > Marine > Wetlands > Sediment ... | reverse complement strand
ACAAGCGATAGGATTCACAACAAAGAGGTCCGAGTCAAGGCGATAGGCGATTTGGAAAAACTTCCACCAGATGTTATTGAAGCCATCAAAATAGCCGAAGAGAACACTAAGAACTACAGCAAGCACTTTTTGAACGTATGCCTGGCATACGGCTCCAAGGACGAGATAGTGTCAGCCGTTAAGAAGATCGCAATGGATGTGAAAGATGGGAAGATTGAGCCAGAAGCGATAGATTATAAGACCATAAGGGATAATCTGCTGACCAGGGAACATCCCGACCCTGACATGATAATCAGGACGGGCGGTGAGAGCAGGCTATCAAACTTCATGCTATTGCAGTCCGCATATGCAGAGCTCTTCTTCATAGACATATTCCTCCCCGACTTCAGGAAGATAGACTTTCTTAGAATTATCAGGGACTATCAAAAATCAGATAGAAGATATGGAAAATAGCTTCTATACAGTTTTTTTTCAAAAATATAAGGATATCTATACTGCAACGCCAGCATAGCTTCTAATGTATCTCAAGAGCATCTTTGTCTCCAAAGCGTCTCTTAATTTATCGCCATCCCTGAGACCCATGCCGTTAAGTATGCCGTTCACGTAAGAATGTACCTTATAAGTGACCTTGATCTCACAGTTGGAACAGAGATTGAAGCTAGTGTTCCAGCATCGAGAACAAACATAGGATTTGCAGACATTGCAATAAAATGTCTCATCTGCATTTATATCAGAACCACAGCACCCGCATATTTCCTTATTCATATTCATTAGCGCCCCATCTTTTTCTTCCATTCCATCGAACAATCATATATTTTTTTGACCTTGTTATCATCAGATCTTTTGCATATTGAGAACAAAGGCGATATTAGCTCCAGAGCCTGTTTATCTATTTTGGCCCTCTTTTCCTCTGAAAGTGAATGATAAGTTTCCATCATACTTTCTTTATCCATCTGCATCAGTTCAGAGATATCCATGTTATCATTAATGGATGGATAATCCATCCATATAAATAATTTTTGCTATATTCATTAAAAAAAATAGATTCTGGATATTTCAATCCAGAAAAGAGTTCATTATGCACAAGGATGAATATTTTACAAAAGATTTATATATTTCATTAATAGGTTCTCAATTGATTGATATGCATATTATCGAATCTGATGGTGTTAAAATAGTACTATCCGAGCTTAAGGATTCGATGTCAGAACTAGGGGACGTTTATCTACGAACAGATATCAATGAACCTCCCGCTCCTTCTCTCAAGGTCGAACAGGCCACGGAGACCATTGCCCGAATAAGAGACATCCAGGATCCCAAAGCCAATATTCTTTGCACATCTCATTGTTCCGATGCTTCAAAGAGCTTGGATAACAATTACGAGATACTCAAAAACTCACTTGAGAAACAACTTGATCCCATATCGCCCGAGATAGACGGGTGCGTGTTTGTCAAGGACCTCGAAGAGCTCTCGAAGGCTAACGATAAGTACCAAGGGCATCTTATATTCCTTGAGAACATCAGGAAGACCGTGCCCGAGGAGACAAATCCCCCCGACAACTCATCAGATACTGAACTATGGAAGTTCCTGAAGCCATACACAAAGATAAACAACGCTCTTTCATGCTGCCACAGGGACCATCTTTCCCTGAGGGTATTCACGGATGGGTGCTATTGCAGCGACATCTTCATCAAGGAGCTCCAGACCATCACTGACCTCTACTCCACCAGCGAGAGGGATGTGAAGATATGGGGGATAGCCGGAGCCAAGAGGGACAAGCTGGATTCGATTTACCTGACAGAGGGAAGGGACGACCTGATAGTGGCGCTAAACGGAGGCCCCATTCTGGTATTGCTCGTTTGGGCCCTCTCTAAGGAGGCCAGGTCATTTTCAAGGATCCTCCCATCGAATGTCGGCAAGGAGAACAGGGAGATAATAGAGAGATTCTTCGGAGGGTCCAAGTGGGATATGATAAAGAAGAAGGCCCTCAAGATCGCAAAGATGATGGAGGAGGGTTCGATAGAGGTCATACTCCCGATTGATGTCATAGTCGATTCGAATGGTGAGGAGAAGACCGTCTCGCTCTCTGCGATCGACAAGGGGAGATTCCTTTCGTTGGGCCCCAACTCACTGACAATGCTCAGCGACATCTCTGCAAGGAGGCAGTTCATGCAGACCGGTTCCGTAGAACCGACAGACTACCTCTCACGCGGAGACGAGTCAACTACCTTCAACCTGGTTAGAGAGGTCCTAAGACACGCAAAGAGCATGTATATCAACGGAGGGGACACGGTCTCTGACATAAGGACGTTCGAGAACTCGTTGAAGCTGCAGAAGTTCAGGGACAAGAAGATGTTCATCGAACTTGCAAGCGGCGGGTTCGTCGTCAAGTGGTGGAGCTATCTAAATTCCTACAAGAACATGCCCCCGGGCGTCAGGTACGCAAGCATCGGTTCCTTCAAGAGCCTATACGACAAATGGGACCTGGGCAAGGGATTCAACTGAACATTTTATAATCTTCCAATCCTATCCTATAATATGGACCGCCCTGACCCTGACAGGATAGGAAAGGAGCACAGGAATAGGATAGAGCATGTTAAGGATGTTCAAAGAAGGGCCATTGAAAATGTCCTCAGGCCACCAGACCCTAAATCGTGCAGGTATTGCAAGCATTATGTGAAAAAGACCTCAGACGAGGGGTACTGTATGCTATGGAAGAAGAAGGTGAAGGCCTCTGACTCCTGCGAACGATTCTCAAGGGTATGATAATGATTAGGGACCTCATAAGAAAATACAGGAATCCGCTCTCAATACTCTTCTCGATAATGATGCTCTTGATAATCTTGAGGCTAGTGGGCTTTCAAAAGATGGTCGACGCGCTCAAGAGCATAAATCTGGAGAATCTCATTCTTGCATTCCTGCTCTACATCGCCTCGCTCCTGGTGGCGGCCTTGAGATGGGACAGGATAATCGATGTGACCAAATATAGCTCATCGTTCAAGAAGATATTGGAGTACTCGCTGATAGACAAGTTCGCGAACTCTTTCTTTCCTACTTCGGCAGTGGGCATGGCGCTTAGGTCCTTTCTTTTGCAAAAGGAGCTGGGAATGCCGAAATCCGTGGGGCTTGCCACCATCGTTCTGGACTATGGCGTGGACATATTCGGCACTTTCATCCTCTCCGTGCCTTTCTACTTCATCATAATGTCGGAACTCTCACAATCCCTGCTCAATACGTTCAGGACCAGCCTAATGACGATAGGGGCCGTTGCGCTTATAGTGTTCATACTCAGCTACTCCGAGCACATATTGGTGAGATTTGGATACAATGAGAAGATAGACCTCAAGAAAAGGTCAAAGACGCTCTACAAGGTATCACAGACCAAGATAAGCAAGAAGTTCCTTGAGTTCTCTGACACCTTCGGCCTGATATTGGGAAGGCCCATCATATTTTCGAACGCCCTGTTCCTGACCTTCTTCAAAGTGTTGCTGGATGCTATAAGGATATCGGTGCTCTTCGAGGCCTTTGGCGTTTCCGTCCCCTTCTACTACTTCATACTCTTCGACAGCACCTGGACTTTCCTGGCCCCGCTGATGTTCACCCCCGGAGGGGTCGGGGTCATCGAGACAGGCAGGATAGCACTCTACTCCCTGATCCCCAATGTCAGCGTTGGCGTTATCACTCCCGTCGTATTCATCGACAGGCTGATAACATACTGGCTGACGGTCTTTGTTGGCGCTGTGCTGTTCTTCAACGCAGGGATCGATGTCAGCAATCTCAATCCAAGATCATCGCCAAGCGATACCAAGTGACCTCAGCATTGCCTCAGTGGGAATGCCATTATCATCGCAGCCCCTCTTTGCGTAGTACTCGGCAACCTTTGAATCGAATGCTCCCCTGTCCAATGATGTCCCATCGAGGTCGCTGTCGAAAAATCTGTCCGGAAGGCTATCCTCACCAGGCTCAAGGCCCTGCTCTATGTTGAATAGCCTCTGCTGGATCCATGTCCGCTTGGACGAGTGTTCAATTTCTTTGGGGTCGATGGCCTCCCCAGTGACCATTTCCAAGAGCCCCGAGGCACCCTCAAAGCTCTCATCTATGAGGGACCTGGAAGCGAATCTGCACATGATCAGGCAGTCCATGACAGTCATGGTGTCCTCAACAAGGATGAGCGGGTCCACCTTCCCATCCAAGGTGTCCGAGGGCATCCTCCTCTGGAATATCTCCTTGACGTAGAGAGGGGCCCTCAGATGGCAGGCCCCCCTGTTTGAGAGGGAATATGCAAGGGCCATGCCCTGTGTTATGCGCGGGTCGTATCCAGGTAGCTCCATCCCCTTCACGTGGATGGCAAAGTCCTTGCCCCCCATTCTCTCTGAACAGAACTTCACTCCATTGGCTAGGTTTTCGGATAGGCTCTCGCCTTTGCCGATGTCCCTTAAAAGAGAGATTACCTTGTCCATGTCGCCCCATGCCAATTCCTCATCTACAAGACCCCTTTCCGAGGCTTCCATGAGCCATGAGATGGTCACTCCGTAGGATATGGTGTCTATCCCGATGTCATTGCACAGCTCATTGATCTCCACCAAGGCATCCACATTGTCGTTCATTATATTAGAACCCAATGAGAAGATGGTCTCATATTCCGGACCCTCTGTCCTTATACCGCCGTCCACGCTATAGTGCGAACAACCTATCGGACAGGAGTAGCAGGACCTGCGCCCCTTCCAGATCGACTTGCTCAGGGCCATTCCAGAGATATTTTCCACATTCTTGAATCTTCCCAGCTGGAAGTTCCTCGTCGGCAGCCCCCCCGCCTTGTCCATGAAGATCCCGGCATTGGAAGTGCCGTAGTCTGTGAAGGTCTTAGTGGCCTCCTTGGACTTTTCATTTGCCTCCAGTATATGTGAGGCAACTGCCTCAGGGTCCCCTACCTCCACGGGGCCAGTTCCCCTGACGACTATCGCCTTTAGATTCTTGCTGCCAAAGACGGCGCCAGCCCCTCCCCTTCCCAGGGAGCGGTATACGTCGCTCTTGACGTTAGATAATAGCGAGAGCCCCTCCCCTGCCGGTCCTATTGCAAGGACCTTGCATTCCGGGTCATTCTCTGACTTGAGCTTGCGCACGGTTGATTTGACGCCCTTACCCCATAGATGTCTGGCGTCCCTGATCTCTATCTGGTCATCATCGATTGATATGTACGAGGGATGCTCCGATGAGTTTTCGATGATGATGCCATCGTAGCCGGAATACTTGAGCTCCGGGCCGAAGTGCCCGCCGCAGTGAGACTGTAAAAAGTAGTTTGTCAAGGGAGAGGCGGTCACGAGGCAGAATCTTCCAGAAGAGACTACCGGCGTGCCTGTCAAGGGACCGTTGAAGATGTATATGCTGTTGCCCCCCGATAGCGGGACCACTGGAAACTCGCTCTCATTGTACAGGTAGTCGGTCGCTATCCCAACTCCGCCGATACAGCTTTTTAGGCGTTCCTTCCCTATCTTCTCTTCCTTTATGTTCCCTTCACGGAGATCTATCCTGAGGGCCTTCCCCTTCCATCCCAACATTATAATGTATTTTCTGTTTTTCAATGATAAATGTTATTGGACGATCTTTGGACACGCATCCACCGAAATTTATTTATCAGGGCGTTTTGTGTTGTCTATGGTGATTCGATGAGGATGATACTTTTGGGAAAACCTGGGGGCGGAAAAGGGACCCAGGCAACATTACTCAAAGAGATGCTTGATGTTCCCCAGATATCCACAGGCGACATACTGAGGGAAGCTGTCAAGAACAAAACGTCGCTTGGGAAGGAGGCCAAGGAATACATGGACGCAGGCAAGCTCGTTCCAGATGCGCTTATCAAGGGTCTGGTTGAGGAAAGGCTCACGCAGGACGATATAAGGCCAGGATTCATATTCGATGGATTTCCAAGGACCCTCGCCCAGGCAGAGGACCTCAAGGAGATAGCTGACAAGGTGGGCATCTCGATTGACAAGGTCGTATATATTGATGTCCCGACCGAAAAGATCGTGAAAAGGCTTTCTGGAAGAAGGTCCTGCGCTTGCGGGGCGGTCTACCACATAGAGTCCAAGAAACCGAAGGTCGACGGTATATGCGACCTGTGCTCATCCAAGCTCTATCAGAGGGACGATGACAAGGAAGATGTCATAAAACAGCGTATAGAACAGTACGAGGCACAGACCATGCCCCTGATAGACTACTATGGGAAAGAAGGCATTCTGGTCACCATAAACGGAGACCAGGGGATCGATGATGTCTTCAACGAGATAAAGGAAAAGCTAGGGGCTTAGGTCTGCCCCTCTTATTTTTTCAGATGCCACCTTGCATTCCTCAACTGATGGAACCAGCGCCAGCCTTATGTAGCTCTCGCCGGGATTGGTGCTGCCGACCTCTTTTGATATCCAGGCGCCTGGGGTCGTCACCAAGGCTATGGACTCGTCAAGCAGCTTCTTGGCAAGGTCAACTCCGCTCATGCCCTCAGGCGCCTTCTGCCATATGTAGAACGTGGCCTCTGGCACGCTTTCAGGATACCCGATGTCCTTGAAGGCATTGCAGATGATATCGCGCTTCTCCCTATAGCCGCGCCTCATCTCCTCAACATGTGACTCATCGCTTAGAGCCGCGATGGCCGCATGCTGGATGAACGTGGGTGTGCCGCTGTCTATGTTGGTCTTGACCTTTCTGAAAAGCTTGATCGCATTGCTGTCCCCCATGACCCATCCTACCCTGTAGTTTGTCATGTTCGACCGCTTCGAAAGGGAATTGATGCTAAGAACGTTCTCGTATCCGAACTCCAAGAGCGACCTTGGCCTCTTGTCAAAGTACATCTCGCTGTAGCATTCGTCTGAGACGACCAAAATATCGTTGTCGACCGCGAAGTCCGCCAGCTCCTTCATGAAGGAGTCCTCGGCCAGCGCGCCAGTAGGGTTCGAAGGGTAGTTCACCCAAAGGATCTTAGATTTTTTGACGATGTTGTCTGGTATGGAATCAAGGTCAAGCTGAAAGTTGCCCTCTTCCACAAGATTAAGGAAGTGACAACTCCCGTTGGCAAATATGGTGCCACGCTCATATGCGGGATAATACGGATTGGGAATAATCACATAGTCGCCCCTGTTCACGAACGCCAGAGGCATGTGGAACACGGACTCCTTTGCGCCGACGGTGCTCGTTATCTCCTCGTTGGGGTCCATGTCAATGCCAAAGCGTCCCTTTACCCAATCAGAGACCTTGTCCCTGAACTCCTTCGATCCGTCATAGCTGGGGTATCCTGACGACCTGGTCGTCTCCAATGCCGTCTTGCATGCATCGATCACGACCTGGGGGGTTGGTTCCTGTGGGTCCCCAACGCCAAAGTCTATAGGTTCGATGCCCTTCTCCTTCAATGTGCCGACAAGTTTGTCAACATCTGCAAAAGCGTAACTGCCTATTCTGCTGAGCCTATGGCTTCCTATCATAATTCGATCTCTCCTGTAAACACTATCCTGGCAGGGCCCCTCATCCTGACACAGTCCCTGCCGATCCAAGCAATATTGAGGTCTCCCCCAAGCAATCTTACATTTACCTCCTCATCGCAGAGGCCGTTGAGGATGCACGACACGACCGAAGCGCACGCCCCGGTGCCGCATGCCAGGGTCTCCCCGGCTCCGCGCTCCCAGACCCTCATCTCTATGCTTCCCCTGTCAATGACCTTGATGAACTCCACGTTGGTCCGCTCGGGAAAGAGCTCGTGATTCTCTATCATCGGGCCCCATCCGTGGACCATGTCGTCATCGATCTCTTCCACGAATATGGTGCAATGGGGATTTCCCATCGAGACGGCGGTGAACTCCAGTTCCTCATCACCAAAGGAGATGGGAACACCTATCGCCCTGTCGCCCTCCGCAATTACAGGAATATTCCCCGGGTCCAGAACGGGCCTGCCCATGTCGACATCCACATCCGCGTTGCAGTGGTCTATATCATTGACCCTTGCGACGATGAGGCCGGCCAGCGTGTCTATCCTTACCTCTCCCCCATTGTGCCTTCCTGCGTTGTACATGAGCTTGGCAACGCACCTCACGGCGTTGCCGCACATCTGAGCCTCGGACCCGTCGCTGTTGAACATCCTCATCTTGCAGTCCCCCTTCTCGGAGGGCAATATGAGCACAAGGCCGTCAGACCCTATGCCGAAGTGGCGGTCCGATACGACCCTTGCCATCTCATGCAGGTCGTCCGAAGGCAGTGTTTCTGAGAAAAGGTCAACATAAACGTAATCGTTTCCCAGGCCTTCCATCTTTATGAACTTCATCTCATTCCCCTTAATAGGTCGTCGAATGTCTGCCTCTCACGTACCAGTCTGGCCTTTCCACCAGATACCATTACCTCAGCTGGAAGCAGCCGGCCGTTGTAGTTGGACGCCATTGAGAAACCATATGCGCCACAATCCCTTATGGCAAGTATGTCGCCGATCTCGGGAATGGGCAGCATCCTTTCCTCTATGCCATCTTCCGACCTTGTGAAAACGTCGCCGGACTCGCACAGATTGCCGCCTACCACGAATCTATCCTCCGGCTCATCCATCCGGGATGCGTTCTGGATAGTATGATAAGACCCGTAGTATAGGGGCCTCTGCATATGATTGAATCCAGAATCCACCCCAATAAAATTATATTTAGGTGTTGACTTGGAGTTCGTGACCGTCATGAGCAGGGTCCCTGACTCTGCAACGAGATAACGTCCAGGCTCTATCTTCAGCTCAAGCTCCCTTCCGTATTCCTCTGTGAACGTTGTGAATCTCGAGCTCATCCTCTCCCCCAAGGATGAAAGGTCTACGGGGCTGTCGCTTGCCCTGTAGGGAATACCTATGCCGCCGCCTATGTCGATGAACTCCAGCCCCGCAAGGTCCTTTGAGCTTTGGAGTATTATCTCCATGGCCCTCATGAAGGAATCTGTCTCCAATATGCCCGAACCAATGTGGGCGTGTATGCCGTTGATCTCAAGGTCGTGCCTTTCAGCGATATCATTGACCTCTTGGATCCTATCATGGTATATTCCGAACTTCGAGGATGGGCCCCCTGTTATCGTGTGGTCGTGGTGTCCTGCTCCGACATCGGGATTCACCCTGACGCTCACATTTGTGCCTGGGAACATGGACCCCCATGTCTCAAGGAGGTTGAGGGAACCGATGTTTACCTGAACACCCCTCTCATGGCAGTATGCAAGGTCATCGCGTGATGAGTTGACGCCTGTGAATATTATGTCCTGAGGCGAAAATCCCGCACTGAGGGAAATGAAGACCTCTCCGGGGCTTGTTGCATCTATGCCACAGCCTAGGTCCTTGAGAATAGACAGGATCTCAAGATTAGAATTGGCCTTGGCAGCATAGTGTATCCTCTTATTGGGATATATGATGGAGTCATTGAGCTCACAGTACCTAGTTCTTATGATATCCTCCTCATATACGTAGAGGGGACTACCGAACTCGGAGACCAAGTCCTCAGCGGTGACTCCCCCCAAACTCAACTTGAAGGGACTCTGGGTCATTTACACACCTAGATTAGCTGATAAGCGCTCATTACACGCTGCAACCTCTCACGGTTGGCCTTGGTCATGGGTGCCAAAGGCAGCCTGTACTTCTCGGTAGTCATGCCCATCATTGCCATAGCGGCCTTTACGGGCACTGGATTCGTCTCAATGAACATCGACTTCATCAGGTCCATGTAATGGTAATGTCTCGCCCTTGCCTCGGCTACGTTGCCTTCCAAGGCGATATTTATCATCTCCGAAGTCTCCTTTGGAAGGAAGTTGGAGAGGACCGAAATGAGGCCGTTGCCCCCCATAAGCGTGAGCGGGATCGCCAAGTTATCATCTCCAGAGAGCACGCTGAACTCGTCAGGGGTGCTCCTTACAACATCCATCATCTGAGAGATGTCTCCCGAGGCCTCCTTTACCCCGACTATGTTGTCGTTCTCTGCCATCTCCAGCAGTGTCGGGGTCTCTATGTTGACGCCTGACCTTCCCTTGATGTTATATACTATCACAGGCAGGCCCCCGTCATTGGCCACAGTGTTGAAATGCTGTATAAGGGCATGTTGTGTAGGCTTATTGTAGTAAGGCGTGACCTGAAGCGTTGCATCAGCTCCCGCATCGGCTGCCATCCTGGTCATGGATATAGCTTCCTGCGTGCTATTGCTTCCAGTGCCAGCAATTACAGGTACCCTCCCATTTGCCTGGTCTATTACTACCTCTACGACCTTGTTATGCTCTTCATGGGTCAAAGTGGGGCTCTCGCCAGTGGTCCCTGTGGGCACCAGACCTGATATCCCATTCTCGATCTGAAAATCAACTAAGTTCCTCAATGTCTGCTCGTCAACGTTCCCGTTCTCATCGAAAGGTGTGACCAATGCAGTGAATACTCCTCTGAACATTTCCTATCCTCCTATCAAATTATCTATGAGGTCCTCTATCTCATAGAACCCCTTCCTATCCTTTATGAACTCGGCTCCAAGCACAGCGCCCAGCGCCAGTCCCTGCCTGTTACGATTCTGGTGAGAGATCTCTATCGTATCGAACGGGGAATCGAACTGAACGGTGTGAAGTCCTGGATTGCTACCCCCTCTAACGGATGAGAAGTGTATCTCGTCCTCGTCAGGTCTCCTGTTGAGCATCCCGTATTCGACCTTGTTCTTCCTTCTGAGTCCATCGACAAGTATGTTGGCTATCTTGATCGCAGTGCCGGAAGGCGAATCCACCTTTCCGTTGTGATGTATCTCATATCCCATGACGTCATAGTCATCAATGTTGTTGAACAGCCCTGCAGCAGACTGTATGAGCCTGAAGTAGAGATTCACGCCTATCGAGAAATTGGGCGACCATATGAAACCTATGTCGTTCTCGATCACGGTCTCCTTGACATGCGGCATTCTCTTGTACCACCCGGTCGTGCCCACGACAATGTTCTTTCCAAGCGCAGCCATCCTCTCAATATTGGTAACAGCGCTGTCCGGTTGGGTGAAGTCTATGCAAACATCGCAACCTTCGAGCGATGTCTCGCTGAGCTCCGAATGGTCTGCATCCTCATTGGATGTGTCGATCGTCACGCATTCATGACCCCTCGCCAGGGCAAGTGCCTCTATCTCATGCCCCATCCTGCCATATCCGACTATAGCGATCCTCATATAATCACATATAATGTTTAGACTTGAGAATATCAGTTTCTAATATAATCCTTATGATTTAAAATAAACAAAAAAGAAAAAATATAAATAAAAAAGAACAAAATCACTTTGCCTTGGGCATGATTGGCCTGAACTTATAACCATATACTATGATCCCTGCCTCACCGTAGGCGAAGAGTTTTCGGACAACTGGCTCCACCGGCATTCCGATCTCCAACTTATCAAGGTCGCAGTCGGTCAGCTGGGCCGTCACTATCTCTCCCTCCTCGAGCTCTATGAGGGCGGCAGCGTATGGTTTGCAGAACTCATACCCCTCAGGAGGGGCCCATACGACAGTATAGGAGTATATCTTGCCATTGCCCTTGAACTGATATGTGCTCAGTTCCCTGGATTTGCATTCGGGGCAGACCGTCCTCTCTGGGTAGTGCAGCTTTCCGCATGAATTGCACCTGGAGCCTAATAGCCTGTATCTCTTTACGTTCTCTCTCCAATGCCTTGGAACGCTCATATTAGTCCCTCCCCATTATGGTAACGCTCACAGTTGAACCAGTTCCGCCGATGTTCTGGGCCATGCCGACCTCGGCATCCACAGGGCCGTCGCCGCGCAGATTCCATCCTAGCTCGGCCAGTTGGTATACCCCAGTGGCCCCCACAGGGTGCCCTCTGGCCTTGAGGCCTCCGAACGTGCAACAGGGGAGTCTTCCGCCTATGGCTATCTCTCCCTCAGCGGCCATCCTTGCTCCCTTTCCACGCTCTGCGAAGCCTAGGTCTTCCAGACCTATGGCGCCCATTATGGAAAATGCATCGTGAAGCTCGATGGTCTCGATGTCCTTAGGCGTACATCCTGATTGCTTGTATGCGTCCTTGGCAGCAGTTACCGTGGCGTTCATAGATGTCACGGTCTTCCTGTCGTGAACACCTATCGTATCGACCTTGACGGAACATCCCTTTACAACGACAGGGGTGTCGGTGAACTCCTTAGCCTTCTCCTTTGTGGTAAGTATCAGAGATGCCGCCCCGTCGCAGATGGGCGCGCATTCCATCAATGTCATGGGATCTGCGACAGATGGCGAGTTCATCACCGTGTCAAGCTTGATCTCTTTCCTGAACATTGCATACTTGTTGTGTACTGCGTTCTTGTGTGAGTTGACAGGGAACGAGCAGAGGTCTTCCCTCTTCACGTTGTAATCATGGATATATCTTCTCATTATCATTGCATTGAGCCCAACGAAGGATATGCCGTGTATCGCCTCATATTCCCTGTCAGACGCGTTTGCAAGTATCTTTGTGGCGTTGTCCCCTACCACATCGGTCATCTTCTCAACGCCTGTCACGCAGACCGTCTCATGGTAACCGGATGCGACCGCCATGAGCCCTGCCTTGAATGCGGCACCGCCAGAACCGCATGCGCCCTCTACCTTGAAGGCAGATATGTTCCCGAGGCCTGCATAGTCCGCTATGAGGGAACCCAATGATTCCTGGTCGTTGAAATTGCCGCTTGACATGTTGCCGACCACGAGGCCATCCACCTGGTCTATCCCAGCATCATCCATGGCGGCCCATGTAGACTCGACTGCCATGTTCCTCAATGATTTATGCCATGGTTCGCCAACTGGTGTACAGCCTATACCTATAATCGCGACTTCCTCCATGATATCACATCCTGATCTTCTGCCTGTATCTGGCATAGGTAGCATAGTCTATGCTGACCCTCCTGCCAACGTAGGACTTTACGTTTGGGGCGTTATTACGTACCTCGTCGATCTTCTCGGTCATGGTAAATGAGAAAGCGTCAGACCCGGCCCCTGAACCATAAGATACGCAGAGGATCTTTTCACCGGGCTTTGCCACGTCAAAGACCGCCGCCAATCCCAATACCGCCGACCCTGCATAGGTGTTCCCTATGTATGGGGCGATAAGGCCAGGTATCACCTTCTCCTTGTCAACGCCAAGCATGCTCGCAGCAGCCATTGGGAACTTGGTGTTTGGCTGGTGCAGTATCACATAGTCATAATCATTGGGCTCCGTCCCCATCTCTCCGCACAGCTGCTTGGCAGCATTTGTTATATGGTAGAAGTAGGCTGGCATCCCCGTGAATCTGGAGGCATGCTTAGGATAATGCTCATGCTGCCTTCTCCAGAAGTCTGGAGTGTCTGTCACATATGAGCATGAACCCTCGTACAATGCCACTGATTCGGATGCGGGACCTACGATCAGGGCGGACCCGCCCGCAGCCGCAGTGTATTCCAAAGCGTCGGCCGGCTGTCCCTGGGCTGTGTCCACACCTATGGCAAGGGCATATTCGGACATGCCAGAGCCCACGTATCCTAGGGCGCCCTGCAAGGCCTCTGTTCCCGCCTTGCAAGCAAATTCCCAATCTGCCGCATTGATGAGGGGGGTAGCGCCGATGACCTCGGCCACGATGGTCGACGTGGGCTTCACAGCGTATGGTTTTGATTCTGTGCCCACCCATACCGCGCCAAGTTTCTGTGGGTCTATAAGAGCACGAAGTAAAGCGTTCTTGGAAGCCTCGCATGCAATTGTGCATGCATCCTCGTCGGGCCCCGGAACGGATTTTTCCTTAACAGGTACACGGTTTGGATCGTTGCCCCAGACACGTGCGATGTCGGAGTTCTTGATCCTATACATAGGGACATAAGCCCCATAACCAACAATTCCAATGTCCTTGATGGTCTTCATCTATTCACCTCTTTTCTCTGAAATTTGAATCTTATTTAAACCTATCGCTTTATAACGGATATAGCTTCGTTATATGTCGATATGATAATTGATATAGTTGTTATGACCTTATAGTTGTCAATCAGAAATGCTCCTTAGATTCTTTATGAGCAGGTCGATGGATGGTATCTTTGACAATATTAGCGGGATCTTCTCTATCTCCGCGATCTTTACAGCCACTTCGTCCATCTTCTTAGGGCCGTTCACAACAACGGCCGATGGCTTGAGTCCCTTCACCTTGATGGCGACCATGGGAGAGCGCCCCATGTCGACCTTAGTAAATATCAGGGCCCGCTCCGTGGACCAGCCATATAGCCTGAGAAACTCGTCCGCAGACATCTCCAGTATGGCCTTTATGCTGTCGATGACAGTGTAACCGTAAATGGGCCTGTTCAAAAGGTCCTCGTTGGCAACGATTTCCCCATCAACGGATTCGCACAGGTCAGAGATTGTCTTGGGAACGGAAAATTCCCTAACGTCCATTATCGCATCCGTCGATAGATCTGTTGAGAACATCCTTCCAAAGGCATGTATGACCTTTCCACCATGCCCCTCGTCAAGCTCCAAAAGCCCTTCCACGAACTTTTTTATTGTCGTTGAGCCTGGTGACTTCCTTCTGCCGCCCTCATAATCTGACAATACAGATGATGATACCGAAAGGCGCTTGGCCAGATCGGTCTGGGTAACACCGAATATCTCCCTCCACTTCCGCATGGTCTTTCCGGGGTCATCGGAGAGTGCGATTTCACCGGCCATGCGCTTTGCCAATTTTTCCTTGGCAGCACTCAACATGATAAATCTTACTTTCTAAGAGATTTAAATAGCTTTCGGTAATTGCTACAAAGAAAATAGACAATATGTAAAGAAGTGTCATGCTTTTCTAAGCTTGGACTTCTCTTTAGTATAGAAGTGTAAAATATCGTCCTTCTTTATCACGCCTTTGGTCATCCCAGACTTATTGACGGCAAAAAGATCGTTCACCTTATTGTCGTTCATCTTTATCAGCGCCTCCTGCAGGGAAGAGTACTGGTAAATGGTGTGTTCTATCTCCTTCACACCATCATATGGCACCATGAGGTCCTTTACAGGGGCGATGCTGAGCATGTCGATTGCTCGCTCATGGGGGATCTTAATGCCGTTCCTGAACAGCTTGATCTCATATATGGTGCCTTCATAGTTGTGGTGGACAAAGGCGCGTGCGATGACCACTGATATGGTCAATGGCAATATGATCGCATAGTTCTTCGTCATCTCAAAGAACATGATTATGGCAGTGAGGGGCGCTCCCATCACGCCTCCGACGATGGCGCCCATGCCGACGTTCGCATATGCTGTAGGAGTGGCAACGATGTCCGGCATCAGTCCATTGAAGAAAAGGCCGAAGGCAGCGCCGAAGCACGCCCCTATATACAATGCAGGGGCAAATATGCCTCCAGACCCCCCGCACCCCAATGTGACCGAGGTTGCAAAGGTCTTCAAGAGCACCAACGCCAGCAGCATGAGGATCCCATACTTGACATTTCCCGATAGCACGCTTGTGACGGTCGAATACCCAACCCCGAATATGTAGTAATTGCCATATACCTGGTATATGACAAGGGCTGTG
>Ga0272441_10009037_pt1 | contig 15521 bp, 12 predicted proteins | sample SSMProp6N_FD_193582 | JGI IMG/M metagenome (GOLD analysis project Ga0272441, IMG submission 193582) | Marine sediment archaeal communities from Little Sippewissett salt marsh, Falmouth, MA, United States - SSM-Prop-6N | ecosystem: Environmental > Aquatic > Marine > Wetlands > Sediment ... | reverse complement strand
TGACGGGTCAGAAAGTGAAGATTGGCTAGGGCCCTATAAATCTCATCAAAGAATAGAGGCAAAACATAGATGGCATAATAAAGGCGAATGGCAAATCAAAGTCAAAGCTAAAGATACAAATGGTTTGGAGAGCGACTGGTCAGAGTCCTTAACAGTAAGTGTATCTCCAAGATCAAGAAATCGTCAATTATTTTATCATGATTTCTTTGATTTTATATTTTTGATATTTTCAAAACTTGGACTTATACTATAATTTTATTTTTTTTTATTTTTTTTTCATTTTATGGTTCTTTTGTATTATAAAATGTAAACAATTGTTAAGGATAATTATAATAGGATTTAATATATTACAAATCTGTTAAAAAAAATTTATTTGAGGGAGGAAAATAAAATGAAAAATAAAAAAATAGTAATATTAGTTTGTACGCTGCTATTGTCGTTATCTGTTATATCTGTTCAAGGAACAATGAAACTAAATAATAAAATAGTTGATAGAAGCCAAATTATGGCGGGCTGGATTGAAAAACAACAATTACTTGCATCAGATGGTGATTTAATTGACCAATTAGGTTATTGTGTTGATATTGATGGAGATTATGCAATAGTAAGTTCATTTGGTGATAATAGCTATGCTGGATCTGCTTATATTTTTAAATATGATGGATCAAGTTGGGCAGAGCAGCAGAAACTAACAGCATCTGGTGCCGATCGTTTTAATAGAGTTTCGATTTGTGGAGACTATGCAGTAGTTGGTGCATGGGGTGACAGTCTTTTTAGTGGTGCTGCATATGTTTTTAAGCGATCTGGTTCCGCATGGACAGAGCAGCAGAAGTTAACAGCATCAGATCCTGCAGCTAATGATTATTTTGGGATTTCAACAGATATTTATGGAGACTATATAGTTGTTGGAGCATATTATAAAAATAGTCAACAGGGTGCTGCTTATGTTTTTAAGCGTGATGGTTCTGTTTGGAGTCAGCAACAGAAATTAATAGCATCAGGTGGAACAGCTGGTGATCATTTTGGTATATGTGTATCTATTAATGGAGAATATATCTTGGTTGGTGCGGAAGGTGATGGTAATGATGAAGGTGCTGCTTATGTGTTCATACGTTCGGGTTCTGCATGGAGTCAGCAGCAGAAATTAGAAGCTTTAGACGGCGCTGATGGTGATCGTTTTGGAATGAATGTTTGTATTGATGAAGATTATGCTTTGATTGGAGCCTTTATTGATGATAGTGAAAAAGGTAGTGCATATGTGTTTAAACGCTCTGGTACTAATTGGGCTCAAGAGGCTAAAATTACTGCTGCTGATGGAGTAGCTGGTGATAGGTTTGGAAACTCGGTTTCAATTGATGGGGAATATGCGGTTATTGGCACATATTATGATGACAACAAAAAAGGCAGTACCTATGTGTTTAAACGTTCAGGTACAAGCTGGGCTCAAGATCAAAAATTAACAGCTTCAACACCAGTTGTTGAAGACTGGTTTGGAATAGATGTATCAATTGATGGATTTAACATCCTAATTGGTGCATATGGAGATGATGATAAAGCAATGAACGCTGGATGTGCATATATATTTGGAAAGGATAATAACGCTCCAAATCCACCAGTAATATCAGGTCCACCAAAAGGAAAAGCAGGTAATATTTATACATATACTTTTACTTCAACAGATCCTGACGGTGATGATGTCTCATATTATATAAAATGGGGGGATGGTGCAACATCAGGTTGGACTACTTTGCAACCCTCTGGTTCTCCAGGTTACAGTGAAAGCTACTCATGGGCCTCACAAGGAACTTATGTAATTGAGGCAAAAGCAAAAGATTCTAATGGCGCAGAGAGTAACTGGGCAACTTATTCGATAACTATGCCACGAAACAGAGTTCTAAACAACTTTTTAATAGAAATTCTTAACCAATTTCCATTACTACAACAAATCTTAAACATATAAATCTCTCTTTTTTTTTACTGTCTTTGCGAAATATTTATAATACAAGAATAGTTAACAGATGTTAATTATATCTGGGAGATGATAATTTGAAGAAAATATTATTAATATTAATAATAGGTAGTATAATTTTGAGTAGTCTTGGAGTTGTTGGTTTAAACGATGATAAAAACAATGATTTAGAAAAATCACTAAGTGAGTCAATTATTATATCAAAACCAATTGTAAAAGACAATGGTGAATATATAACAGTTGAGCTTTATGAAGCAACATCTACTATTTCAGAAATTGGAAATCCTATGTTGCCTGTTGTAACAAAAATATTTACTTTTCCGTTTAAAACAAAAATAAACAGTGTAGAAGTCAGTTTTTCAGAGCAAAAAACAATACAACTTACAAAACAAATAGGGCCTGCCCCTGAACCTGTTGCAGTAAGTGTTATTTTAAAAGAATCCAAATCTGTAAAAAATTCAAAGGTTTACGAGGAATCTACTATTTATCCTACAGACAGCCATAGTATAAAAACAGGTTCAGCAATAGTTAATGGTGAACATGTTCTAATTCTCGGTGTAACATGTAATTTTGTTCGCTATTCGCCCATGGAAAACATACTTTACTATTCAGATAAAGCCGATATAAAAGTCTTGTATGAAGAACCAATAAATCCTGTTGTTTTTGAAGATGAATATGATATGGTAATTATTGCCCCATCTGAATATTCAAGTGGGCTTCAATCTTTAATTACTCATAAAAACAACTATGATGTTAATACTATTCTTAAAACAACAGAATCAATTTATTCAGAGTATGAGGCTTGGGATGAAGCTGAAGAAATAAAATACTTTATTAAAGATGCAATTGAGAACTGGGGTGTAACCCAAGTGATGCTTGTCGGAAGTGTTGATAAAGTACCAATTAGAAGCACCTTTAGCGGATGGTGGGAAGAAGACGTTCTTTGTGATCTTTATTATCAAGATATTTATGACGGTGAGGGTGAATTCTGTGATTGGGATGGAAACGAAAACCATGTATATGGAGAAGTCGAGTATGATCATCATAATATGATTGATTTAGACGATGTTGATTTATTTCCAGATGTAAACCTTGGCAGATTAGCATGTATGGATAACTCTCAGGTAAATATCGTTGTTGACAAGATAATTAATTATGAGACAAATACCTACGGTAAAAGCTGGTTTAATAATATAGTCTTAGCTGGTGGTGATACTTTTCCTACTAGAAATGGAAATGAAGGAGAAGATATAAACGATATAGTCGCAGGTATCATGTCAGATTTTACACCAACAAGGCTGTGGACATCAACAAATACTTTTAACTCTTGGAATTTAAACAAAGAAATCAATGAGGGTGCTGGGTTTGTTGATTATTCTGGTCATGGTTATACCAATCGTATGGGAACTCATCCTCCTGATAAAGAGACTTGGATAATTTATCATAATATCAATATGTTAGCTCTTAACAATGGATATAAACTACCAATAATCTATTTTGATGCATGTTTAACATCAAAACTTGACTATGATACATCAGAGTCGAGTGCTTATAGCAGGGCAAAAACTAGTGTTCCAAATTCATTTTTGTCAGATATTATTCTTACACCTATTATAAAAATAATAAAACAACTAATCAGCAAATATCTCCCAAAAGCTGATCCAAAGCTTGTTCCTTGTTTTTCATGGAATTGGCTTATTAAAGAAAATGGTGGTGCTATTGCAACGATTGGTTCAACACGAACAGCATATGGAGGAATTGATTCAGGTGCAGGAAAAATTTCTATAGAATTTTTCAATGGTTATGAAAGCAGCGATAGCCTTGGTGAAATGATGACTTATTCCCAATATCAATACATAATGGATGTGCCTCATGATATGTTTACTGTTGAAGAATTTGTATTATTAGGTGATCCAAGTCTTAAAGTCGGTGGATATCCTTAAATTAAAAATTATCTCTTCTTTTTCTTTTTTATCATAATTATTACAATAGAAATTGCCATAAACATAATAATTATTTCAAAACCTGGTGTTCCATAAGGCTCAACTAGTGGATATTTATCCTGGGTGCTATTACCAGGAATATCATATGGTGTATCACCAATTCCGTCACCATCACTGTCTTGTCCATTGTAGTCATCCCAATAGTTGCCCTCTCCAAGAGTAAACCAGGTACTATTTGAGTTATCATGGGCATTTATTTGATTCTCTGCAAAATTGTTATGATATATCAGATTGTTATTTGGATAAACTGAATAAACTGAGACTCCTTTGACATTATTTGTAAAAACATTTTCTGAAATTATACAGTTATGGGCCCAGAAATCAAGGGATAATCCACAGTTACAATTTTTTATAATAATATTTACTATTCTGTTGTAATCTGAGTCAATGTTTATTCCAGAATCATAAATGTTCATACCTGAATTTTGTATTGTAAATTTTGAAATATTGATATAGTTTGACTTAGGTGATAAAAAAACAACATCTCCATTATTTCTTCCATCAATTATAGTGTTGGCTATATTTTCTCCTAATAAATTTAGGGATTTATCTATTACTATGTTTTCATAGTATGTTCCACTGTAAACATATATTGTGTCACTTTCATTTGCTGCATTTATTGCCTCTTGAATGCTTGTGTAGTCGTCGCCTCCGTTAACATTTACATATAATGTATTTCCTTGTTTTGTTTGAGCAATAGGTGGTTTGAAAGCTATCATTGACAATACAAAAATTAGTAAAATAAGAATATTTATTCTGATTAGGACTGGTTTTTTATTTTTAATTAGCATTTAATAATATAATTGTTTTATTAATTGTTATAAATATTTTTCTTTACAGTAATTGCCAATATTGTTGGATTATAATTCTAATACGGAAGTTTGTTCTATAAAGCTTAAATATAATTAAAATACATGCAGTCAAATAAAAATGTATAATTTGTGGGTGAAAAAAATGAAGAAAAAAATAACCGTAATTGGTATAATCTGCATGTTGATGCTAACTGTTTCAGCTAGCACTGTTTCTGCAGATGATAACGAAACAATAAAAGAACGAATAGATCAATTGAGATATGAGCTAGCTCAGTTTCGAATAGCTGTATGGAACGATCTTGATGATTTAGATCATGAAGAATATCCTCATGATGATCCGGCAAGAGGAGCACTTTACGATGCAGTAAGAGGACTTGATTTACCACTACATATGCTTGATGATATATTTCTCTCAATAGGAGAAATAAATAACAAACAAATCAAATTAGACATCTATGTAACAATTCACGATATTAAACAGCTTCAAGGCGATATAAATGGAGATTTAATTAGGTTAACTAAAGACGAAGGTTACGATGAAGATGAACCTCCAATTGTTGCTCTGGCTGATGCTGCAGATGGTCTAACATATTTCATAGAAACTTTAGAAGATATCTATGATTCAGTAGAAGTAAACGCTCGTTCGTCTTTTAGAGAGGGCTTAAGTAGAATCTTTGAAAACAATCCAATAATTTTAAAATTAATACAGATTCTATTTAAACTTTAATCTTTTTTCTTTTTTTTTTAGTTATAATACGGAAAATCGTTCTATAAAATATTAATATATAAGATTAATTAACCGTTTTGGAATCTAGAAATATGAAAAATTAGAGTTGTCAATTCTTGTTTTTCACCTCTAGTCTGGATTCCACTTTAACTTTTTATTTATTTTTTTAAAAGGGAAAATTGATCTATAAAGCTTAAATATAATTTAAATATATTTTACTTTATAAAAATATAATATGGATGGATAAAAGATGAATAAAATAATTGCATTAGGGATTTTATGCATATTCTTACTCTTAAGTCCGTTAGCGTCGTCTATTGCATTACCTGAAAGGAGCTATGAAAATAAAAATAATAATGGTACAGAAGATATTGAAAAAACAGATGTTCCACCTGGACTCAAAGGAAGTATATCTATAATCTTAAATCCTTCTTTTATTCCTGGTGCATATTATTATGTTGTTTCTTTTAAGCTAGAAAGACCGAGATGTACAGGTCCCTACAAAGATTTAGATGTTAAGTTTTATGCAGTGGGGGCTGTATTGAATTATCCTCACGAAATATGTAACTTTGAAAATGAAGGATGGAGTTTTACTTGGGGGTGGGATCTACCATTACTCGAAGTATCAGGCAATTTAGATTCTGCTCGTTGGGGGGGACCCAATTATTGGGCAGTTACTGGTATGATATATGTCAATGGTAAAATTATTAAAACAAGCTATAAATTTTTTAAGACTCCTACGGCAGATCATAACAGACCAACAAATTTTAAACCCACAAAACCGGTAAAGATATCAGGCACTGCATCAGGTAAAACAGGAATTGAATATCAATATAATTATTATTCAACTGATAAAAATGATGATTATTTTTGGCTATTATGGGATTGGGATGATGGCTCTGATATTGAATGGAGTGGGCCTTATCAATCATATCAAACAGGATCTTGTACGCATAAATTTTCAAAACCAGGGACTTATAATGTTAAAGTCCAAGCACGAGATGTCCTAGATGATTATTCAATATGGTCAGAAACACACACTGTTACAATATCGAAGCGTAGTCGGCAATGCAGTCAAAATACAATTCTTCTAAATTTGTTAGAAAAATTCCCAATTTTATTTAATTTAATAAAAGAACGAGTGTGATAATAAATGAATAAAAAAATAATTATAATTTCAGTAATGCTACTCTTTCTAATTGGAAGCTATGGAGCTGCTGGAATTAATATAAACACGCAAAAAAATGAAGATAAACCAATTGAGAAAAATAATATTGGTGCGTTAGACTCTGATGGTGAAAAATGGTTAAAAGGTGACCAGTATATAGAAGCTGATGGGGATTATCAAGATGTAATTCTAATTGGTCAATATGTCTGGAATGCCGTTCAATTAAGTGATGGTTCAAATTTTGGAAGTGCAATATATGAGTTTAACATTTGGGCAACTGAAATTACAGTAATGGGAATTGAATATGTTGAACGCGGTCTTCCTTTTAATAGCGGCCCCACTTTGTATATTTATAATTACAATACTGAAAAATGGGAAATCATAAAAGAAAACATCGGGGATACTGATGATAATGAAGTTGTTCTAAAAAATTATGATATTAATCATAAAGATGGGTATATTAAAACGGGAGATAGCAATACATGGGATAAGGTCCGACTTAAAGTTTATGCAGAAGAGGATTGGGGTTGGCCAATTCCTGTAGTTGGCGATAATTCATATGTATGTAATATGGGCATAGGTTATAAGAAAAAACCACTTGTGCCTGATTTAGAAGTTGACAAAAAAGATTTTGATTTTGGAGAAGTAAAAAGGGGTAGCACTAAAAGTGGTGTTTTTCAAATTAAAAATGTTGGTGATATGAAATCAAAACTTAACTGGCATGTAAAATCATACCCTGATTGGGGCAAATGGACACTTAAACCTAGCTATGGAAATAATATATTACCTGATGAACCAGTTGAGGTAGAATTTGAAGTTGAAGTTCCTATGGATTTACAATCATATACTGGATCTATTATAATTGTAAACAATGAAGACCATAATGATTTTGAAGAAATAACGGTGTCTTTAATCTCAAGTAAAAGTAGAGAGTATACAAATCAATTATTATTGAAGAGGATCATTGATAAATTTCCACTACTCCAACGCCTACTAAACCTATAAACACTCTTTTTTTCTTCTTTTTATTTTTCTTTCTTTTTATCTTTAATTTTTCTTTGTTTTGTTTTAATTCTTCTTTTTTTAGTTAAAATGGAAAACTGAGCTATAAAGCTTATATATAAATAAAATACATCCCTTCAAATAAGTATAAAAAGGTGAAAAAATGAAGAAAAAAATAATTTCCATATTAATAATTATATTACTATTTCTTACAAGTCTATTAACAACATCAGCATTAGCAATGAAAATCAAACAAAACAAAGGTGATATATCTAAAGATAATGAGGAGTTTAAACTAAATTTTATTTATTCAAAAAATAAAGATTATACAACAAACGATGAGCATGATAATAATGAAAAAACGGGCGAACTTGATTTAGCTATTGAAGACTTTTACTCATGGAGAATACCTTATTTTCCCGTTTATGAATATGGAGATTATCTATGTTACAAATATAATCTATCAAATGTTGGAGATTTTTATATAGGTGAAGGTTATGCCAAGGCATATATAACATTCATTTTTTCTGACGGTGAAGAAATTACTGTATTAGATCATACACATTTTTTTAATAATTATATTAAAAAAGGCACTCTTCGAGGTGTTGGCAGGTTTGGTGGAGACATAATACCTGAAAAGATCAAATTAGAAATAATTAGTGACATGCCTGAGTCAAATACAGATAACAATGTAAAAACAGTTACAGTTACAAAAGGAGTTACATTAAGTGCCAATGTATATGAAAAAAAGCCTAATGGTGAAGAAAAACCTTGTGAACATGCTGTGTTTAATTGTGACTCTGATATTGAAGGTTATTATAATATTGATTATTTCTATTTATTTGGCTCTTATTGGATTTTTACACCAAAAAATCCTGATATGCCAGCTTTTGAATATACTTTAAAAATTAAAACGTTTTTTAAAGAAATAATTCAAAAAACTCCTCCTGTTGAAGAAATGGAGTATTATCAAACTGATGATATCATATTATCAAGAACAGGAAATACTCAAATAAATAATCTACTAAGATTTTCATTTCTCCAAAAACTCATCAATCTTTTAAATTAAAACCTTTTATCTTCTTTTTATTTTTCTTTCTTTTTATCTTTAATTTTTCTTTATTTTTTGTTTTTCTTCTTTTTTTAAAAGGGAAAATTGATCTATAAAGCTTATATACAAATGAAATCAACATTTTTGTATAAAATTAAAAAGTGATGTGATAATTAGATGAAATTAAAAACTTTATCAATATTAGTATTAAGCATTTTTTTATTTAGTATATTAGCAAGTTATTCAGCTTTTGGATTAAATATTGAAAGCAAAACAGAAAACAATATTGAAAAATTAGGTAATGGTGGAGTTGAAATTACTGCAGGTAGTATTACAATAAATAACAATGAGGATGATATTGTAAGCTGCTCATATAAGGATAATTTTGATATCGATGTTGGAGACAACGGTGCAACAGTAATTGCCAAGGTTAACTATAATATTAAATGCCCAGGTTTTGCAGATGGAAGTTACGTTGAAATCAAGTTTACAGATGGTAGTGATAAAAAAACTATGAATTATGATGGAGATCATGATACTGGAATTATTACTATTAGTAAATTTGTAAAACCAGGTGATGATTTTACAGTTAAAATCTATGCAAAACTAACAGATTGGTATGGAACTGTAACATTAAATGAAGATTCAAGTTATAGCTATCATGGAGCATGCCCTGGAGTAATAGTTAATGTTGGCGAAATGAAAGCACATTATAGTGATATTACCATCAACCCGAAAAACCCAGATGAGGCAAATCCAGAAGTTGTTGAATTAAGTCCAAAAGGTGGAATAACAGTTATAAAATGTAATTGGGACGTGTTTTTTCCTAATCCATTATACACAACATTTTCTATAAAAGCAAATGGTGGATCTGGACATTCAGATTCAATAACAGTTAAAAAATGGTGTGGAAATCCTAATGGCGCTCTTCATATAGGAACATATTTAAATGCTTATCAAAAAATAAGTATAAGTTTAAAAGTTGAAGTTAAATGGGCTGGAGAACCACCTGAGATATATGCTGAAAAAAGTTGGATCCTTGCTAAATCATGGGATCAAACACCATCAAAACCAACAATAAAAGGACCTGCAGAATGTAAAATAAAAACACCACAAACCTATGAATTTACTTCTTTTGATAATGACAAAGATGATCTATATTATTATATTGAATGGGGTGATGGGCAAAAAGAAGAATGGATCGGACCTTACAAATCCGGTGAAACAATATCAGTCAAACACACATGGAGTAAGAAGGGAGACTACAAAATTGTTGCACAAGCAAAAGATGAAACTGGATTGATAAGTCAATTTAGCGAGCATGAAATAAGTGTAAGATTAAGTAGAAACAGGCATTCAAATAATTTGCTCCAATTGCTTTTAACCAAATTACCAAAAATAAATCAAATCCTAAACCTCTAAAATCCTCTTTTTTTTCTTTATTTTTTATTTTCTTTCTTTTTACAATTTTTTTTTCTTCTTTTTTTTAAATTGCACAACCTTTTCATAATATATACAAAAAATAAATTAAAATTTATAAATTATTTATTTTAATATAAGGTGTTTTTTCAACCCAACAATATCTGTGAAATATATATTGCATCCATTGAGTTTCATGTTTCCTTTTTTTCCAGAATAACTTACAATAATTGCATTTTTTGGTTTATACATATTAATAAAAGCACGAAGGCTTGTCTCTAATTTACCTGGTTCAGCATTAATTTTTACTTCTACAGGTACAATATTATTATCTAGTTCAATGACAAAATCAACTTCTGCTTTTGCTTTGGTTCGCCAATACTTTGGCATTATGCCTAGTTTTAAAAGTTCTGAAAAAACATAGTTTTCAAATAATAAACCATCTGGTCTTATGTCAAAATTTTTAGCAACAATGTTTCTAAGACCTGTGTCAACAAAATATATTTTTGGTTGTTTAATTATTTCTTTCCTTTTATTTGAAAAAAAAGGATAAACCCTGGAAAGCAAATAGCTTTTTTCCATTGCATCAAGATATTTTTTAATAGTTTGAAAAGAAAGATTTAATGAGCTTGTAAGATCACCATAAGATAAAATATTCCCAATGCTTAAAGCAAGATATTTTGAAAATTCTTCAAGTGAACGTATATCTTCTATTGAAAAAGTCCTTGCTACATCTTTTAAAAGCATGGTTTCATACAAATCTCTTAGAATTGTTTTTTTCATTTCAATATCTTTTGTTATCACTACTTTGGGATATCCGCCATATACCATATGTTCCCAGATCATTCTTTGATTAATTGAGGATGTTAATTCTTTTTGTCCTTTAGATTTTAAAAACTCGTGATATGAAAATGGATATAGTTTAATAATTGAAATTCTTCCAACAAGATAAGATAATATTTCTTTTGAAAGTAAAACTTCTGAGGATGAAGTAATCCAAAGTTTTCTATCTGAGTCAACAAGGTATTTTAGATTTCTCCCTGCATTTCTACAATATTGTATTTCATCTAAAACTGAAACATCAAAATCTTCAAGATATTGTACTTCAAATTTTTTAACATCAGTTTCAAATAAATTTCTTGCATCAGGGTCATCAAACAAAATATATGATGCTTTTAAGCCTTCCATCTGTTTTTTTAAAAAAGTAGTTTTTCCTGCTTGCCGTGCACCAACAACAGCAATCATATTATAGTTTTTAAATATCTTGTGAAACTTAAGTCTAATATCTCTTTCAACATACATACAATATTGTTAGTAAAAACAAGTATATATATTTTACTAAAATTAAACTCAAGTTTAATAATAGTATAGCTAATATTAAACTCAAATTGGATAATAAATTTTCTTTCTTTTTATCCTTTTTAATTTTTCTTTATTTTTGTTTTTCTTCTTTTTTTAGTTTTTTAGAATAGAATTATTTATAAGAGAGATAGTATTTTACTATGAATACTTTCAAGGGGGATCTATATGAAAAAACATCTGAGTATACTAGTTGCTTTTATTTTAATCAGTGTAATTTTTTTAAGTGGCTGCACAAAAGAAGGGCTTTTTTCTGCATTTGAAGAAGCCAAACCAACTTTTGAAGAGTTTTCAGTTGATAAGACAACAGGAGATAATCCTTTGACTGTAAGATTTTCTGCCCTGGGTAGGCCCCGAGAAGGTGATGATATTTTTTATAGTTGGAGTTTTGGAGATGGTCAGACTTCAAACAAGCAAAATCCAACTCATACGTATCAAAAACCAGGTATGTATATTGCAACACTTATAATTAAAGATATTAATGATGTAAAAAATCAAAAATCAGTTCAGATAATTGTTACACCTTCAAATTCTTTACCGGTTATCACTGCATCTGCTACACCGACATCTGGTAGAGCCCCTGTAACTGTTTCCTTTACAAGTTCAGCAACTGATTCTGATGGAATAATTCAGTCATATCATTGGGATTTTGATGATGGCTCAACTAGTAGCCAGCAGAATCCAACCCATACTTTTGAAGATATTAAATATCATTATGTTAAATTGACTGTTACCGACAATGCAGGAGGAACAAGTCAAAAAACCATAACCATTTATTCATTAGGTAATTCAAAACCAGTTGCTTCAGCAACAGCTGATCCTAATAGTGGAACAATACCGCTAACAGTCAAGTTTACCAGCAATGCAAGAGACTCAGATGGAACAATTGAATCATATCACTGGGATTTTGATGATGGATATACATCAAGTCAACCAAATCCAACTCATACTTTTAACTCTGCAGGTACCTATTATGTGAGCTTAACAGTTGAGGACAATGAAGGTGCAACACATACATATTCTATGTCTCCAATTAAGGCATCAGAAATAGCAGATCCTGGTGATGAAGATCCTTTTGATGATCCATATGATGATCCAACTCCACCAGATACAACATCATATACTTTTTCACCAACAGACGATGCATATGTTGACAGCGAGCATCCTGATAAAACCTACGGAACAAAGGATAAGAATTTCATAACTGTAAAAAGCTATCCATCTGCCTGGATTGATGATCATTATGCCTATGGATATTTGAAATTTGATCTAAGATCATTACCAAGTGATGCAGTAGTTTATAGTGCAAAATTAAGGCTTTATACATACTTGGGAAGTCCAAATATTCTTTATGATCCTGACATAAGAGTGCATACTGTAAATGACAATTCATGGGATGAAGCAACCATTACATATAACAATCAACCCTATCTACACAACAGCTATATTGATAGTGTAAGTATTGATACTGATAATGATTATCTTGAATGGGATTTAACATATCATGTAAAATATCATCCTGGTGAAATAGTTTCATACAGAGTATCTGCCTATGAATCAGGAACTGGGCATTTTTTTTCAGACGAGGTAATGGGTCTGTTGGCAGATGATTATGAAAAACCAATTCTAGAGTTACAAGTAGTTGAATAAAATACAATTATTATCACTTTTTTGAACAAATTTTGAATAGTATATTATATAAACATAGTTAAAAACATAGGAGAAGCAGGATCAGAGCTTAACTGGGAAATAACAGACTGGCCAGACTGGGGAACATGGAACTTTAATCCTGCAAATGGAAACGATCTAACACCAGAAGAAGGAGATATAACAGTTCAAGTAAAGGTAACTGCACCTGATGATCCACAACAAACATTTGATGGAGAAGTAAAAATTGAAAAATTAGAGGACGGCAGTGATTTTGATATAATAACAGTCTCACTAAAAACACCAAGATCAAGAACGAATAATTCACCATTTATCAATTTCTTGCATAACTATCCAATGATCTATCAAATATTACTACGAGTTCTAAACCTCTAAAACATCTCTTTTTTCTTTCTTTTGTTTATAGTTTCATTTTTTCATTTTAAAAAAATCGTTCTATAAAGCTTATATATAAATAAAATACATTCTAACCAATAAAAATATTATAGTAGGTGAAGATAAGATGAAAAGAAAAATAATTTCTATAGCAATAATTAGTATGTTTTTACTGACAGGGCTTTCAGCAGTTTCTGCAATAAATATTATTGAACCTAAAGTTGAAACACAAGAAGAGCTACCTGATCTAAAAATAAGCATAAGATCAGAAAAAAATGGTGAAATAATAGTCACAATGGACAACGATGCAGATGTACCAGCAATATGGGACCCATGTGCACATGGTGAAAACATTGCAACACTTGATGTTTATTTCATAGTCAATATTCAAGGTAAAGAAGTTGAAATTGATCGTGGCTCCGAGACTTTAGCATGGTATAAAAAGGAAGGAATTCCTGCCCATTGGCATCAAGAAGTTAAAGTTGACTGGCTCCCAAATATTAAAGGTTACAAAATAAAATGTGTAGCCTGGATAGACGGCAAGTATATAAATTGGATTGAAGAATCAAATGAAACGAACAATAATGATGAGATCATTATTCAATCTCAATTTTTAGCGAAAAGCAGGGTGCCAAATAATATTCTTTTAAGAATTTTTAATGTCTTTCCAATATTACAAAGACTTTTAAACCTATAAAACTTTTTTTTTATTTTATAAAACTTAACGAACTACAGATCTCTCTAGTTTTAGGACTAAATTTTTTAGAGTACTGATTCAACTTTTTTGGGTTAAACATGCTTACGTCCATATCATCAACTAATGAAACTAAACCATCTGTTTTTAGTTCGCTGTTATTTACTACCCTAATATGTATAAGATCAAGCAAAGCTTTTTCTGGTTCGGCAGTTAATACAGTCCCCTCTTTTCGATAACCCCAAAAAAGAGATGAAGAAATCTGATGATACTCATACACTGATTGTTTAGTTTTATAAGTATAAGGAAGTTTTGTAGTTACAAGCGTGATAGTATAAACCATATGGCTGAGAATGCCATGTTTTGAAAGTGCATATTCCAATGAAATGTAAGATGGATAACGAGCTACCATTGCGATTTCTTCAAAGGAGGGTGTATTAAACGGGTTTTCATACCAAATCTGGGCTGCACGATTTATGATGTTTGATTTAACAAGCCGAGTAAGTTGCACTGAAAGCGAAGCTTTGTTCTCTCCTGTTAACTGTACAAGATCAGATAATGAAAACAATTTCTTTTCAGGATGGTTTCTAAAAAAATTTAACCATTCATCAACTTTCATTGTTTCTCCTCTCTATCTCTTTTTAACATTTTCAATATTTGTTGCTACTTGATTTACAATTTTATTAAATTCATTACCATATTCATTAAAAATATGCATTGGGAGAAAACGTTTCATTTCATTAGTAAGAATTAAAACACCGTCCTTTCTAAGTTTTTTACTAGCGGCAATGAGTTCCTCTTTTAACGATTCTGGTTTAGCCCCATAATCTTTTGCTTTACGATTTATAAGATTCCATGAAATATCTATTTGTTTTTCAAAAATTAAAAAATAAATATCCCAGATATCTCTCCCTTTCAAATAATCTCGATTACCAAGAGCAGTTATTTTATCGGCTAAAATTTCTGAAATGTCTTCTACTCTAACAGCAGGATTTAAAGGAGGATAGTTAAGAATGTTTACTTGATTTGAATAAGAGGGAACATTTGCTAATTCGATATGAATGTGAAGTCTCTGTTCTGGAACCTCTGATTTTGTTTTGAGGATAAATCGCTGGATATGTTTATCCTTTTTTTGAACATTGATATTTACGTCATCAAGAAACGGAAATGAATTATTAACAAAAGACTTAATTTTAGGAATATTTGGTGTAAGATTAAACCTTTTTTCATTTGTTCTAAGAACAAAATCTAAATCTTCAGAAAAACGTGGGTTT
>Ga0272441_10009036_pt1 | contig 15524 bp, 19 predicted proteins | sample SSMProp6N_FD_193582 | JGI IMG/M metagenome (GOLD analysis project Ga0272441, IMG submission 193582) | Marine sediment archaeal communities from Little Sippewissett salt marsh, Falmouth, MA, United States - SSM-Prop-6N | ecosystem: Environmental > Aquatic > Marine > Wetlands > Sediment ... | reverse complement strand
ACATTTTAATGCGCGGTACTTTCCATAAGCGAGCAAAATGAGCTGGTATTCTTTGCCAGCGGCAAGCGGAAGTGCCGTGACAGGACATCCTTTATCGCTTGCCAATAAAATCGGCGAATGAGCTTCCGGTACATATGTTATACGCATATGTTAAAAGATTATTTGCGAATCTATCATGTATGAGGCAATATAGGTGATGCAAATAACAGCGAAGTTTCACTGGACAAACGGGGATATTTTCTGTATCATACTGGTGAGATGAGCTGTATATTTTGCAGAATAGCTAGTGGTGAGATGAACACCAAGTTCGTGTATCAGGATGAGACTGTGGTAGCTTTTGAGGACATAAAACCGAAGGCCCCCTGTCATGTAATAGTTATACCACGGGCGCATATTGAAAAGACACAGGATATATCAAAAGATAATGTGGACATAATAGGCAGGATGATGCTGTGCATTCCTAAGATAGCCGCGAAGAAGGGTATAAGTGAAAGCGGCTACCGGACAGTAATTAACTGCGGCAAGGATGCCGGACAGGAAGTAGAACATTTACATATACATATATTGGGTGGAAGATCGTTCAAATGGCCGCCGGGCTAATATATTGGAGGTTATTACATGCCGAAAGATAAAGAAAGAAGAAAGTATCCGCGCATAGTCGATGACCGCATATCATTAAAGGTAAAATCCGATACCTTTGATTCTACAATAAGCCAGAGTCTTAATATCAGCGCCTCTGGTGTTTACTGCAAGGTTGATAAGGAACTCCCGCTAATGTCACGGGTCAAGATAATACTTATGCTGCCTCTGGAAACGCGGCATGCGGAAAAGGTTATTAAGATAGATACAGATGGCGTTGTTGTCAGGGAGCATCCAGTCATTGAAAATGGCAAAATACTGCATTATGATATAGCCATATTTTTTGACAATTTGTCTGCTAAGGACAGGGAAATTATAAAGGAATATATAGAAAACAAGGCAAAATGAGCCCTTTGATCGAAATCCTGTCGGGTATTGTCGTTTTACTTATTATTGTTAACTTTATCGCGGATGAGATAAGGTATAGAAGGCGTCTGAAGTACCTCGTGAAATTGGAGTCATATTGGGATGGCAAGAACAGGAGACGCGTAATCCGCCATAATTCAAAGCTTCTTGTTAACTATACACAGGATAGATTCTTCAATGAATCTCAGAGCATGGATATATCCACGCATGGTTTAGGCATTTTGATGAAAGAAAAGATAGAAAAAGGTTCTATCATACTTATTGAGATCTGGGTTAATAAGTATAGCGCGCCTATAAGGGCAAGGGCCAGGGTTATGTGGACTAGGATGGCAGAACAGAATGGCGATAGTGATAGGCCTGAATACCATACAGGATTGAAATTCATTAAATTCTCTGATCCCAGCCAGGAGAAAAGACTGTTCGATTATATAAGATCGATCGAAAATGATAGCAGCGATGACTATGTCCGTCTTTAGTTCACCTATCCCATCCGGCATGGCTTCACGCAAAAATAATGTAAAGTTATTCATAGGCCTGCTTTCTCAACATGAAGAGCATTTTCGCAAGGTTAGGGACAGGTTAATTGAAAAGTTCGGCCCTATAGACCTTGCGTCAGATATTATGGATTTCGATCAGACCGACTATTATGAAAAGGAATTCGGCAAAGGCCTAAAAAGGATGTTCTATAGTTTCGCGCAAACCAGGCCAATTGAGAATATTCATAAGGTAAAGGTGATCACGTGTGAAATAGAGAGGGGAATGTCGGTAAATAAAAAAAGGACCGTCAATATCGATCCAGGGTATATCACGATGGCAAAACTTGTTCTTTTAACTACAAAGGATTACTCCCACAGGATATATATAGGTAACGGCATTTTTGCAGAGGTAACATTAACATATAAAAATAATGAATTTGCGCCGTGGGAATGCACCTATCCGGATTATAAAAGAAAAGATTACCTCAAATATTTCAGGCGGGTCCGCGGAGTATATGCCGGACAGATAAAGGCTACAGGTAAGCGCGCATGATAATCAAGAAGAAGAGCATACTGGTAATCATATTGTCAAGTATTACTGTGGCGATTGTGCTTGTAGCTACCCTTTTTGGGTTTCATTTTTACCTGAATTGGGAGGAGGCGAAGAATAGAGCGGAATACAACAGATCCGTATATGAACTTAACGCAAAAATGTTCTCGAAATATATCACGATTTCTTCGCTTTTTCTTGGGGCGTCGGATGACGATGACCATGCGGATAAAGCGGTCATCGAGGGGCATATAAAGAACAACTCCGATAAAAAAATTATATCGATGAAATTAAGGATCGCCATTGTGGACAAGGACAACAGGGTTCTTTATGCCGAATCATTATACCCCCTTTATCAAAAAGGCGCGTTGGTCGTATCCGGAAGGGAGTCCGGGCAATATTTATCTCCGAACGATTCAATCTCGTTTAAAAGAGCATTAGAAAGTTGCCCCAAAGATATAGTTACATATCTGAGGATGAAAATGCGTTTTGCCCGGGACCATGAGCAGAGGGTGTTGAACCTGGATTATAAAATAGAGGGATTGATCCTGAAATGAAGACATTATACGTTTTATTTGTTCTATTCATAATAATCAGTATCGGTTTGATCATCGCTTCTTTTATATATTTCGAAAAAAGCGGTCATGAGACGATCCATTATGTGTATCGTAATGGCGGCGTATCACAGCAAGATTATACGATTGACAGATATGTGACGGAAGAGCATGTTATTTATAAATCGATAAACAGGAATCCTCATAATATAGTAGATAACATAGTTCAAACAGAGTTGACATGCCAGAAAAAGACCGGGCAAATAAAGGCATATGAAAGAGAGGCTGTTACAGATGGCGTAAAGAATATATTTAAATTAAGTCATAACGGATCATCATGGGAATTGCTGGCAATTATTAATTCTAAGTATTTTGGCATGGAGTCATTGAATGCCGACCGCGCCTCATACCCATTCAACAAAGAGGACATTGTTACATGGATGCCCTTGGTGGACGCGTATGATTATCGCATGGGTGGGACGCAGACTTTTAACGCGATCAAATATGAGCATCTCCTGATGCCGCCGAGCCCCGGGAAGGTCACATTAACATCGATACGGGATGAGTATATTGATATAGACGGTAAAAAAATAAAATCCGAACATTTGATTATAAAAGAGCGAGACGGAAGCAAGTATCCTGTATGGGTAAGGAAGTCTGACCGTTTTATTATTAGAGCAGTGTTGCCTCCGGACAGGACATTCAACCTTACTGAAAACAGAGGTTCAAATAACGCGATCTCGGATAAAAAGAAAATGAGCGGGAAAAGCCTTTATTGGATGGACCGGGATATTGTATACAATGAGATATCATTCGCGTCAGGGAACAGGGAAATGACGGGCATATTGACCAGACCGCGAAAAAGAGCCATTTATCCCGCTGTTATACTTGTCGGAGGCGAACAGGCGACCGATGAGAACAATCTGGGGCTTTTTCTTGATGTGGCTGATTATTTGACAAGAAATGGGTTTGTCGTGTTTAGATATCGATTTCATGATAAAAATCTAAATAAGGGAAGGATATTAGAGGTTTCCCTGGAAGATGAGCAAGTGGCCATTAATTCTGTTGTAGGCATATTGCAGGACTATCGATTTGTCGACGTTAACAGAATAGGGATAATATCGCATTCAGACGCGTGTTCCGTCGTCGCTTATTATCTGAAAGACATGCCTATGGTTAAGTGCGTAGTTATGTTGTCACCGAGAAGATTGGCGCCTTTTGTGGATATGGAATCTGAATATGTAAAAAAAATAATTGAGAATATGTCTTTATCCGATCCGGCATATGAGAATATAATGATAAGGTCTTATGATAATGTGCTTGGTAAGGTTGAGCGGGCAGTCAAGGATCATGTAAATGTAATGGGTGAAAAGGTTTACGTAAAACGTATGGTAGAGATCCTGAAGATAAATTCTTTTGAAGACATAAAGAACATCCGCATCCCTTTGCTTATCTTACAGGGTAAAAATGATACTCTCTCTTCAGAAATATTCGTAAAGGCGATTGAGGATATATGCAATAATGATGAAGAGAAAGAAAAAACTATCGTATTTTTCAGAAGGTTGGGACATTTTCTCGGGTCAATTAAGGACGATCGAGACAAGAGGATGAGATACACTACGGATGAGGAGGTCCTACAGACCATCGAGGGTTGGATGGGAAGAAAGTTATAACGATCAATTAATTCGTCCGGCGGTTTGACAAATGACATTTTGTATGGTATATTTTATGTGTTATAATACCGAAAAAAGGGGGTGTATTGATGAGAAAAAGAGGTGTATTATTTGCGATTCTGTCTATTGCAATTATTTGTCTAGTTATAGCTAATTCTGCCAACGCCCAGGATGTTGGAAAATACAGGAAACAAATCGGGAATAAAGCCGCGCGTGGAGTTGGCAATGTCATGTTTGGATGGACTGAGATTCCCAAGAGAGTTGTTGATATTACGCAGGAATCGAAAAATCCTATTTGGGGAGCTGTAGCGGGTGTATACCAGGGGACTTTAAAGGCATTAGCCAGGACAACGTCCGGTGTGGTTGATATAGCTACATGCGGTATCAGGAGTGATGAAAAACCTTTTGTCCAGCCCGATATGGATGTTGAATAGAAACGATTTCTAAATATAAACCCCCTTCTTTATGAGTAAATCAAAAGGAGGGGGTTTTTTCTATGTCACATATTAAGGCAAGCAGAGCCTTGAAGGCAACATGAATTATTTTACGCGCAGGGATTTTCTAAAGTTCGCATGTGTATCAGGCATAGGTGCCATTGCTGCTGACCATATCGTTAACAGCATATGCGGTGAGAGTTCGTCCATTGTACATGCATTAACCGAGATCGGTTATTCACATGAAGCCCTTTATTATGAAAAAATAGATGCTCTAAAAGTTCAATGTAAACTTTGCCCGCATGAATGCGTTCTTGGTGACGGACAGCGTGGGATATGCAGAGTAAGGGAACCGAATAATGGGAAGCTGTTCTCACTTGTATATGAGCTCATCTGCGCACGGCATATCGATCCTATTGAAAAAAAGCCCATATTTCATATGCTGCCGGGTACTAAATCATTCAGCATTGCTACCGCTGGGTGTAATTCAAGATGCAAATACTGTCAGAATTGGCAAATATCACAGAGTCCCCCCGAAGATACAAGAAATGAGATGTTAACCGTAAAAGGACTGGTCGATGCCGCTAGACTAGCCGGGTGCCGATCCATAGCGTATACATACTCCGAACCCACTGTGTTTTACGAGTACATGCGTGATGCCTCCATATTGTCTAAAAAGAAAAATATAAAGAATATTTCTGTCACAGGTGGATATATCAATCCCTTGCCTTTGGAAGATATATGCGAGTATTTGGACGCGGTAAATTTTGACTTAAAGGCCTTTGATGACAATTATTTAAGAAATGTATGCGGGCAAAGGCTCAAACCGCTGTTAAAGGCTTTAAAGATTATACATTCAAAGGGGGTATGGGTGGAGATTACTAATTTGATCGTGCCGACATTGAATGATGATCTAGGTATGATACGAAAGATGTCGGTTTGGATAAGAGATAATCTGGGACAGGATGTCCCCCTTCACTTCTCAAGATTTTGGCCCGTATATAAATTGAAACACCTGGCCCCCACGCCTTTAGAAACATTAAAAAGTGCCAGGCAGGTAGCTTTAGAGGAGGGATTGCGGTATGTATATATAGGAAATGTAAGGGATGTGGAATCCAGTTATACATATTGTCCGGGATGTAAAAATGCTGTAATAAAGAGGGCTGGTTATAGTATAATCGAAAATAAAGTCACAAACGGGATGTGTCCCTCGTGTGGTTGCCGCATTGCGGGTATATTTTCATAAAGAAAGCCCTAATAACCAGATATGAAAAGGCAAATTGCCCTGTCATTAATAATCGTCGGCCTATCCGCTGTATCCATTCAGATCATCCTGCTTCGTGAATTCCTTATAACTATGTACGGCAATGAGTTGTCCATCGGTATATTTATTTGTACATGGCTTATTGGATCATCTATAGGGGCCAGGGTAGGGTACAACATAAAAGCTTGTGAGGCCAGGATAAAGAAGCATCTTATATTAAGCCATATTATCCTCCCTATATTATTCCTCACCGCGTTTATATTTATTAGATTGTGGAAGGTGATATTTGGAATAAATCTGGGGGAGATCGTTAGTGTGCCGGTCATTATTCTTTTATCGCTTTTGGCATGTATGCCTGTTAGCTTACTCTTGGGGTATATGTTCATAATATGCTCGATTTTGATCAACACGGATCGAACATATAGAGGTGTCGGGTTGGCGTACTTTTTCGAGACAATAGGTTCTTTCTTAGGCGGGATTATAACAGGGGTTGTCCTTATTAACTTTGTATCAAATATCGGGATGGCATCAATTATTGCGGCAGTGAATATGTTTGTTGTGTTTGTATTGTTTTGGTATTTTGCCAAAAAAAGACCTGTGATCATATATGTCCCATCTATATGCTTGGCGATCATATTATGCGTTACAGCGAGCTATAATGCGCCTACCATCGGGGGCATATTAGATGATATAAAATTCAAGCCGTTTAGTGTTGTGTCGTGCAGGGACTCCAAATATGGAAATATCGCGCTGTTAAAAATGGGATCGCAGTATTCATTTTACGTAAACGGTTTACATCTTTCCAGCGTTCCAGATGCTTTTACGGCTGAAGAGATCGCGCATATCCCCATGCTATTGCATAAAGACCCTAAGGATGTTCTATTGATCGGCGGGGCTGTAAGCGAGGTGCCCAATGAGATATTGAAACATGATATTAGTTCTTTAGTATGTGTTGAGCTGGATCCGGAACTTGTAAAGATAGCGGAAAAGAATTTTCGGAAGATGCCATGGTATAAGATAAATGATAAAAGGATCACGCTTATATTGCAGGATGCAAGATTGTTCGTGAAAAAAAGCGGTAAAAAATATGATGTGGTCATAATGTCTTTGCCTGCGCCCCATACAGCGCAGATAAACAGGCTGTATACTCAGGAATTCTTCGAAGAGATATCTCTGTCTATGAACGAAGGAGCTGTATTTTATTTCGGGGTGCCCTCAAGCGAAAATTACATAAGCGACACTAACGCGCGATTCTTGAGAACTATTCACAGGACATTAAATAGCGTGTTCGGTGACGTCCGGATAATGCCGGGAGACACATTATATTTTGTTTCAAGTTTAGATGATGGTCCTTTAGATATTTCCGCGGAAACGATAGAAAGAAAAAGGGCCGATAGGGGCATCGATACAAGTTTCGTAAGAGGGTATTACCTGTCTAGTAAACTTTCGAAAGAAAGAATAGAGTATGCTGAAGATATCATAAGGGGCCAAAAGGATATGGAAGATAAAGGGCATATAAACACGGATCTCTTTCCGATAGCCTACTATTATGATATGGTCCTTTGGAGCGCGTATTTTTCAAAACAAACAGAGGCGGCCTTTAAGCTGCTCGAACGAATCGGTGTTGAAAGAATATTATTGTTTATCATTTTGATCTTACTGATATCGTGGGTATATCTGCACAGAAAAAAGGATTCCCGTTATTCGGCATGCGTGTTAGCCGTAGGGACAACAGGGGCAAGTGAGATATCATTTCAGATAGTAACCATAATAGTTTTTCAGATACTGTACGGCTATGTATTTGAAAAGATCGGATTAATTATAGCCTGCTTCATGATAGGTTTATCTGCGGGGAGTTTTTTAGCGACTAGACGGCTGGAATCGATCACTAAACCATATACGACAATAATTAAACTCCAGTTCCTTGTGTTGGCGTATCCGATATTTCAATATATGATGATACGATATCTAAAAGGCATGGCCTTTATGGCAGGGGGATTCATTCTATGGCAAAACCTTTTCGCGGGACTGCCTGTTATCGCGGGATTCATAGGAGGATTCCAATTTGTTGTGGCTCTCAGGTGTTCGAGCGCATTTGGTAAAACAAGCACGCAAGGTGCGAGCGTAATGTATTCGACGGATCTGCTAGGGGCCTGTATCGGCGGGATGCTTATAAGCACACTCTTGATCCCGGTCATGGGAATATACAGGACTTTATCGATGATAGTATTTGTTAATGCGATTACGCTGTTATTATTAGTGCATGGAAAAAAAAGAAGGGGTGGTCAATGATGAACGGAAAAAAGGCAAAAAGAATCTTGTATTACGCTGCGTTATCGGCGATCATAGTATTTACCTTCAGCAGGATCGCGCATAAGACGCCGGATGTGAAAGGTAAAAAGTATTTTGTGAAACGCGTAATAGATGGGGATACAATAGTCCTTTCCAACAATGAGAGGGTAAGGTACATAGGGATAAATACCCCAGAAGTAAGCCACCCGAAAAAGCCGGTAGAGTGGATGGGGCGGGAAGCAACAGCATTTAACAAGAAGCTTGTGGAACATAAATACGTGAGGCTGGAATATGATGTTGATCTTCGCGATAAATATGGTCGCCTATTAGCTTACGTATTTGTGGATAATACCCATGTAAATGCGGAGCTTGTAAGGATGGGTTATGCGCAAGTTTATACCGTGCCGCCTAATGTAAAATACACAGATCTATTCCTCAGCATACAAAGAGAGGCCAGACAGGCAAAGAAAGGGCTCTGGAGTGAATAGGAAGCCTCGTATGATGTTTATCGTATATCGTATTGTGTTCGAAAGATAGGATATGATCAGAAGGATTCCGGCATTTCGAATGACAAACAACGAGATAGGAATGATGAATGACTTGAAATATCCGCCCGCGCGGCGTCCGTATACGATTGACAGCGAGTAGTATATATGCTATACTCATATTTAATATAATTATGTTAAATATATTGGGAGCTCTATAACACAAGGAGTTTATTATGACAAAGAGTGGGCAAGAGAGAAGAAAATATTTGAGGCTGGAGGCGCCAATTGACCTCAGAATAATTACAGAGGACAAGAGGGTAGATAAGGCTTCCATTATAAATCTGTCTCCACTAGGTCTGAGGTTTGAGTCAAAAGAGAAGGTTGAAGATGGGCAGATGCTTGATCTTACGCTCATTTTGCCGAAGGCTAAAAATCCTGTTCATATCCAGGGAAAAGTAGTCTGGCATAAAAAAACATCCCTTGAAGACAACGCAAACTATGATATGGGATGTGAATTTACACGGATCGAAGAGGATAACAAGAATACATTCCTGAAGTTTTTCTGTGATCTTATATACAGTAAGTCAGAAGAAGGTAAAACAGAGGAGTAATAAGAATATGAGGTATATAATATCGGTATTTATTCTTTTTATATTGGCGGGATGCGCCGAACTGGATATGCCTACTCCTGTTGAGGTTATGAAGAAGCCATTAGGGACCGATGCCGTAAAAGTTGGGATGACTAGAGAGCAAGTGGACGGATTATGGGGTGAACCGGATTATGTGAAATTCGAAGAAGACAAATCGTCTAAAAGAAAAAGGGAGGTATGGGTATACAAGGCGAGATACTCTTCCGTGCCGGTAGATGCCAGCTATCTTTCAAAAACACGTTATTTGTATTTTGACGGGAATAATTTGACAAAGATAGGATCTGATCAATAAGAAAAATGTTTTAATTTGTCAAGTCAATCCTCTTAATGGATCTTAGTCATTTAAGCGGAAGCAATGACAGGAATATATTAAGGGGTTGATTTTTTAGTAAAAATAAATAGAAGGAAGAATAAAAGGATAGAAGGAGAAAAAAATGCTTCGGACAATAATGAAATCAAAGATCAAAAATGCGACAATTACCAAAAAGGATCATAACTATTCCGGGAGCATCGGCATAGATAAGAAACTGTTGGATGCCTGCAACATATATCCTTATGAAATAGTCCAGGTCTTAAATGTAAATAACGGCAGCAGGTTCGAGACATATGTAATTGAGGAGAGCGAGGGGTCCGGAACCATAGCGCTTTATGGGCCAGCGGCTAGACTTGGGGAGATAGGTGATCCGATCGTAATACTGTCATACGGCATTATCGAAGGTAAAGAAGCTCCTAATTTGAAGGTTAAGATCATAACTGTAGACAGGAAAAATGCCCTGTTGAAAAGGTAGAATATGGGCAAGAAAAAAACCAGAAAGAGGTATGCTATTGTCACTTATCCTTCCGATATCCTCAGGGAGAAGGCTAAGGACGTAAGAGATGTTACAAAAGAAATAATGGACATGATTGATTCCATGGTAATGGCGATGGATAGAAACCAGGGCATTGGATTAGCTGCCCCGCAAGTAGGCATTGATCTGAGGTTAGCCGTCGTAAGATGCGGGAGGGATATTTTAAAACTAATAAATCCGATAATAATTGACAAAAAAGGCAAAAATATAATGGAAGAAGGTTGCCTGAGCGTTCCCGGTGTATCCGTGCGCATATGCAGGGCGAAGGCTTTAAAAGTGGCATATAGGGATCTTCAAGGCAAAAAGGTAATAAAGGATTATGACGGGTTGCCAGCTAAGGTCATTCAGCATGAAATAGATCATCTTAACGGAAAACTCATCATCGATTATATGCCATGGTATAAAAAGGTCTTGAATATACACGCTAAGAGTGCAATCGGCAGGAGCGGAGGCGGAAAACATGCTGATAAAGAAATTTGATGAGGATTTAAAAAAGGCGCTTAAAGGGGCCAAACCTATAAGAGTATCTGTGATAAGGATGTTAAAGGCCGATATCAATAATCAGGCCATGAAGATGAAAAAAGACAGTCTTAATGATGATGATGTGCTGAAAATCGTGCGAAAACACATAAAGCAAAGAAACGAATCTATTGAGCAGTTCAAAAAAGGAAACAGGCCGGATTTGGTCAAGAATGAGCAGAGTGAGTTGAAGGTGCTGTTGGAATATATGCCGGAGCAGATGAGCGAAAAAGAGCTGGATAATATCGTCAGGTCAATAATAGAGGAAACAGAGGCATCGAGTAAAAAAGATATGGGTAGGGTCATAAAGGCCTGTATGGACAGGGTAAAGGGACAGGCTGACGGAAAATCGATCAGTACTATAGTGATGAAATATCTTAGATGAACATTTAAGGAGACCGTTTATGATGGAGTTATTGTTGTATGAAAAAGACGGCCAAACAAAGATAGTTCACGAACAGGATGAGATAAGTAAAAATGTCGGCAAGAGGGGCGCTCTCCTTTGGCTGAACATAGAAAATCCGACAGAACAGGACATGCAATTTCTGCAAGATAGATTCAATTTCCATCCGCTTGCGATCGAAGACTGTATGGCTACGATACAACGGCCTAAGATTGATAAATATGATGGTTATGTTTTCATAGTCCTTCATGCCGCAAGCCTGGCTGCGCATAAAGATAAAGCGACATCGCTTGAAGTTGATATATTCATCGGGCATAACTATATTGTCACTATACACATGAAACCCATAAAGAGCATTAACTCATCACGTGACAGGTGCATAAAAAATCCGGGGATAATGGCAAAAGGGGCGGGCTATCTTTTTTATAGCATAGCCGATGCCCTGGTAGATAATTATTTCCCGATACTGGATAAGTTGGATACGGATATCGATAATATGGAGCAAATGATGTTCGGTGAACATTCAGCAGAGAATATTAATAAGATCTTGAATTTGAAAGAGACAGTTCTGACATTGAGACGTTTTATCGGGCCTCAAAGAGAAGTCGTGAATCTTCTTTCCAGAGGTGACCATCAGCCGTTCATAGAAAGTGATATGTCCATATATTTCAGGGATATAGCTGATCTCTTGGCGCGTATTAGCGATACGTTGGACGCGTATCGAGATGTGCTTTCAAATATACTGGATGGTTACACATCCATAGCCTCTAATAGGCTGAATGAGGTGATGAAGGTATTAACGGTAATTGCCACGATAATGATGCCGTTAACACTTATCAGCGGTATATACGGTATGAATTTTCGTCATATGCCGGAGTTACAGTGGAAATATGGGTACGCCGTAACCCTTATTTTAATGGTTGCCATTGGTTCCGGCATGCTCATATATTTTAAGCATAAAAAGTGGTTATAACACTATTCATATTACTGCTCATATTATCCGCATTTTTCTCAGGCTCTGAGACAGCTCTATTATCTCTAGGTAAATTGCGTATCAAGCGAATGGAACAAAAGCATCCCCGTGCCGCGCATGAGATAGTTAAGTTGCTATCCAGGCCCAGGGCTTTATTTTTCACGATCCTTGCCGGCAATACGTTGGTTAACACCGCATGCAGCGCCTCAGCGACTATGGTGGCAATATCATATTTCGGAGATAAGGGTGTCGGTATCGCTATAGGCGCAATGCTTATAATCCTGCTTCTTTTGGGAGAGATAATACCCAAAACATACGCTTATCTTTTCGCGGAAAACTTTGCCCGTATGGCTAACAGGCCGTTGAAGATGATAATCGGTATAATGAAGCCGGTGCGTGGTGTGCTCTTTTTCCTTACAGATAGGATGATAAACAGGCTGGGATACATTGTGCCTGTTGATTCCGGTGAAATATCGGATGAGGAGATAAAAACGCTTGTTAAGATCGGTCACAGGGAGGGCGTGGTAGAGGATGAACAGAAGGAGTTGATATACGGGGTTTTTGATTTTAAGGGGCAGATGGCCAGTGATATTATGACTCCAAAGGTGGATATTAAGGCCCTGAATTTTGAACTTTCAAAAGAGCATGTAATCACATATACGAAAGAGTCCAAGCATTCACGTTTGCCCGTATACCGTGACACCCTGGATAACATCGTAGGTACCGTTATGGCTAAAGACATATTGTTCAATCCGGATAATTCTTTAAAGGACGTCATGAAAGAGGCTTATTTTGTGCCCGAATCCATGAGGATCGACCACCTGCTTTCTGACCTGCAGAAACGGTCTATGCAGATGTCAATAGTGACAGATGAATACGGCGCTACTATCGGTCTTGTTACGATGGAAGACATACTGGAAGAGATCGTTGGTGAGATCGTTGATGAATACGATAAGGAAGAACCCGAGATAGTAAAGCTCAATGATAATCAATACCGCATAAGCGGGAGGCTTCACATTGATGATGCCAACAGGATATTTAAATTGAACATCAAAACGAAGGAGATAGATACGATGTCCGGTTTTGCCGCTATGATATTACAGAAAATACCTTTGGAAGGTGAAGAGTTCATGTATGGCAAATATAAATTTCGCATATGCAGGGTGGATAAAAGGCGGGTTACGGAAATAATTTTGACAAAGATATAAAATATGATAACTGAATACATACTGGCGATAATCGTGTGCGTTATGATGAACGCCTTCTTTGCCGGTTCGGAGGCGGCATTGACGTCCATAAGCAAGATCCGGTTGAGGCATCTCATTGAGGTGGGCAATAAACGGGCCAAGGTCATTAACGAATTCATAAAGAAAGAGGGGGATTTCCTTGGGACGACATTGGTAGGGACGAATATAGCCGTGATAGTAAGTTCGGCCCTGTCGACAAAACTGTTTTCAACCTGGTTTGGGCAAAATGCGGCTGTTCTCTCAAGCCTATGCATGACGATCCTTTTATTGGTTTTTGGCGAGTTGATCCCTAAGACCGTATTCAGACAGTCAGCAAATACGATCTCTCTTTCCGTAATAGTGCCGCTCAAGCTGATGTTCCGCATTCTCTATCCGGTCATATTTGTAGTGACAACCGTGACTAATGTTATATTTTTACCGTTAAAGAAAAAAAGGGCTAAGGAGTTTGATAAAGGCCCTTTGCATACTGTGACAGAAACGGATATTGAAACGGCATTGAAGGCAGGGAAAGAAAAGGGTATAGCGGGGCCTGATGAGAAGACATTGATACAAAGGATTTTCAAAATGGGAAGGACCAGGGTTCTGGAGGTTATGGTGCCTCTTTCTGACGCCACATTGATCGATATAGATAATCCTGTTGAGGCGCTGAAGAATGTTGCCATTCAAACAAGATTTTCAAGGTTTCCCGTATATGATGGCTCAACAACTAATATTGTGGGGATCATAAATATTTACGACATGCTATTTGCAAACGAGATGAAGCCCGATCTAAGGGGTTACCTGCAACAGGCGTATTTTATTTATCAGAATGAACCCGTTGATGAGGTATTGAGCGACCTTAGAAGGAAGAAAAAGACCATTGCCGTTATTTTGGATAATAACAGCAGGCCTATAGGCATAGTGACTATAGAGGATTTGCTTGAAGAGATCGTAGGCGAGATCGATTAAAAACTGAAAGGAAGCGAAAATGGAGAACATTATATACATTATACCGGTAATTGTTGTCATTGTGATATCCGCTGTGGTAGTTAAAATAGCAACAGTAGCTTTGAAAATGACAGGTATGGAGGAGAAAAAAGCCAGATTTCAGGCGCTTTCGGCCTTTACAGGTACCGGTTTTACGACCAGGGATTCAGAGATTATAATGGAGGATCAGATAAGAAGACGTGTTATTATGGTCTTGATGATATTGGGAAACGCCGGATTGGTATCGGTGATAACGGCACTTATATTCTCTTTTGGGAAAGGAGGCATTACGCCCGCGATTTATAACAGCGGCATACTGTTATTTGCCGTTATAGTTATTTATAAATTAGCGACTCATAAGAGATTGACCCTGTATCTCACTAAGAAAATAGAGGCAAGATTGGAAAACAGGCCTTTGTTCCAAAAGAGGCATATTGAAGAGATTATGAGGGTGGCGAAGAATTATGGGATCGCGGAGGTAGAGATAACAAGGAAGTGCAAGAATTTGGGCAAGACCCTTGCCGATGCGACGTTCAGGACGAACGATATACTTGTATTGGCCATTGAAAGAAAGAACGAAGTGATACCGACGCCGAAAGCCGTCGATTCAATTCAGCTTGGCGATTCAATAATATGTTATGGAAACCTGGAAAATCTTGAAAAGATCATTTAAGGGGATTGTTGCGGTATTGGCAGCTTTATCGTTGTTATACGCGGTATTCCTTTTCGTTATTTTTATTAAGGAGCCTCTATTTATGCCGCCGCTGGTTGACGATAAAGGTGAAGTTATCCTGAGAAACGACGAATACGGCGATGGTTTTTTCGGGGCTAAGAGGAAAGGCGGCAGGAAACATATCGGGATAGATATTTATGGTGAGGTAGGCGCGCCTGTTTATGCGTCAAAGAGCGGCTGGGCAAGGGCAAGAAGATTTGATGGAGGATACGGAAATGTAATTGAAATCCATCATCCGGATGGTTATCAGACAAGGTACGCGCATTTGGATGAATTTTCCATAAGCAGGTCCCAATGGGTTTTTCAGGGCCAGAAAATCGGAACCGTCGGGAAATCCGGAAACGCTAATTATGAGGGCATGATCCCCCACCTGCATTATGAGATAAGGAGAGGAAATATCGCGCATAATCCAATGAGGCACATAGTCAGGGACAGTGAACAAGACAAAT
>Ga0272441_10009035_pt1 | contig 15524 bp, 15 predicted proteins | sample SSMProp6N_FD_193582 | JGI IMG/M metagenome (GOLD analysis project Ga0272441, IMG submission 193582) | Marine sediment archaeal communities from Little Sippewissett salt marsh, Falmouth, MA, United States - SSM-Prop-6N | ecosystem: Environmental > Aquatic > Marine > Wetlands > Sediment ... | reverse complement strand
TGCGCAGGTCCAAAGAATACGCTTGCATCGCAACACCTCCTCGTGCTGCGATCAGCTATACGCGCGTGCGCGCTTCCGGCGCAAGAGGAAAAGTGAAAATGCTCTAGGTCGACATGCCGGCTGGACAACCTCAGGCTGGCCTGGCGCCAGCCGACGGGCCCGGGGGTTAGAATACACGTGACATGACGGGCGATGGACAGGAGATCAAGCGCGACAGACGCCGCTTCACGGCGGGGATCGTGCTGCTGGTGGTCCTGGCGACCGCGGCGGCACTGTTGCCGGCGATTCTGGCACCACCACACCTGCAGATGGTGCCGCCACCGCCGGTGGGGGAGTCGCCGGAACCGCTGCTTCCCGGGCAGCGCGGCGACGCGGTGGAGACCGCGCCAGACGCGGCGCTCATCGCGCAGGCAGCCACCGCGGATAGCAGCAGCGCACAGCAGACCACAACCCGGCCGGTGTCGGATGCGGCGGCTGGCGATCGGGACACCGTCGTCACCGACCGGCGACGCGTTCACCGCGGTGACACGCCGACAGCATCCGGGAGGCGTCTCCGGCCGACAAAACGCGACACCGCAGAGGAGTGGGATCGATCATCCGAGGCGAAGGAGCGCGGTCTGCAGCGGTTTGGCGGCACACGCCGGACTGAGAGCGCTGTTGAGGCCGGCCTGGGGTGGCTTGCGGCACACCAGTCGCCGGACGGGACGTGGGATCGGTTTCATTTCAATCGACAATGTCCGGAGGATGACCCCTGTCCGGGCATAGCCGTCGATCGCACGGAGCACAGTCTCACAGCGGGGCTGACGGGATTGTCGCTGTTAGCGTTCCTCGGAGCGGGGTATACGGATCAGGGTGGGCGTTTTGCGGAGGTCGTGCGGTCGGCGGTAGACGCCCTGCTGCAGATGCAGGAGCCGCCCGGTGGTTTCGGACGGGGAGAGGGCATGGCTGGCTACAACGACGCGCTGGCCACGCTGGCCCTGGCGGAATACTACGCCCTGACACGTGACCCGCGCGCGCGCGAGCCGTTGCAACGGGCTGTATCGCAGTTGGTGGGCAATCAGCAGGCGCTCGGCGGCTGGGACTACGGCCGAACGCCCTATTCGGGCCGCAACGACACGTCGATCACAGCGTGGGTGGTGCAAGCGTTGCACGCGTGCGCTGCGGCCGGGATCGAGGTGCCGAGCGAGACGCTCGTGAAGTCGGCGTTGCATTTTTCGCGGAGCGTGGAGGCGGACGGGCGGGTGCGTTACTCGGACGCAGGGACCGGCTTCAGGGTGGATGAGAATCTCCGGCCGGTTTATCGACATGGGCCGGCGATGCTGGCGGCGGGGCTGACATGCGAGCAGATGCTCGGCTGGCGACTCGACGGGGCGTTGCCACGGCAACAGGGATCGCTGGTGCTGACGGAGCTTCCGTCCGCGGAGAGGGCACGCGGGCGGGATCCGCGACAGCAACACAACGAGTACTACTGGTACTACGGCACACTGGCGATGTTCCAGCGCGGAGGCGAAGGCTGGTCGCGTTGGAACGCGCGTCTGCGGGACGCGATTCTGCCGCTACAGGACCGCGAGAAGAAGGCCGACGGATCGCCCAAGCGGCACACATACGGAAGTTGGGCGCCCTTCGGCCCCAATTGGGGGCTGTTCGGCCGGATGGGCAGTCGGGTGTACACGACGGCGATCTGCACGCTGACGCTGGAGATCTACTACCGCCACACGCCGGCGTTTCTGAAAGACGAGTTGTGGTTCACGGCGGACAACTGGCGTGCGTACATGGCGGGACTCTCGGCGCGAGAGCGACAGGGCGTGGTAGCGTGTCTGGGGCAGTTGCGGGTCGAGGTCGGGGAACCCGTGCTTGTCGAGCTGCTTCGCGACGCGGACCGGGGGGTGGCGTTGTCGGCGGCGGCGGTGTTGGCGTGGGTCGACTCGCCGATGGGGGTCACGCTGATCGACGAGGTGATTACGACGCTGCCGCCGTGGGAGCGGGACGCGCTGGAGCAAGCGTTGGAGCGTGGGAAGGCGATCGCCGCCCTGCCTCCCGTGCGCGGAAGCGTCCGGCACTACGATTCGGCGGCGCGGCGAGGGACGCTGACGTTGCCGCGCAGCTACGTGGGGATGACGGTGGAGGTCTGGCGCGGCGAGCGGCAGGTGGCGCGGATGACCGTGATTCAGCGGTTCACGGGGTGGGACGTGGCGGTGGCCGACCTGGTGGAAAGCGTGGGGGACGAGCTGCCGCAGCCGGGGGATCGCGTGGTGGGCCGATAAACGACCGCACTGCGCGGGGAGAGAGACCAAGCCCTTCTGTGGGCGGGATGGCCGGGACGATTCGCACCCTTCCGGATGATGGCATGTCTTGCCGAGAGGGCGCAGCGTTTGCGCGCGGGTGAAGAGTCGGCGTCGCAGGCGTGGGGGTAGCGCACACGTTTCTGGGCGACTCGCAATCCTTTGAACTGTAACGGTTTGGCGACGAGGCGGTGCCCTGATCGGCGTGCGCGCTGCGGGCTTTGGCACGGGTTGTGCCATGTTTGGGCAACGTGCTACGCGGTCAGCGCGCATGGATGCGGCGCGTGTGGCACAACCCGGCGAAGGAGTCTTGGGATGCAACGACAGCTTCCCGGCGCGATCCATGCGGCCAACGCACCGCTACGCGAGCTGAACGGCAAGCAAGTGCCACAGGAGCACACAGCATGGCCGGACAGCGACTCTCCGCCTAGGGACTGGAGCCATGTGGGACGGTGGGTGTTGGCCAGGGCGTGGTCGCGATTCACGGATGAACTCGCACCAGGCCAAACGCCGATGGCCACACCCGCCGTCCCGGCTCCGCAGGGTGAGGAGGCCGCCGGATGATCTACGGTTTGTATCACTCGGCGGCGGGGATGCTGACAAACGAATACCGGCAGTCGGTGTTTGCGAACAACATCGCGAACGCGGACACGGTTGGTTTCAAGCGAGATATGGCCACGTTTGCCGAGCGGACGCCGGCGTGGGCCACGGGCGAGCGAGAGGGGCCGAGCGCGGCGAGTCTGGCGGGGCTTTCCGGGGGGATGTGGCTGGGGGCGACGACCACGGACCACACGGAAGCGGCCAAGACCAAGACGGGAAACTGGCATGATGTCGCCCTCGAAGGCCCGGGTTTTCTGGCCGTGCAGGTGGATGGGCAGCGGCTGTTCACGCGTGACGGCCGGTTGATGATGGACGCCGATGGCAATCTCGTGGCGGTAAGCGACGGGTCACCGGTTCTCGGACGTGGCGGCATGCCGATCCGGTTGAACCCACGGGCGGGACAAACCTCAATCGACAGCGACGGACGGATTTCGCAGGACGGTGGGGTCGTGGCGGAACTCGACGTTGTGGATTTCGCGAACTACGAGGCGCTGCGCAAGGTTGGTGCGGCGCGTTTCGCCGCGGCGGAGGACGAGGCTCTCCCGGCCATGGCCCTGGTGCGGTCCGGGTACGTGGAGCAATCCGGCGCTCAGCCGCTGACGGAACTGGTGAGCATGATCGAAGCATCGCGAGCGTACCAGATCAACACCCGGATGATCTCGCTGCAGGACGCGGGTGTCGGGAAGCTGATCAGCACGCTGCTGAAAGACTGACGGCGTGAAGGTGTAACGTCGTGTGTGACGCGCGCGTTCCGGGCGCGCGGCGGCGGAACAGCCTCGCGAGGAGGACTGTAAGTTATGGCGATCACCGCATTGCACACCGCGGCCACGGGCATGCAGGCCCTGTCGACGAAGATCGACGTCATCGCGAACAACATCGCGAACGCCGACACCGTCGGGTACAAGGCATCGCGGGCAAACTTCCAGGATTTGCTGTACCAACTGCGGACGCAGCCCGGGGTGCAGACCAGCGAAGAGAGCGATGCGCCGCTCGGCACACAGATCGGGCTGGGCGTGAACCTGAGCAACACGCAAGTGATGTTCAAGCAGGGATCCGCCACGCCGACCGGCGAGCCGCTGGACGTAATGATCCAGGGGGATGGCTTCTTCCAGGTCGAGCTGCCAGGCGGAGCCACGGGCTACACGCGGGCGGGTAACTTCGTTCGCAACGCCGAAGGGGAGCTCGTGCTGGGCAACACCTTCGGCTATCGCCTGAAGGACTCGCCCACGATCCCGGACGACACATCCCAGAGCCAGATGCAGATTACCAGCGACGGCCGTGTGGTCGTGCGCAACGAAGATGGCACGCAGCAGGAACTCGGGCAGGTCGAGTTGGCGAGGTTTGCCAACCCCGCCGGGCTGCTGCAGGAAGGTGGAAACATCTTCACGCAGACCCAGGCATCCGGTGAGCCGATCGAGGGCATCGCCGGCGAAGAGGGGTTGGGGGCAATCCAGTCGGGTCACCTCGAGCAGAGCACGACGGAGGCTGTGACGGAGCTGGTCGAGTTGATCAAGACCCAGCGAGTTTTCCAGATGAACTCGCAGACGATCCAGGCGGCCGACGAGTCGTTGCGTGTGGTGGCCAACCTGCGGAGTTAGCGCAGATGAGACGTAAGGCGTCAATGGAGATGGACGCATGAGACTGCTTTGGAGCGCGATGGTCATCGGGAGCGTGATCAGCGGCGTGGCTGTCGCTGATGACGTCAGCCGGCTGAAGCTGCGGTCCAGCGCGAAGGTGGACGGGACTCAGGTCGCGCTGACGGACGTGCTTGTTTTCGCCGAGGCTTCACCCGCGCTGGCGCAGCGGCTGGGTGAGGAGCCGATGCTCTCAATGCCGCCGGGCCAGACGCAGGTGAAGATCACACATCGGCAGGTCGCCGGCCGGCTCGAAGAGCTAGGCGTGAACATGGCGAGCGTGCTGCTCGGCGGATCGCTGTGTTGCGATATTCAGCGAGTGGTACAAGATCGAGCCGCCAAGGAAGGCAACACGGACGCGCTCGGCGATTCACTACCGTCCGGGTCGGTGCGTAATGGGGGAAGCACCGGCGGCACGCCACTGGCGGACGCCCTGCGGGCGTACGTGGATGCCGAGCTGTCGGACCTGGGCGGTACGGCCGAACTGGAGCTCGAGCGAGCGGGCCAGGAATTCCTGCGTCTGACGAGCCCGCCGTGGGGATTCAAGACCAGCAGCGCGGATCGACACAAGCTCGGGCTGCGAGACTTTCGCGTGGTCTTGCATCGGGATGGCCGGGCGCAGCGAACGATCCACGTATATGGCCACGTGCGGCTCGCACGCCGCGTCGTGATCGCTCAGCGTCCGCTGAGTGTCGGCAACTTCGTTCGGGCCGACGACGTATTGCTCGAACCACGCGTTTTCGAGCAGGACACGGACCTTGGTGTAGCCCGGCTGGAAGCGGTCGTCGGGCAGCAGATCGTTCAGTTCGTACCCTCTGGCCAGATGATCACACCCACGGCCGTCAAGGCGGCGGACTTGGTCCGGCGATCACGCCCGGTGACGGTGGTACGCGACGGATCGGGAGTGCAGCTGCGTCTAACAGGGGTATCGCTGGATTCGGGGAGTTATGGCGACACGGTTCGTGTGCGCATCGGTGACCGCCGGCAGCGGAAGGTGCTGCGCGGCACGGTCACCGGCCTGGCCACCGTACAACTGTTGGAGAGTGACGAGTCATGAGCACACCGGGATCAACCCCCAGGCGTCAAGGACTGCCGCTGGTGGCAGGCGTGATCTGCACATTGGGACTCACATCGTGGCCGGCGATTGCACAAACCAATTCGTGCTTCCGCGGCAATCGTCTGCGGCCGGCGGCACACCCCGCACCAACGACGCAGCCGGCGCGGGGCATGCCGGCACGAGCCGTATCGAGAACGCGAGAGCCCGCGCCGAAACCGAACGCGACGCTGCTGCGGGTATCACCGATCGCGGTCGCCGTCCCCGAGCCGGAGCTGATCGCGGTGCACGACCTGATCACGATCATCATCCGCGAAAGTAAAACAGCGACGTCCGACTCGAAGATGGAGCAGAAGAAAGACTGGACGCTGGAATCGGAGCTGAGCAAGTGGATCCGGTTGGGCGATCACCACGGGCTTGTTCCGGCGGCACTTCCCGAGGGTGCGCCAGCCGTCGCCTTTGATTTCAAGGATGACTACAAGGGCGACGGGAAGTACGACCGCAAGGATGAGTTGACGACCCGGATCACGGCGCGAGTCATCGACGTCAAGCCCAACGGTAATCTCGTGCTGGAGGCGCGCAAGGACATCACCATCGACTCCGAGGGCTACAGCATCACGCTGACAGGCGTATGCCGCGGTGACGATGTGACCGCGGAGAACACGGTTCTCAGCACGCAACTCGCCGAACCGGAGATCGACGTGCAGCACACGGGCGCAGTGCGGGATGCGTCGCGTCGTGGATGGCTAAAGCGGGCACTGGATTTCCTGCATCCCTTCTAGGTGAACACATCGGGGCTGCGGCGTGTGAACGAGCGTTTGGCAGAAAGGAAGCGAGACGACGTGGTGACGAGGATATGGACAGCGTGGTGGCCGGTTCTGGTGGTGCTCGGCGTGGTACCGGCTGTCTGCGGCGATGTGCGTGTTCAGGACATCACGCATCTACAGGGCCAGCGCACCAACAAGCTGATGGGCTACGGGCTGGTGGTCGGCCTGCCCGGCACGGGCGACGGCGAGAAGTACCTGCCGACGATGCATGCCCTTATGCGGCTGCACGAGCGCTACCACGCGCCGATTTACACCGACAGCGATATCAAGGGCAACAAGAGCGTGGCGCTGGTCGCTGTGGAAGCCGTCATTCCTGAGTTTGGTGCCCGCGAGGGACAGACCGTGGATGTAACGGTGTCGGCGATCGGGTCGGCCAAGAGTCTGAAGGGAGGCCAACTGCTGACGACGCCGCTGCAATACGCGATGTTCGACGAAGAGGACGTCACCTCGCAGTACGTCCTGGCGCTGGCGGGCGGGCGTGTCAGTGTTCCGAACGAAGAGTCCCTGACCAGAGGCACGATCCGGGCGGGGGCGGTGCTGGAGCAGGAGTTTCTCTACCTGTTCATCGAGGAAGGGTGTATCACGCTCGTTCTTGATGACAAGCACGCCGGTTGGACATGGGCGCACACCGTAGCCCGCGCGATCAACCATGAAATCGCCAATCCGAGTACACGCACGACAGCGGGCCAGGACGATTACGAGCGGCTCGTTGCGGCCAATGACGTGGCGGTGGCGATTGGCCCGAAGAACGTCGTGGTCCGGATCCCCTCGTACGAGTTGCCCAATCCATCGGGCTTCATCAGTCGCGTGCAGAACACCCCGCTGTTCATGTTGCCGGAGCAGGTGGCTCGCGTCGTGATCAACCGCACGACAAAGAACGTGTCGTTCACCGGGGCCGTCACGATCTCGCCCACGGTGCTTCAGATTCCCGGGGTGGGCACGGTGCTGATCGGCAAGCCGGCGGAACGCAGCGACAACAGCGGCGAGATTGGAGCCGTGGAATTCAACGAGCTGTTCCAGACGCTGTCGGAGATCAAGGTATCGCCGGATCAGCTCATCGATGCGATTGAGCATCTGCACAAGACAGGGACGCTGCACGCGCAGCTCCAGTATGAGTAAAGGATTGAGCATGGTCGCCGCAATCACAGATGCAACGAACGTGGCGGGCACGGGCAACCGTCCGGCTTCGTCACGACTCGGGCAGCGCATGCTGCAGGCGATCGGACGCCGGGCTGATGCGCACGATCCGCGCGTCATACGGGAGACGGCGTCGCAGCTCGTGTCGGAACTGTTCTTCAAGCCCCTGTTGAGCGAGGTACGCGAGTTCCCCTTCGGGCAGGAAATCGGCACGGGCGGCCAAACGGAGTCGATCTTCGGGTCACAGCTCGACCAGCGCATCGCCGACAGCGTGGCGGCCGCCGACAACGGGCTCGTGGATCAGATCGTCCGGCAACTGGAGCCGCACACACCGGGCGTAGCGGGGGCCGATCGGGCGTGGTGGCCGGCGCAGGTGGCGAGCATGGCGGGTGCTGAGGAGGGCAAGCTGTGAGGGATCGAGACACAGTCGTCGCCGAACACAAGCTCGATGGGCTTTCGCAAACGCCGGCGGTGCCCTCCGGACCGTTGCGTGAGCTGGTGGGGTGTTTGTCGAATCTGCAAACCGCGTTGAAGCGACTGCTGGCGCTGGCGGAGGAGAAGCTGGCGGCGATGCGTGCCGCGGACGTGGGGGCCTTGCGCGATTGTGCCCTTCGCGAGGATGCATTGCTCAAGCAGGTCTTCATGGAGGAGAAACAGCGTAAGGCAGTTCTTGCGCGCGTCGCGCAAAGCGTGCCGTGTTCGGGGCAGGAGCGCGTGTCGCTGACGGAATTGGCGGACCATCTTCCGGAGCCGCTGGCCTCCTCTCTGCGGGCGCGCAGCACGGCTTTGCAGGCGCTGGCCGAGAAACTGCAGCAAAAAAACAGGGTCGCCGCGAACGTGGCACAGAACCTGCAGTCACACATTCGCGGTGTCTTCGCCGCCGTGGCGAAGGTCGGTCAGGAAACAGGAGTCTACGGCCCGCGAGGCGAGCATGAGTCGAACGTCGAGCGACGCTGGATAGACGCAGTTGGGTGAACCGTGGCGGTCTTAGGCACGTCATATCAGATTGGGAACAGCGCGTTGGCCGCGTACCAAGCCGCGATTGCGGTCACTGGTCAGAACATCGCCAACGTGGGCAATCCCGACTACGCGCGCCAAACCGGCCGTCTGGAACCGATCAACGGTGGGACCACGTCGAGCGGGACAGCACCCGGAGCAGGCATCAACCTAGCCAACCTACAGCGGCATCTCGATGAAGCGGTGGAATCGCGACTGCGGCTGTCGCTGGCGGAGCGCAGCGGTGCCGAGGCCCGCTACCAGTCGCTGAGCCGGGTCGAGGCTCTGTACGACGAGCTGACCGAGTACGACCTTTCCTCGCAACTCAACAAGCTGTTCGGCGGTCTGGCGAGTCTGCAAGCCGATCCGACAGAAACCACGGCGCGAAACCTGGTCATCGCCCAAGCGGACGCCGTGATCGAAACGCTTCAGCGGCATCGCAACGGGTTGCTGAATGAAGCGTCCGACCTGAACAACACCATCGAAGAGCTCACGCAGAACGCGAACGTGCTGGCCTCCGAAATCGCGGAGCTGAACGAGCTGATCGTGACGGCGGAAGCGCACAGCCCAGGCGGTGCTGGGGCACTCCGGGACCGACGCGACGGCCTGTTGCGCGAGCTGGGCGAGCTGATGGAGGTGGAAACACGGGAACAGAGCAATGGCATCCTGAACGTCTACGTGGGCAGCGAACCGCTGGTGGACTTCAACCACTCGCGGGGCCTGACCACCGAGGCGGTGCTGGAGGATGGCGTCGAGCGTGTCACCGTGCGATTCGCGGACAACAATGGAACGGTCATCCTGCGCGAGGGGCAGGTGGGAGCGTTGCAGGAAGCACGTGATGTACACCTGGCGGGTCAGATCGAGAAGTTGGACGGATTAACCCGCGCGCTGATCTACGAGGTGAACCGTGTCCACTCCAGTGGGCGAGGTCTCGTCGGATACAGCTCACTGATGGGCAGCTACGCGGTCGATGACGCGACGGCGGCGCTGAACAGCGATGAAGCGGGGCTGGTCTTCCCGGTCGAGAACGGCACGTTCCTGGTCCACGTCGGCGACCCGGACACGGAGCGCACGACAACGCGGCTCATCGCGGTCGATCTGGACGGCCTGAACGACGATGACACCACGCTGACGTCACTCGCCGCAGCGCTGGACGCCGTGCCGAACCTCAACGCGACGGTGACGGCGGACAACCGGCTGCAGCTCTCGACCGACGCGGGTTGCGAGGCGACGTTCTCCGAGGACAGCTCGGGCGCGCTGGCCGCACTTGGCGTGGCGGGCTTCTTCGAGGGTACGGACGCGCGAACGATGGATGTCGCTTCCGCGGTGCGCGCCGATCCGCGGCTCATCGCGACGTCGTTGAACGGCGCTCCGGGCGATGGCAGCAATGCGGGGAGGCTGGCCGCGGTCGGCTCGAACGTGAGTGACCTGCTGGCGGGACAGACCATTCAGGACTTTCACGCGGGACTGGTGAACACCCTGGCCGTACAGGTCTCGGCGGCGCAGACGGAGTATGAAGCCTCCGACGCGGTCTACAGCAGTCTGCTGGCCCAGCGCGAGGCCACCAGTGGTGTCAGCCTCGACGAGGAAGCGATCAACCTGACGAAGTATGAGCGGGCGTTTCAGGGCGCCTCGCGTTTTCTTAGCGTTCTTGATTCGTTGACGAGCGAAGTGCTCAGTCTGGTGTAGCACAGGCCCTTTTAGGAACAGGACGTCATGGCCGTCACAGCGATCAATCCGGCACGCGTCAGCTTCAACATGCGGGCAATGAACCTGCTGGAGTCGATGCGCGCCAACCAGGAAGCGCTGTACCGCCAGCAGAATTACCTGGCCACGGGCCTGCGGTTCGTCCAACCGAGTGAGGACCCCATCCGAGCCAGCGCGGCGACGACTCTCCAGCGACGCCTGGAGTCGCTCAGCCAAGTCGGTACGAACGTGCAAAACGCCGAGGCCAAGCTGAGTGAGCTCGATACGAGCATGCAGGACGCGCTGACGCTGGTTTCGGATGCGCAAGTGCTCGCGAACGAGGCGGTTGGTGACACGATCACGGAAGACGAGCGCCACGCGTTAAGCACGGTGGTCGATTCGATTCTGGATCAGCTCGTTACGGTCGCCAATCGCCGGCATCTCAACACGTACCTGTTCAGCGGACACCAGGACGCGGCGCCGTTTGTGGTGGCGCACGGCGGCGTGATGTACACCGGTGACGCGAACCGGATGGTCACGGTCATCGATACGGACATGTCCGAGGATGCGTTCACGGTCCCGGGGATGGAGTTCTTCGCGGCGGTCACGGCGGGCGTCCAGGGGGCGGTCGATCTGGACCCGGCCCTGACGGAGGACACGCGCATCAGCGATCTGGACGGAGCGCTGGGCCGTGGGGTCGAGCTGGGGCGGATTGTGGTGACGGTGGACAGCGAGCAGACGGACATCGATTTGAGCGGCGCCGCCACGGTCGGAGACGTCATCGACAAGCTCAACGCGGAACTGTCCGGCGAAGTCACCGCCAGCCTCGGAACGCGGGGAATCACGCTCACCGTCGCGGGCGGGCGAAGTGGTGATGTGGCCGTGAGCGATGCCAGCGGGGGACGGACCGCGGTCGACCTGGGGCTCAGTGGCAGCTTCAGCGGGGCCACGCGGGCCGGGGCGGACCTGAACCCGCGTGTGACCGGGCTGACGCAGATTACGGCCCTGAAGGCGGGGGCCGGCGTGGATCTGTCATCCGGGATCACGATCCGGAACGGAGGCAGCGTGGCGACGATCGACCTGGCGGATGCCGATACGGTCGAGGACGTCGTCAACCGCATCAACGAAGCGGATGTGGGTGCGTGGGCACGGATCGCGGAGGATGGCGAGCGGCTCGAGATCCTGAACCGCGTGTCCGGAACGGACATGACTATCGAGGAGAACGGGGGGCTGGCGGCAACGGCCCTGGGCGTGCGATCGCTCCACGAGGGAACCACCCTCGCGTCGCTGAATGACGGCCTGGGCGTCGAGACGGCCGACGGCGACGACCTGCGGATCACAACGCAGGACGGGACCACCGTCGAGGTGGATCTGGACGGGACCGAGATGATCCAGGATGTGCTGGACCGCCTCAACGCGGCCGGTGGCGGGGCGATCACGGCGGATCTGCTGACCAAGGGGAATGGGCTGGTCATCACGGACAACACGCTGGGTAGCGGCGTGCTGCGGATCGAGGCGCTGAACACATCACTGGCCTTGGAGGGGCTGGGGCTGGATGTGACGCCGACGGGGTCGTACCTCGTCGGGGGGGACGTGAATCCACAGCGGGTCGACAGCCCGTTTACGGCGTTGTTCGAGCTTCAGGAAGGGATGGAGAAAGACGAGCGTCTGACGATGGTCACCGCAAGTCAGCGCATCGAGCGAGTCATGAAGGAAATGCAGGGGGTGCAGGGGGAAATGGCCTCGAGCTCGCAAGCGATGTCGCAGCGGTACGAACAGGTGGAATCGGAGATTGCGGCGACACAGGTCCTGCTGAGCGATGTTCAGGACGCAGACATCACGGATGCGGCGATCCGCTTTCAGCAGCTTCAAACAGCGCTGCAGGCGAACCTGGGCACGGCGACGCAGGTGTTGAATCTGTCGCTGTTGGACTATCTGGGTTAGGCGAACAACCGGCAGCTATTGAGGCCGGTTTGTCAGGAGGAGAAGCAGCAGGAAAACGGTTGCGGCCAGCGTCAGTAGCTCGGCGAGCCGCAACCACCGGTTGATCCGCAGAGGGTGGGTCGGACGACAGGAGAGTCCGGTCTGGCGGGCGGCATACATGGATTGTCGGCTAACGTTGGCCGACCGTCCGTCGGGCCAACCGAAGGACTACGAGCTACGGGAGCAATGGGATGCTCATTGAGACGAAGCGTTTTGGACCAATGGAAATCGATGAAGGGAAGATCATCACGTTCGAGCACGGTCTGCTCGGGTTTCCGGGACAGCGGCGATTCGCGCTGATCCAGACGTCAGAGGACCCGATCTTCTTCTGGCTGCAATCGGTCGAGGAGCCGGATCTGGCGTTCGTGGTCTGCGACCCGCTGGCGTTCGTCCCGGACTACCAGGTGCCGGTGCGCAAGGATGACGTCGACAATCTCGGCCTGCTCGATCTGGGCGATTGCCAGGTACTGGTGATCGTGAACAAGGTCAACGGCGAGCTGACCGGCAACCTCCTGGGCCCGATTATCGTGGGCACGCATTCGCTCCGAGCCAAGCAAACGGTGCTTTCGGACAAGCGGTTTGGCACCCGCCACCGCCTCACCCCGGCGGACGCTGCCAAGACCGTTGCCAGGACAGCTTGACTCGGCGGTAGCCTTACGCCGGAAAGGTGCGTTATAATGACCTTGGGCGTATTTCACGTTCATGGATGGCAGGAATCACGCCATGATTGCTGCGCTGCAGCCACCGTCGCTGGTCGTCGTCACGACCTGGCAGAAACAGTGGCCGTGCGACCTGCATCGATTCCTGTCCAGCTAGGCATCGGCAGAATCCAGGAAGGAGCCGCGGATGTTGGTGCTCTCAAGACAACGCGACGAATCAATCATCATCGGCGACAACGTGCAGATCACGATCGTCGATATCCGGGGGGACAAGGTGCGGTTGGGCATCGAAGCTCCCGCCGACATATCCGTTCACCGCAAGGAAGTGTTCGACGCGATCCAGCGCGAGAACCGCAGGGCTGCCGGGGTACAGGCAGAAGACCTCGCAACTGTACCCCCACCGAAGCGCAGCGCACGGCCGCGCAACAAGTAGTCGCTCACCGTACCTTGGTCACACCGTATCCCCAGTATCGCACACTAGCCACGAACCGTTCAAGGAGGATGGCAAATGGCTCGCATTAACACGAATGTCTCTGCGCTGACAGCCCAGAGAAACCTGAACATCGCCTACCGCGAACTCAACACGACAATGGAACACCTCAGCACCGGCCTGCGCATCAGCCGCGGGAAGGACGATCCGGCTGGGTTGATTGTCTCGGAGCGTCTCCGCAGCGAGATCAGCGCCGTTGGCCAAGCCGTGTCGAACACACAGCGTGCCAAGCTGATTGTCGCCACGGCGGAGGGCGCTCTGGACGAGGTGGCCGCCCTGCTCAAAGACATCCAGGCGAAGATCGTAGAGGCGGCGAACGAGGGGGCATTCTCTGAGGACGAGATCGCGGCCAATCAGCTGCAGATTGACTCCGCCATCGACAGCATCACGCGTATCGCGAACACGACGACGTTCGCGGGCCGCAAGCTGCTGGATGGCTCTCTGGCGTACGAAACGGAAGGTCTCGATCTGACAGCGGTTCGTGACCACCAGATCTACGAAGCGCAGTTCGGTTCGCGCTCGGCCGTTGGTGTCACGGTCGACATCGAGAATCCGGCCGAACAGGCAGAACTGCAATTCCCGTTCGCGGCCCTGTCCAACTCGGGGGACGTGACGATCGAGCTGCGAGGCGCGACGGGCGCGACAACACTGACGTTTGCCAGTGCGACGCCGGCATCGCAGATCATCGACGCGATCAACGCCATCGGCGACGCGACGGGCATTCTGGCGACATCGCACGCGACGTCAGGCCTGCAACTGTACAGCCGGAGCTACGGCAGCCGGGAATTCGTAAAGGTGCGGGTGCTGTCGGAGGGGCAGGAGTTTATGCGGAACGGGGACGACATGTCGGATTATGGGACCGATGCGAAGGCAACGGTCAACGGCACGCTCGCGCACGCGAACGGCAACCAGTTGGCCATGAAGAGCGCCACGCTGGATCTTGCTCTCACGGTTGCCGCCGGCTCGGCGTACACGACGTCGTTCAGTATTACGGACGGTGGAGCGCTGTTCCAGATCGGACCACAGGTCAACACGAACCTCCAAGTCAATATGGGTATTGACTCGGTTCATACATCGGAACTGGGCAATGTGGAGATCGGGTTCCTCGCGGAAGTGAAGACCGGCGGCACGTATGCGCTGACGAACGCGAGCCCGCGGTGGTCCGATGCCTCCAGCATCGTGGAAGACTCCCTCAACCGGATCTCCCGACTGCGTGGGCGGCTGGGCTCGTTCGAGCGCAACACGCTGGAAACCAATATCAACCAGCTTGGCATTACGTTGGAAAACCTGATGTCAGCCGAGTCGAGCATTCGCGACGCCGACTTCGCCTCGGAGACGTCGAAGCTGGCTCGTGATCAGATTCTGGTGAACGCGGGGACAACGGTGCTGACGCTGGCCAACCAAACGACGCAGTCGGTGCTGCGTCTGTTGGGTGGCTAAAGCGTAAGATGAAGCGGACCGCGGGGCAACTTCGCCCGATAAAAACGCGAAGTCCCGCGGTTCAGTTCATCACCGTCGGGACGGTCCGGATTAACTAAAGCATCCCCCCGATCAGGACGATGCCCCCTGTGTCTTAAGAGGCGAGCAGACGGCGACTGGATCTGCCACGGTAGCTCGCGTGTGTTCGTTGACAGGCAGCGGTCGGCCCGGAATGGAAAACTGAAACGGGCCAGGCGTATGCCGCCCTTGGAGGCGCAGGCCAATGAGTCGCATCAACACCAATGTGCAATCCATCATCGCCCAGCGCATTCTGACCACACAGAATGAACGGCTAAACACCTCGCTCGAGAGGCTCGCCACGGGGTTGCGCATCAACTCTGGCCGGGACGACCCTGCCGGGTTGATCGCATCGGAGACCATGCGCGCCGAGAAACGGGCGATCCAGGCCGCCCAGACCAACATCGCTCGCGCCACAAACGTCGTGGCGGTGGCGGAGTCTGGTCTGACGGAGGTGACGAACCTCCTGAACGACCTGGAGGACCTGGTCGATCGCTCGGCCAACGAAACGGGTATCAGTGAAGACGAGCGCGATGCGAACCAGCAGGAGATTGATGCGATTCTCGCGTCGATCAATCGCATCGCGAACTCGACGGAATTGCAGGGCCGCAAGCTGCTTGGCGGAGACCTGGCGTATACGACGTCGACGGTCTCGGCCGACAACATCGCTCACCTGCAA
>Ga0272441_10009034_pt1 | contig 15525 bp, 8 predicted proteins | sample SSMProp6N_FD_193582 | JGI IMG/M metagenome (GOLD analysis project Ga0272441, IMG submission 193582) | Marine sediment archaeal communities from Little Sippewissett salt marsh, Falmouth, MA, United States - SSM-Prop-6N | ecosystem: Environmental > Aquatic > Marine > Wetlands > Sediment ... | reverse complement strand
GTGGCATCCAAGCGGATGGGTCGGCTGTTGCCGGGGATGGCGGCTGACATCACGTTACTGTCGGAGGACGTTTTGCGGGTGCCGCCGCGACACATCAAAGACGTGCGGGTGGTGGCGACGGTTTTCGACGGGCGTGTCGTGTATCGCCGATGAAAAAGGCGCCGCCGGGAGCTCTTTGGTTCGAGCCACCGGCGGCGGGAAAGTCGAGCTTTCGGCTGGTGCGTTGAGGGCACGTCCTGCGCCGTCTACGCCTGCCAGCTCTTGAGTATGTGCATATAGTTGGCCCGCTCGTAGGCGCTGGGGTCGGGGCTGCGCGACAAGTTCATGCTGCCCCGCATCTGCTCGACCGAGTCGTACTCGTGCTGCTCCATCCACTCGGCCATTTGATCGCGCACTTTGCCCAGATAGGCCGGGCCGTTTTTGAGCAAGGCCGAGACCATCTGGACGGCGTGCGCACCGGCCATGACAGCCTTGACCGCGTCGACGGGCGTGTGGACGCCGCCGGTAACCGCCAGCGACGCACGAGTCCTTCCAGACAGGATCGCCAGCCAGCGAAGCCGAAGCAGAAGCTCATCGGAGTTGGAAAGCTGGAGACTGCGGACGGCCTCCAGTTCGTCGACGTTGATGTCGGGCTGATAGAACCGGTTGAACAGCACGAGTCCGTCGACGCCCAGCCCGTCCAACTGCCGAACAAAGTGGGGCAGCGACGAAAAGAACGGCGAGAGCTTGACGGCAATGGGAAATCTCACGCTCTGGTTGACCGCGCCGATCATCTCGATGGAGCGTTTTTCGATATCCTGCCCGCTGGTTCCCGGGTCGGTCGCCAGGTAGTAGACGTTCAGCTCGATCGCGTCGGCGCCTGCCTGCTCCATCATCTTGGCGTAGTCGAGCCAGCCGCCCATCGTCGTGCCGTTCAGCGAGGCGATGACGGGGACATCGACCGCCTTTTTGATTTTGCGGATCTGCTCGAGGTACTCGTCGGGGCCGAGTTTGAACTGCTCGGGCTTGGGGAAGTAGGACAGCGCCTCGGCAGACGACTCGGCCGACGTTTCGAGCGCCTCGTGCGTGGCCCGCTGTTCGGCGACGATCTGCTCCTCGAACAGCGAGTGCATGACCACCGCGGCGGCGCCGGCGTCGGCGAGTTGTTTGACCTTATCCAGATCCTCGGTCATGGGCGAGGCCCCGGCTACGAACGGGTGGGGCAACTCCAGGCCCAGGTAGGTGGTAGTCAGATTCATCGACGTTCTCTCCTACTTACCGGCTTCGGCTGCGGCAGGCTGCTTGGCGGCCTCGCCGTCGCCCTTGGGTACGATCATTTCCGCCATTTGCTGGTAGATAGCCACCCGCTGGTTCGCGGCGATCTGGGCCTGCTCGGCCAGGCGACGGAACCGCTGCGGATCGATTCTTTCGACCATGCGGAAGCGCGTTTCGTTCCGCATGTAGTCGGCTACGGGACGTTTGGGCGCCGGCGAATCGAGCTTGAGTGGCGGCTCGCCGGCGGCCACGCGACGCGGATCGAAACGGTACAGAGGCCAGATGCCCGACTCGATGGCGAGTTGCTGCTGGCTGGCGTTGAAGGCCAGATCGTAGCCGTGGGCGATGCACGGGCAGTACGCGATGATGATCGACGGGCCGGGGTACGAGTCGGCCTCGAGAAACGCCTGCACCGTCTGCACGTCGCGGGCGCCGAAGGCGACGCTGGCGACGTAGGCATGCCCATAGGCCATCGCCATCCGGCCGAGATCCTTCTTCTGGATTTCCTTACCGGCTGCGGCGAATTTGGCGGCTGCCCCGATCGGCGTGGCCTTGGACTGCTGCCCGCCCGTGTTGGAGTACACTTCGGTATCGAGGACCAGGGCGTTTACGTCACGGTCGCCGGCCAGCACGTGGTCCAAGCCGCCGTAGCCGATGTCGTAGGCCCACCCGTCGCCGCCGAGCATCCAGACGCTCTTCTTGACCAGGTAGTCGGCGAGTTGGTCGAGGCGCTTGGCCTCGGGCGAGATAATCTCCGAAAGTTTCTGCCTCAGAGCCTGGACGCGCTTGCGCTGGGTGGCAATGCCGGCCTCGGTGCTCTGGTCGGCGCTCAGCAGTTCGTCGACCAGTTGGTCGCCGAGCTTGGGGGTAAGTTTGCCGAGAAGGTCGTGCACCTGCTTGATGTGCATGTCGACCGCCAGCCGGAAGCCAAGACCGAACTCGCCGCAGTCCTCGAACAGCGAGTTCGACCAGGCGGGGCCGCGGCCGTCGCAGTTCGTCGTGAACGGCGTGGTCGGCAGGTTGCCGCCGTAAATCGACGAGCATCCGGTGGCGTTGGAGATCAGGGCGCGGTCGCCGAACAACTGGGTGAGCAGCTTGACGTAGGGTGTTTCGCCGCAGCCACCGCACGCACCCGAATACTCAAACAGCGGCTCGAAGAACTGCGAGCCCCGCACATCGATGCGCGCGACCTTGCTTCGCTCGACCATCGGCAGCTTGTTGAGGAAGAAGTCGTAGTTCTCGCGTTCCTGCTCGCGGATGGGCAACTGCGGGGTCATCTCCAAGGCCTTGTGCTTCGGGTTGGCCTTGTCCTTGGAGGGGCACACGCTGACGCAAAGGCGGCATCCGGTGCAGTCCTCCGCGGCGACCTGCAAGGTGTACTTCAGGCCCTTGAATTCCTTGGCCCGCGCGTCGGCCGACTTGAAGGTCGACGGTGCGTCGGCCAGAAGCTCGGGTTCATAGACTTTGGGGCGAATGGCGGCGTGGGCGCAGGCCAACGAGCATTTGTTGCATTGGATACAGATGGCGGGGTCCCACGAGGGGATCTCCAGGCCCACGTTGCGCTTCTCCCATTGGGTGGTACCCAGCGGCCACGTGCCGTCGGCGGGGAAAACGCTGACCGGCAGTGTGTCGCCGTCGGTGGCCAGAATGGTGGCCGTCACCTTCTTGACGAAGTCGGGCGCCTTCTCGGAGACGGTCGGCGGCCGGCCGTGGGTGGCGGTCACGCGTTGCGGCACCTCAATCTGATGCAGGTTTTCCAGTGCGTGATCGACCGCAGCGAAGTTGCGGTTGACGATTTCGTCGCCCTTGCGACCATAGGTTTTCTTGATCGTCTCCTTGATCTTGGCGATGGCCTCGTCGCGCGGCAGGACGCCGGAAATCGCAAAGAAGCAGGTCTGCATGATGGTGTTGATACGCGATCCCATGCCCGTGGCCTTGGCGACGCTGTAGGCGTCGATCGCGTAGAACTGAAGCTTCCTGGCGATGATCTGCTCTTGCACCTCCTTGGGCAATTGGTCCCAAACCTGTTCGGTTGGAAACGGCGCATTCAGCAGGAAGACCGCGCCTTCCTTGGCGTACTTGAGCATGTCGTACTTGCTGAGGAACTCGAACTGATGGCAGGCCACGAAGCTCGCCCGTTTGATCAGGTAGGTCGATCGTATCTCTCGTGGGCCGAACCGCAGGTGCGAAATCGTCACCGCGCCCGACTTTTTGGAGTCGTATACGAAATAGCCCTGGGCGTAGTTGGGCGTTTCCTCACCGATGATCTTGATCGAGTTCTTGTTCGCACCCACCGTCCCGTCGGCACCCAGGCCGAAGAATACACCGCGAACGACGTCGTCGGGCTCGATGTCAAACTCGTCATCGACGTCGAGCGACGTGCCCGTAACGTCATCGACGATGCCGACGGTGAAATGGTTCTTGGGCTTGTCTTTGGCCATTTCATCGAAGACGGCCTTGACCATGGCCGGGGTGAACTCCTTCGACGATAGTCCATAACGTCCGCCGATGATGGCCGGGTCGCTCTCGGTCGGCCACAGTCCGGTGTCGCGCCCCTCACGCATGGCGGTGACGATATCGAGGTATAGCGGCTCGCCGATAGCACCGGGCTCCTTCGTGCGGTCGAGCACGGCGATCGACTTGACGGTCTTGGGTAACGCTTCGGTGAAATGCTTCAGGGAGAAGGGGCGATACAGCCTCACCTTGATCATACCGACCTTTTGCCCCTTCTCGACCATCCATTCGACCTGTTCGTGAGCGGCCTCGGCGCCGGTACCCATCAGGATGAGGACACGATCGGCTTGGGGATGCCCGACGTAGTCAAACAGCTTGTACGCCCGCCCCGAAACCTTGCCGAAGGCGTCCATGGTCTCCTGCACGATGTCGGCGCAGGCGAGGTAGAACTTGTTGCACGCCTCGCGCGACTGGAAGAAGACGTCGGGGTTCTGGGCCGTACCCCGCAACACCGGCTGGTCGGGGGTGAGGGCGCGCTTGCGATGGTCGGCGATCAACTCATCGTCCATCATCTGGCGCAGATCGTCGTCGCTGAGCTCTGCGATTTTGTTGACCTCGTGGGAGGTTCGGAATCCATCGAAGAAGTGCAGCATCGGCACGCGCGATTTGAGGCTGGCGGCCTGCCCGATGCAGGCCATGTCATGGGCCTCCTGCACCGAGCCGGAGGCCAGCAGCCCGAAGCCGGTCTGCCGGCAGGCCATCACGTCGGAATGATCGCCGAAGATCGACAGGGCATGGGTGGCCACCGTACGGGCCGACACGTGCATGCAGTAGCTGTTGAGCTCGCCGGCGATCTTGTACATGTTGGGAATCATCAAGAGAAGGCCCTGCGAGGCCGTAAAGGTGGTGGTCAGGGCCCCGGCCTGGAGCGCACCGTGGACCGCGCCCGAGGCACCACCCTCCGACTGCATCTCGGTCACGTCGGGGATGATGCCCCATATGTTCTTTTGCCCCCGTGCCGACCACTCGTCGGCGAACTCCCCCATATTGCTCGATGGGGTGATGGGGTAGATGGCAATAACCTCGTTGGTGCGGTGGGCCACCGACGCAGTGGCTTCGTTGCCGTCGATCGTGATCATGCGTGTTTGGGCCATAGTTCGCTTTCCTCGTCCGTGTAGAATGCCTGCCGCTTGCACAGCGTCAGGGCAAGGTAACTTCCCGGCGTGCTCGTTTCCAGTCTGGGACTGCCGCCAGCGCCACGTCGGGTCTTGGCGCGGACTGCTCCCTCTTATCGGGCTGAGCGCAAAGCTCATGCCAGCCTCGGCCGGGCACGTGCATGGTGGTAAGTTGTTGTGAATAAACAAATAACGTATGCACTTATTCCGCGATTAGCTGGTGGGTCAACATGTCGTGTGGAATATCGCGCAGACGGTGGGGATAAGCCGGACTTCGGCCGGCCAGCGAGCACTTTGGGTAGAAGCTCAGCCCCCGAGCAGTTGCAGTTCGGCGCCGCCCAGACCGTACGGCACGAAGCGGTAGCGGTTGGTCCAGTGGTCGCGATCGACGAACGCGTTGGGACCCCACCAGTAGCACGGATCGCGGTGCGTGTGGTGTAGCGGGCCGAAGGTGTTCCGCAGCGTGCCGACCACCTCGATGCCGATTTGGTTGAGGCCCGGGTGAACCGCGCCGGTCAGGTCGATCTGCCAGGGCTGCCAGGCGATGGAGCCCACCTCGTGATCGTCAACATGGACGGCGAAGGCACAGCCCATTGGTTGGCGCAGTTGCAACACGGCCCGACCCGGCAGGCGCGCGGGCAGTTCAACATCGCTGGTGTACAGCATATTGCCGCTATAGAAGTGGTAGCCCTGCCCGCACCAGTCGCCCTTGCTGAGGGTCTGAGGCTCGGCACACAGGGCAAACATGCCCGTTCGCAGAGCCCGGGTGGCGAAGCGGCCGACCAGATAGGCCTCCTCGATGGGCGTATCCAATGCATAGCGAGCTGAAAGCTCGATCTGGTTGCGCCCGCGGCGCACCCACTTGCCGATTTCGACCTTGCCAAACTGCCGATCCCAGTGCCAGCCGTCCGGCTGCGAGCGAATCTGCTGTCCGTTGACGCGGAGATTGAATCGCTCGACCCGTTCGACGACCAGCGCCACGTCGGGCGCGTCCAGTTCCGACGCGAAATCAAAGCGAAGCGCTACGGCCAACGGCTTGGCCTTGACCTTTAACTGCCGCAGTGCCCATGGCTGGATCCCGACGTAGGGCTTGAGTCCCGCCTGTTCGTAGAGCCTGTGCCGGGCCTGCCAGACGGGCATGGTTCGGCTGAAGCGTGCCTGGCCCACGCGGAGCCGGCAGAAATCCAGTGTCATGCTGTTGGGGTGCAGGCGGCGAAACGTCCATGGCTCGGCCAGCCGAATGCTGCGGAGGCGTCGCGACTTGTGGGGTCGGCCAGTCACAGGACGTCCCGAGCCGTCGACGACAAGCAGCAACGAACCGACGGGCGCGAACTCATGGTCGACAACGGTCTGCCGTCCAATCCGCCGGGAAGGAACCGGCTCGGTGGCTCCGGTCGCGGGATCCCACTTTTCGACGCGTCCACGACCGTTCAGGCGGATCGACGCGCGGTAGGTCCGCTTGCGACTGACGTTGCAGAAGAACAGAACCGATTTCTTACCGTCGACTCGCCCGGCGTGACGGATATCGCTGATCTGGCGAGCCGTCGAATCCTGCACGCTGACCCGACGCGGCAGCCATGTAGCAAGTTCCGATGTCAGCTTCGAGCGAGGCACGACCGACACGCCCTTGCGGGCAAAAAGCTGTCGCCATCGGGCGGTCGCCGGCTGGCCGTCGATCTGTTTTGGCGTGGGCGAGACGAACACGAGTCTGCCGCCTGCGGCCACGAAACGATCGAGCATATCGACCGTCTTGGCGTGCCAGGTTGTGGAAGGCGGGACAACGACGAGGCTGTAGGCCATCTTGCCGCACGCAAGCTGTTTGCCCCGAACGCGTCCGAACTGCTCGAGTAGCATCTCGTCGCCGAGATGGACGTCACGATGATCGCCGACGAGCGAGGCAAGCACAGCGTCCAACTGCTTCGACAGGCGGGTGGGCTGCGCCATGTCCGCGTCAATCGTTCTCCCCTTGTCGTTGAGCAGCGGGGCGGTAGTCGACCAGGCGCTGCCGACAGAATGCAGGAGCAGCACGTCGGCGACAGGCCGGCCCTGCAACAGCAGGTGCGACACGCGGGCGAAGTAGTCGTTGACGACATGCATCCGTGAAAAATATGGCTGGTGGTAGCTGAAGGTAGGGGGGTAGTCGCGCTTGTTGTCGCCCACCATGGAGTAGAGCATCAGGTGTGGGCAGAGAAGGTTGATGCCGTTGACCAGGTGGTAGTCGCCAATCCACTTCTGGTCCTCAAAGCTCATATCCTGGCCGCTCACGCCGAACAACTCGCTGAGGACCCTTTGATGGCCCGCCTGATGGGCGACCGAACTGCACTGGCGATGGGTGAGCAGATGATCGTGACGGCGCAGCAGGTGGTCGACACCCGGCGCGTGCATATACCAGTAGTGCGGCATGGCCGAGCCGATGGCGGACAATTGCGAGACCAGATCGTCCTCGAGCAGCATGTGCCCGGTCATGGCCAGACCGTAGCGGGTGCATCGCTGGGCGTAGGGGATCGTGAAACTTTCCAGGAACCGCAGCGTTACACAACGGAAGTAAGCGTAGCGGACCGCCGGAGATCGTTTGCTGTCGAAGAAAAGGTCGGGCAGGACCTCGATCAGGTCCATGCCGGTCTGCCGGGCAAAGTATTCGGGTAGGGCGGTCGTATAGGGTAAAGCCGCACCCGGACCGCCGCGTCCCTCGCCGATGGCGCCGCGGTAGTGGGGCTCGTCGGTGAAGATGCCGGGCATATGAGGCCCGAAGCATTTGCCGACACGGCGCTGATAGGCGTCGTGGGTTACGTCGAGGAACGCCGCCACCGCAGCAGGATCGAGCGTGTCGATGTAGGTCGCACCGTTGTACCAGTTGCTGGGCTGCTGCGCCTGCCAGGCGAAGCACCAGAGTTCGCCGCGCGATCGGTCGACTTCGCGAACGCGAGTCGCCGAGACCAGCCGACGCGCCCCCGTGCGCCGTACCGCGTAGACCGCCAAGGTCGCCGGGTCGGGCAGGGCCGACGCAAGTTGCGAGTCTCCGATCCGCGTGGCCGCCAGGCCCTTGGGCGCCCAATCGGGTCGGCTGCGCGTCACCAAGCCGCCGGCCGCACCGCTGGGCCATTTATCCTCGTCGTAGAGCCAGGCCTCCATGTCGAGCTGGCGAGCCGACCGGTAGCAGGCGCGTATGGCTTGGAACCAGTCGGCCGACAGGTAGTCGGTATCCAGTCCCACGCGTGAGTGCATGAAGAAGCCGCCGTACCCCTGTTGCTTCATGAGTTGGATTTGGCGTCGCAGTTCGGCGGGTTCGAGGCGGTCGTTCCAGGCCCAGAAAGGAGATGGGCGGGCGGTTTTGGGTGGATGGACGAAACGTTTCTTGCTGATCATATCCTCACGCGTAGGCAAGCGCAGCAAGGGCCTGCGCCAAGAGGGGTTTGCTGCCGATCGGGCGGCGAGAAACGGGCCGGTTGCCGCGGATCGGTGTGACAGCTAGGATAATCAGACGAGGTATCCGTCATGCCTGACCTGTCCGATGCACACGATCGGGAACGTCGCAAAGCCAGCCGATGGCGATTGGGCGCCATGGTTTTCGGTCTGGCCAGCGTGCTTTGGGTGATCATGACGGTCCTGCCGCTGGCGGTCAACGACGAGCATCGCACGTTTCTTCAGCAGGTTGACCGCGCCATGGTGCTGGACGACTTCGCGGGCGCTCAGAGACAACTGGAGCAGCGGATGGCGGCGGGGTACGACGGTACCGAGTACGCATTGAGGCTGGGGAACTGCCAGAGCATGCAGGAGGATTACGACGCAGCGAGGGAGACATTTGACCGGGCTTTGGCCCGGGATCCGGATGAACCTCGATTGCTGTATAACCGTGCCTTGGTGGATTACCGTCAGCGGCGTTACGATGAGGCCATGCCGCGGCTGATGGAGGTGGTGCGGATCGCGTCGTATTTTCCGAGCGTGCGGTATCACATCGCTCGCATCCACGAGATTCAAGGCCGGCCGCAGGTAGCCCTTCGGTATTACGTGGAAGAGTTGAACGTTGATCCGGGCTCGTCGTCGACGTGGCGTCGGTACCTGTACCTGAAGCGTCAGCTCGAGGCGGCGGAGTCGGGCGTGCGGGCTGGGCAAACGTCGTCGGCCACACGCGGCTAGGGCGTGTACTGGTGCCGGGGGCGGTTTTTCTGGCGGGATGGGGTCTTTTCGTTGACGCGTGTAGATTTATCGATAAAATCGCGTTCCCTATCAGTCGAAGATGTTGGTCAGAGAGAGGCGGTGGCTCTGTGGCGGTGACCATCTACGACGTGGCGAAAGAGGCGGGCGTTTCGGCCATGACCGTGTCGATGGCCTTGAGGGGGGATAAGCGGGTCCGAGAATCAACGAGGCAGCGGGTGCTGGAGATGGCCCGGCGCCTCGGGTACACGCCCAATACGGTGGCCCGGGCGCTGGTCAGCGGCAGGACGCGGACCGTTGGGGTCTACTGCCAACGGGTCTACGGCGTGTTGGCGGCGCGTTTTGTGTCGGCCTTCGGTGCCGGGGCAGCAGAGGCCGACTATGCGGTGACTCTGTTTGATGCGCCGGCCGGCAACGGGCGCGTGGCCGAGGCGATCGGTAAGTTTCGCGGGGCGAAGGTTGAGGGCATGGCCCTGGTAGCCACCCGTCTTGCGACCGATGTTCTGGCGCAGGTATTGCAGCCGCCCGACCGGGTGGTGCTGATGAACCACACAGGGGAGGGCCTGCAAGTCGATGCAGTATGGATCGACGACGCTTATGCGGGGCGCGAGGCGGCGCGGCATTTGATAGGCCTCGGCCACAAGCGGATCGCATTTGTGGGTGGGCGCGAGGATGATCACTCGATGGCTGCGTATCTGGACGGCTATCGTTCGGTGCTTCGCGAGGCCGGCCAGGGGCCACGAGACGAGTTTATCACATTCTCGCCGGGCGACTGGTTTGAGTCGGTGCCGCGATCCGTCGAGCGTCTGCTCAAGCGTGATCCGCGCCCTTCGGCGATCGTCTGCCCCCATGACCGCGTGGCTTTGCTGGCAGCGGTAGCCGCCCGCCGAGCGGGCCTTCGTGTGCCAGAGGACGTGGCCATCGTAGGTCATTACGACCTGCCCGACGCGCGGTTGGCGGAAGCGCCTCTGACCACATTTGATGTACAGGTTGATCAGATCGGGCGCGTGGCGTTTGAGTTGCTGTATGAGCGGTTGACCGGCAAGCGCGACGAGCCGAAGCAAATCCGGATCGAGCCGAAGCTGATCGTTCGTGCCAGTTGCGGCGCGTCACCGACATGAGAACCACGCTGCGTCAGCGAATCAGTTCCGACCGTTCCTGATGAAGCTTGCGGATCGAATCGGCGATCTGGCGACAGGAGTCCGGACCGAATCGGCGGACCTCCTGCGGGGGAAAGTGCTCGTTAAGCTCCAGACCAAGCCGAAGCTGTTGGATAGCCTGGGTGAAGAGGTCGGGTTCTTGCAGGTTCCGGGCTGCCCGAGCCAGCAGGCGGCCGTATAGCACGCGCCCGTGGGGCGATGTGGGGTACAACTCGACCGCCCGTTTCATCCACGCGCAGGCTGCGCGAACGTTATCGGTGTTCGCAGGTTCGATCCGGTACGCCAGTTCATACGCATGTGCCAGCCGCCGATGGAGCACAGCCTGGTAAGGGTCGCGGCGAACCGCCTCGTGCAGCATCCGAATCGCCTCGGCGATCGTTTCGTTCGGTGATGCTATCGGGCGGGGCTGACCGAAGAGCCAATCAACCAGCAGCAACGGCGGGGCGGGGTCGAGGGGGTCGACGGCCGCGGCCGTCCGGTAGAGGGCGAGTTGGCGGGCGGGTCGGGGTGTGGTCCGGGCGGCGTCGATCAGAGCAGCAGTCCGTAGCGGCCGATAGCCGAGCCCGACCCAATAGCACGCAGCGATTGCGCAGAAGACACCCGTCGCCACCACACACCTGCCTCGCGCAGGAGTTGGTGGGGGCATGCGGCGAAGACCGGGGACCGCCAAGCCCAGTGCCAGCAGCGCCCAGAACGTGTGCCCCGCACCGGGCGTGAAGAACGAGAACCCCACCATGTTGGCCAGAACGAACGCTGCCAGACCCGCCCCAAGCGCAGGCCGCCAGAATGGACGCTGGTCAGTGCGGTCCCGCGTCTCGGCGGGCTCCGACGCCAGACAGAGCAGCAACGCCAGTATCAACCAAACGATTGCCGGCAGGACTGCTTCGAGGATAACAAAGCCGGGCGACTGGTCGTAATGCAGGAGCACGCGCGCGAGGATCAGTAGGAGCCCGACGGCGAAGACCCAAACAAGCATGTCTCGACTTCGGGCAATGAGGCCATCATGTGCATCTCTTTCGCCCGACATCGGCGGCGCGCGAAACCACTTGCACGCGGCGCCGGCAAACAGCACGGCCAGGCCAAGCCCTCCCAGCCAGCCCCACTCGGTGACCATCTGAAACAGCAGGTTATGAGGGTTCTGGACTTCCTCGGGTGCTGCCGGCGGCTTGTACTGAAGGTAGCGTCGGCCGAAGTTGGCGGGCCCGACGCCGGTGAGCCCGTGATCGGCGATCATTGCCGAGGCGCCTCGCCAATACTGGAGGCGGAAGGTCATCGAGCCGGCCAGTTGGCGGAGGCTCTCTCGGGGGGCACCCGCTTGCGCCCACGGCTGGCCAATCCAAGTCACAGACAGGACTGCGACGATGACGAGCAGCACGACGGCGACGACAGCGCCAAGGCGATGTTTGCTCCGGCGCCAGCGCCATGCCGTTATGCCAGCCAGCAGCACGAGTGCAAGCAAACCAGCGAGTATGGCTCCGCGACTGCGAGTCAGCCAGAGCGCCAGACAGCACAGGAGCGGTATGCCCAGCAGCAGGGCGGCGATCACTCTCGCGCCGATCGTGCGACCGGCGCGCCATCGAGCCACGACCAACGCCAGCGCGGCAAAGGCAACCATCGCCAGGTACTCGCCGGCCACGTTGCTGTGGAAGGAGTAGCCGGTAGCCTCGCCTGCCTGGAGGCGGCTCTCGAAGAGCTCTCGATGCCCGGGTTCATTATCGAAGGCATACTGAGCAGCGCCTTGAAGGGCGTGCTCCTGGTAGAAGCGGCGGGTCTCGTCGAATTCGTAACTCCACTGCGCTACGCATTTGAGAGCGAAGACGGCGGCGCTGGTGACGATCACCAATGCAACCAACCGAAGTCGCGCGGGTGACGTGAGGAGTTGCACGAGCAGCATCGCAGCGGCGATTTGCAGCAGCAGATCGCTCGCGGCGGTGATCGCCACCCGTTTGGTGCCGGCTGCACTGCACGAGATAACGGCAGCCGCCGCACAGATCAGCCAGCCGATCTCCAGACCGGTGAAGCGGTAGGCCAGACGCCCATGGACCAGGCGTGAGAGCAGCCAGCAGAGGATGGCCAACTGAATGGCCGCTCCGGTGAGAATGGTCGTGGCCGGCCCGGGACCCGCGGGTGCCAGCGCGGCCAGCCACGGCTGGAGTGGCACGTACTCGTACACCTCGCTCAGCAGCGGGCGGAACGCCAGCACGGCAAGCAGGATCAGCAGTGCGGCGGCCTCGAGGCAGCGAGCGGTTGGGTGGCCGGTCGAGCCGGTCGGGGCTGCGGGCGCTTGTTCATTCGGCTTTGCCATGGGAACGGGTATGCTCGAGGACCCCTACGATGAGGAGGATACAGATGCACTGGGCGAAGACGACGGTCGCCGTCGGCCACGTCGCGCGGGGCAGGAAGGTGGCCGGCAATGCGGTAGCGGCGGTGGCCAGGTAGATCGTCAGGACGGCCGCGCGCGGTGAGAGCCCGCGCGCCGTGAGGCGGTGCGAAAAGTGCCGACGGTCGCCGACGAAAAGGGGCGCCCCGGCTCGGCGGCGGTGCCAGACCACGGTCGTCACGTCATAAAGGGGTACAGCCAGCACGACTACGGGCAGGAAGAACCCGAAAGGCTGTAGGTGCAGCGCGGGGTCGTAGTAGGTGGTCAGGGCGGCAAGGACGGCGAGAAGATAGCCGATCGGCAGGCTTCCGGCGTCGCCCATGAAGACCGATGCGGGCGGAAAGTTGTAGGGCAGGAAGCCTGCGACCGCACCCAGTACAAGCCCGCACAGTACCGGTACGAAGATTTGCTCGTTTGCCGTGCCCGCGGCGGCGAGCACCCCGCACGCGATTACGGCGACGCCGGCGGCCAGGCCGTCCATGTTGTCGAGGAAGTTCATGGCGTTGGTGACAACCACCAGCCACAAGACGGTAACGACCACAGAGAGCCCGGGCCCGAGGAACTCGGCGATGCGCAGTCCGAAGGCGGCCACCAGCGCCGCCGCCAGCAGTTCCACGGTGAGTTTGATGGCCGGTCCGAGCGGGCGTCGATCGTCGATCAGCCCGAGGATGTGCAGCATGAAGGCGCCGCCCATGATGGCCAGGGCGGTCGGCGTCTTGGCGATCAGACCGCCCAGGAGGGGGGCGAACCGGCCTGTACCCACGAAGCGTTCGGCCAGGCTTACCACGGGTGCCGGCGCGCCGCGCAGGTGGAAAACCCACGCAGCGATGAGTCCTGCGGCGATGGGCAACACGACGGACCAGAAGATGGCGATGCCCCCGCCCAGGGCAATCGGCCTGGCGTGGGCCTTGTGGCCCCCCGGCGTGTCGACGAAGCCGCGGCGCAGCGCCCAGGAGCGTACCAGCGCCGTGCCTACCAAGCTGAGCGCCAACGAGACGGCAAGGCTGGCGATGACCAGTCCGACCATGATCCTCCCGGCGTGCGAGACAGCTTACGGCTGATCCGCCAACGTGTGGAGTTGCCGGTGCAGGCGCTCGCGAACCTGCGTAAAGAAATCGTAATACGTACCGGCGGCGTAGTCTGGGTACGTCCACGGCCACGGACGCCAGGCACCGTGCTCATATTTCAATGTGACTTCGGCATAGATGCCGCCTTGGACGTACACGCGATGGGCGTGGTCCTTGGTGGTGGCCAGAACCAGCTTGCTCAGAGCGACGTAGCCCGGGTCGAGGTTGACCGGCCGATGGTCGAGGTCGACAAGCACATCCTCGCAGATTCGGGCCTCGAGTTCGTTGGTCGTTCGCTTGATATCGGTCAGGGCATCGGGCTGGATGCACTCGGCAAAGGCCACAAACTGCCGTTTGAGCTGAGGGCCCATCTCAGCCTCGTAGTAATCGGTGGCGTCGAAGGGCCATACATCGCTTTGCAGCTCGACGGTGCCAAAGGTCCTGCCGAGCAGCTTTTGCGCCCGCGCCAGCAGATCGACGTCGCCCGAGAGCATGCCGACGATAAGCTTGACCTTTTGCGGCGGCCGCGGCTTGCCCATCGGCGCGATCTCCCCAGTGAGCCCCACACCAATTAGCCGATAGCCTGGCTGACCCGTTGCGCGACTTGGGCGACCATCTCGTCGGGCGGGAGTTTGATCATCTCGGTGTCGCCGCGCTGCTTGAGTTCGACCACACCCTCTTTCAGCGCCCTCTTGCCGACGGTAATACGCAGCGGCAGACCGATCAGGTCGGCGTCCTTGAACTTCGGTCCCGGCCGGACGGGTCGATCGTCAAACAGCACCTCGACGCCGGCCGCCTCCAAATCGCGCTCCAGACGCTCAGCCACGGCCATCACTTCAGCGTCGCTGGTATCGATGGCGACGACTTCGACGTGGAAGGGCGCCAGCCCCATGGGCCAGATGATGCCGTCCTCGTCGTGGGACGACTCGATCGCGGCCGCGACGATGCGGTTCACGCCGATACCGTAACAACCCATCACCATGGGATGGCTTTTTCCGCCCTCATCGAGGTAGTTGGCGCCCATCGCGGCGGAGTACTTGGTGCCGAGCTTGAAGACGTGCCCGATTTCGATGCACTTTTTGAAGGCCAGCTCGCCCTGACAGTGCGGACACCGATCGCCCGCGACGACACTGCGTATGTCGGCCACTTCGCTCAGTTCGAAGTCACGCCCCGGCTCGACACCGGTAACGTGGTAGTCGGTCTTGTTGGCGCCGCTGGCGGCGTCGTGCATGACAGCCACGTTGCGATCGCAGAGGATCCGCGCGCCGCGCTGCTGGAGTTCCTGCGGGCCGGCGAAACCAACGGCCGCCCCGGTTAGCTTCTCGATGGTTGCGGCGTCGGCCAACTCGACCTCGGCCACCCTAGCGGCGCGGGCGAGCTTGTTCTCGTTGATGTCGTGATCGCCCCGCACCAGGGCGACCAGCGGCTTGCCGTCGTCGCCGGTGAAGACGAGCGTCTTGATCATCTGCTCGGGCCGGCGTTTGAGAAAGTCGCACACCTGGTCGATGGTCCGCATGTTGGGGGTGTGGATGGTTTCGAGGGCTGGTGTTTGGTCCGAGGGGGCATGGGCCTCGGGCGCCGCGCACGCGGCCCGTTCCAGATTGGCTGCATAATCGCAATTCGGGCACTGTACGAGCATGTCCTCGCCCGCGTCGGTGGGCACCATGAACTCGTGCGAGACGTCGCCGCCGATGGCGCCGCTTTCGGCCTCGACGGCAATGTAGCCAAGTCCGCATCGGGTGAAGATGCGGCAGTAGGCCTGGTACATCTTCTCGTAGCTGGCGTCGAGGCCGGCCTTGTCGCGGTCGAAGGAGTAGGCGTCCTTCATGAGGAACTCGCGGGTTCGCAGCACGCCGCTCTTGGGCCGCTCCTCATCGCGG
>Ga0272441_10009032_pt1 | contig 15527 bp, 6 predicted proteins | sample SSMProp6N_FD_193582 | JGI IMG/M metagenome (GOLD analysis project Ga0272441, IMG submission 193582) | Marine sediment archaeal communities from Little Sippewissett salt marsh, Falmouth, MA, United States - SSM-Prop-6N | ecosystem: Environmental > Aquatic > Marine > Wetlands > Sediment ... | reverse complement strand
GATTCGCTCTCTTTCGTATAGAGGCATTATACGCAATCTAAAGGGGCATTTCGAGCCTTTTTATAAATCTCAGCATCGTGTGTCACCAGAAATCACGCTTATGTACGGCCTAGTGAACTACCGACAAAGTCGAATATCATCGAAGTACATCTTACCTGAACCGCCAGGTTGTGGGTTGTTTCTATCGCCTAAGCCGAGGGCAATCGTGTCAACATTGGTCAGATCTACACCCAGGTCTGAAAAAAGCTGAAGGTCGATATCCCATTGAGTCCAGGTCTCTATCTGTGCTGCATTTGGATTATCATGATTGACCACCGCGCTGTCATTTAGAGCAACATACAAGGGCTCAGCACCATTAGATGCAGCACCGTGGAACCAAATCGTTAGAACTCCAACACCTTCAACAGTCCAGTTTCGCAGATCACTTAATGTCATCTCCGCCTCTGAATAGTCCGAGTAGCCCTGCTTGTTGTTTTCATAAGTCAAAGGCATCGACTGGTTGCCGCCGTGGACGATAGTTTCCTCCGTGTAAGACTGAGTCATTTCATCACCCACGGCTGAGCCTGTCCCATTACCAGAGTAGGCCGGTTCATTATCGTGTGCGGCATAACCAAGACCATCTTTCCATGACCACCATATCTCGTTGTCACCAATGTCGTAATCCTCAAAATCATCCACTACAAGGAAATCAGCCGTCGTGAAGCTCCAGAGGTTACCCTTTTGAATTGTACCGCCATCTTCGATCTCATCAATACGCCAGTAATAGGTGGTATTCCACTCGAGTTTTCCAGGATCATAGCTCTCGGAATCAAGATTCCTGCTGCCTTTGTACTCTGGCGAGGTGGTATCAGCGTTCTTCACAGCGTCCGCATCAGTGCCGAAATAGACATCGTGCGAAGCGGCTGCTTCTCCGGGAGACCAGCTAAGAATCGATGTCTGCCTTACATCTACGGCACCATTAGGCGGATTGGGAGCGTCGGCAATCCTTGAGTCTATGATTTCAATGACCCTGCCAAGCCCAGCGCTCAGTAACATTCTATCCCCATCATCCACCACGTCAAAACCCCAGTTCGGGTTGGTATCTTCAGCTAATGCATCAAGTTCATCCTTAGTATATCTGGTATGTAGAGTGCCCAAGGTGGTCGCGTCGGTCATGTTGTAAACATAGATACCGTCATGGGTCGTATGGACATACAGGAATCCGTCCACTTCCTTGACAGTCCAGAGTCCCCAACTGCCGCCACCGGTTACGTTAATGGTTCCTAACTGCGAGGATACACCGGTAGCAAGGTCGATGACCCAGAATCCCGCGGTATTTGTGCCGGCATCACCGTAATAGGCACAACCGTTGTAAACATCTCCCACCCGAACGTTTCGGATGCGCGTGGTAGCCCCGGTTGTCACATAGCCGTTGGCGTTCCAAGTCGTGTTGGTAGTAACTTGAAAGGGATTGGGATTGATGTCCGTCAGGTATAAATTGGCCCTTAGCCCACTCTTGTAGCTGTTATGAATGATTGTGTCATCATCCACCCAGTCATAAGAACTGGGTCTGACTTCCAGATTCATCGCAAAAACCCGAGTGTCGAGGTTGAGGTTGGGATCGATCCTTGAAAAGTAATCGTTGTCGGCCCCCCCAGAAAATAGTACATAGCCCGCGGCTGGGAACACGCCGGTCATACGAAGCTCGGCACCATCTCCAATATCAGCCAGAGCCTCATAGATAGGCGAGCCAGCCGGATAGCAACCTACCCCACGCTGTGGGGCATTAATCTGAACAATGTAGTTTTTCCCCCCGAACGAACGCGGGTTGTACATCGAACTGCTGGCGACCAGCTCCTCTCCAATGTCAATGACCGTGCCGACTTTAAGTGAACCACTGGGCAAAGGTACACCTAAAGCCAACTTCGTTACTCCGAACGTCAAAATAAAAAGAGTCAAAAGAAAAAGTTTCCTGAACATAATAATCCTCCTTTAAAAAGAGCTAAAATGACTATGAATCATGTTTTGGCCACACACTATAAAAATAACTGCTACAGAGGTGGGATTTAAATTTTTCGTTGAACTATGAAAACCCTCACTTGCTGAGCATAAAGTCGCACGTACAACTAACTCTGTGTTTTGCGTGGTCACTCCTCCTATTGTTTAAAAAACTACACGAATTGTACCTGCAGGAACGCGAAAAAAATCCGAAGATTTCCGACTATGCGGACGCAAGTTTCACTAATATTATCTATACTAAATTGCCTACCTTGCCGTCAAGGAAAATCCCTTGATAATACACTGGAAAGCACGCTTCTTATGGCCCTTATGGCACACTATGTATTCGTTATGAGGTCACGAATTTCTACTGTCTTCATACAGAGGCTTCTGGAACATTCTTCTCCATATCTGACCAACAAAGTCTACACAAATGTTGATCCTGTATTGCGCTATGCGGTGGATCAGATACCGGCGGATGATTGGTTATAAACGAATCATATGTCGTCTCTCTGAATGCTCAAACGCATTATCTTCAAGCCATAGAGACGAAAGTCGAAACGCTTCGAACCGATCACTATCAAGAATAATCGGGACCCATCCTGATTCAATCAAGACAGGCCCCGAATTCGTACGAGTTGTAATGCTCAAATAAGAATGAGCGCGCTATTGGTTCACTATCTCCTGAATCTCGACATCGGACAGAATACGATTGTAAATGCGGATATCATCGATCATGCCGTTAAAAAACCTGGAACTCTCCTGGTAGGCGCCAATGTTTGCCGGGCCTATGATATACTCCCTGCCATTTCCTGTCGCGCTGTTATCCAGAACTCCATTAATGTAAATCTTGGACTCGCCGGCTGCATCGAGTGTGCCCGCTACGTGGTACCATTGATCCGCTTGGAGCGCGGTATTAGAGGAAATATCCGTCCCATTTTTGGTATCGATTCTAAAAACGGCGGTTTCAGGCCATATATGGACGTGAATGGCCCGGTCAGCCCAGGTATCATTTGACAGCGGCATCCGTAAATCGCCCGCGGCAGTAGGGATATCTCGTGCGTAAATCCACATCGCCAGCGAGAATGTTCCGGAAATGACCGGCTGAACGCCTCCGATGTCCACGTAATTTGTCGATCCGTCGAAATCCAACGCGCCACCGACCTGCCCGGCCACCCAATTGGCTGTACCGCCGATCGTACCGGGATGGGCATTGCCGACACTATCTGTAGCTGTATTACCGGCGCCGTCATCAAATTTCCAGTGAGCTACGAGACCTATGGCTTCTTCACTGCCTGTCAGCACTGCTTCGCCGAACAGGTGCGCATAACGCCAGTTATCATTGTTGCCGCTCCAGTAGTTGCGGATGCTGTCGCGAACGTCTTCATCGGCGTCGTTCAAGAACAGATCGAATCCAAAGACATGGCCGGCTTCCGCGGGCAACGCCAGATCGACCAGCGGAATGGCGATCTCCATATCGTAGCCAACATCGGTGTTCACGACGGCGAAGCTGATGTTGTCTTTGATGACATTGGCTGGGGCCCTTACACCACCACTGATGTCAATATCGGCCGGCGTCAGGTCCGCATGGTTAATCCGCAATTGAACATCATCCACCTGGTCGTAAGCCTCGAAGGTCTTGCTGTTGTCGGCGTCGAAGAACAACTCAACACCGTCCGATTGGTGATCGGTAGTCAAGTCGTAATAGATGTCATCCAGAACGCTAACGAAGAAGTAAATGTTCTGGTCGTCCCAGCCGGTGCGCATCGAGAACCGAGAATCGGTGTAATCATTCTGCTTGGTCAAATCGGATTGCGGCAGGACGTACTTATTGCCGGTGATTTCGGGAAGATCGTTCCAGGCGGCTTCCATCACGCCGTCGATCACAGGCGCGGCCTCCACCTTCACGACGTCGAGCGTCTCGCTCACGGCACGGGTGACCAGTTTAGCCTCACCAAACAGGCTGGCGTTTTGCCAGGAATTATTGTCGTTGCTGTGCCAGCGGATTAGGGTCTCGCGACCACCAACACCATCGTTATCGTTGATCTGCACCTCGAAACCAATTACGGTATCCGCAGTGGAATCGATCTGCAGGGCGGCCAGCGGGAAAGCGGCCTCGACATTGTAGCCTAAATCGGTGAGCAGCACCTTAAACGCGGCCCCTTCGACCGGCAGGCTGCTGTCGATATCCGGCAGATTCACGTCGTCCACTGTGATCCGGATTTGGTTGTCGTTGATGCCGTCATAGGTTTCACCTTTGCTGTTATCGCCGTCGAAAAAGATCTCGACGCCGTCACCGTTCCAGTTAGAGAACTCGTAGTCAAGAACACTATCCTGAACTTGCACGAAGATGTAGAAGTGATCTGCATCGTACATAGTCTTGAACGTGCCGAACAGGTCGTACCAGTCCTCCGGCGCGGCGCTATCGGCATTGACAATGTCGGTAATCAGACATCTCGCCTCACCGACGTTGTGCCAGACACCGTCCAGTTCGCCGTCGATAACCGGTGCGACGGACGTCTTGGGAACAATTAGGCTTTCTTCTGGATCCACTTGCTCAACGGTTTCACCGGCCATAACTGCTATGACCTCGTCTTCACTCAAGACACGATCGTATAGTCTCATGTCGTCGATCATTCCCTGGAAAACTCTCTGATCGTTATGTGCTACACCAATCCAGACCGGACCGGCTACAGGAGTTCCAATCCCCGTGGGCTGGGGGCCCGACTCATCCACACCGTTGAGATATCCTATCGCATTCGTGCCGTCGAATACCATAGCCATGTGAGCCCACTCATTAGCGGGGACCACGTGCAGAACGGCCTGCGACGCTCCTTGATACGCAAGATGGAATCTGTTGACCCTGTCAGGGTTGCTATGTCCGCCCTTGACCTCTACCTGGAACATCATGGTATCTGCACCCCATCCATTGGACTTGGTGAAGAAGTGCTGTATGCCCCCCGTCCCATCCCAGTTGCACCAGAAGGTGAGGGTAAAGACACCTTTGCCGTTTGTCGGATCGAAGTCACCGGCGTTGGCCCCGCGGGTATTTCTAAAATCCAACGCTCCGACAAAACCCGGCGGGCCATCTACCCATTCAGGTGTTCCCAGCACATCGGCATGGTGCTCATTGCCGGAACTGTCTGAGGCAATGTTGCCGACACCTTCATCAAACATCCACCAACCGACGCTTTCGGCCTCAGCACTCGTCAGGATAAGACCCAGAGCCAGAAAAAGAGCTACTAAACAAACCAACCTTCTACACATGATAACCTCCTCTATAAAGAGACCGACAATTCCCCCAATTTCTGAGGAATTTGCGGCCTTTAACCGTCGCCCACAAAACCTCAACGTGCTTTGATCCCAAAGCTTACCCTTGATACTTTTCGTCACTACTTTTCTAACAAATCAGGCGTCTTCCCGTCAAGTAAAAATAGTCTCAAACATAGGTTTTAGATAATATAGCAGTGGTGCGGATTACCAGTGTAAAAGATAAAAAGGGGAGGCCCAAACCAGCCCGATTGAGATTGCCGTGGGCTGTCAACAGACGATTGAAAAATTCCGTTATCCAAGGAGAATAGAAATTACCGTGTCGAAGACATGATGGTAGACCAAATGTTTTGAAATCGAAGCCCATGTTGTGATTATATCATCCAGTCGTCTTATCACAAACCGTTTTGTACAGGGTATTATTGACTCGCTAATTCAAGGATCTCGGTTTCTGACAGAATTCGATTGTAAATGCGAACGTCATCGATCATGCCGTTAAAAAATCTGGAACTCTCCTGATAGGCGCCGATGTTTGCCGGGCCGATGATATATTCTCGACCGTCTCCTGTCGCGCTGTTGTCCAAAACTCCATTAATGTAAATCTTGGACTCTCCGGCTGCGTCGAGCGTGCCCGCTACGTGATACCATTGATCCGCCTGGAGCGCGGTATTGGAGGAAATATCCGTCCCATTTTTGGTATCGATTCTAAAGACGGCGGTTTCAGGCCGTATATGGACGTGAATGGCGCGGTCAGCCCAGGTATCATTCGACAGCGGCATCCGTAGATCGCCCGCGGCAGTAGGAATATCTCGTGCGTAAATCCACATCGCCAGCGAGAACGTTCCGGAAATGACCGGCATATCGCCCCCAATGTCAACGTAGTTTGTCGATCCGTCGAAATCCAACGCGCCACCGACCTGCCCGGCTACCCAATTGGCTGTACCGCCGATCGCACCGGGATGGGCATTGCCGACACTATCTGTAGCTGTATTGCCGGCGCCGTCATCAAATTTCCAGTGAGCAACCAAACCAATATCACCGGAATGAGTTGGGGTGGTTGATTGCTGGCTGGAAGAGCTCAGACGAATATCGTCAAAGTAGAGCGTACCGGCTGCGGCGTTGCCGTTAATGCCGATGGCCAGGCTCGTGACGCTCTGGAGGTTTACACCGAATGTCGTCAGGTCTATATCCCAGGACTGCCACCCTTCTACCGCCAGATTAGCGGGGTCGCCATCGTAAAAAACATCGACGCCGTTGATCTTGAGGTACAACTGCCCGGTGTTGCCCACAGTACCATAGAACCATAGTTGCAGCGTATTGATGCCGTATTGGGTCCAATCCTGCGGTATGGCAAATGTGCGCATTGCCTCTGAAAATACGGCGCCAGCGGTATTGCTGTAGAACAGCGGCATTGACTGGCGGCCATCGTGGACAATCGTCCTTTCGTTATAGGAAGGTTGGGGCGGATCATACCCTGCCAGCGCCCCATTTGTCGGGACTCCGAAACCGTCGATCCAAGACTCGAATATCCTGTGGCTCTTCGGGGAGGGAGGATCAATGTCGTTGTAAGACTCGAAATCGTCAACTACGAGATACTCTTGCGTAGAGAAGCTCCACACGTCACTCCGCCAGGTTGCAGGTGTCTCGGCGTCATTGACCTCATCAATCCGCCAGTAGTACGTGCCACCCAAATCGAGAGTCGTGCTGTAACTGGCGTCGGCAGGATTAACGGTCGGGGCTATTCCATCTATCACAGCCTGCTGATCGCTGCTAAGGTACAAATTATGCTCGTCTGCTTCTCGTCCTGCTCGCCAACTGAGGATCACATCCGGATTCACGTCCACAGCCCCGGATTCCGGCGAAGGTTCTCTGGCGCCAACGGGCATGGACAAGAAGCGGACCTCACTGAGACCAAACTGATGTATAAAGCCGCCCCAGTTGCTGTTGGCCGTGATCTTGACGTACCTCGCCACCGCACCGCCAAAATCTACCGTCGCGTTGGAAGCATAGCCCTCCAGGGCCGTCGCCTGTGCAAACTCATGAGTTGTGCCTAATGTGGTCCAGTCCGATCCTTCTACCGAATATTCGATGACCGCTTCTTTGATGCCGAAACCGATAGTCAGCTCCAGGCCCGTATTGTGATTCCAAACCAGCATCTGATGGAGCTTATGAACCTTCTCGAACTCATATTGAATCCAGGCTCCGTTCTCTTCGCGACCGCTGAGCCACATCTCCGCCTCATCCGTAGAATGAAGATCATCGTCCAGCCCGGAGCCGTTGACGGTGTTTTCAGGCCCTTTACCCGCGTCAATGCTGGAGGCCGAAGCCGTTACATTCTCGATTGGATAGCCAACCGGCTCGGTCGTAAAGCTCCAGATATCACCTGGAAATACCGTAGAGTCCGGCGGGGCATTGACCTCGTCGACACGCCAGTAATAGGTCTTCTCAAATTCAAGGCGTCCGGGATCATAGTTGTCGGTACTTTGTGTTATACCTCCAACGCCGTCGCTGACGTCAGACAAGTTCTCGCTGAAGTAAACGATGTGCCCATTGACGGCAGGGGCGAACTCGCCCGGCGTCCAGTTCAGGACAATATCCCGAGGTACATCCGTCGCCGCATCAGCAGGCCTCGGTGTGCCGGCAAATCCCTGCTCAGACTCCATAATTTCCTGAATCTCTGCCTCGGACAGAATATGATTGTAAATGCGGACATCATCGATCATGCCGTTAAAAAACCTGGAACTCTCCTGATAGGCGCCGATGTTTGCCGGGCCTATGATATATTCTCTACCGTCTCCTGTCGCGCTGTTGTCCAGAATTCCATTAATGTAAATCTTGGACTCGCCGGCTGCATCGAGCGTACCCGCAACGTGATACCATTGATCAGCCTGGAGCGCGGTATTGGAGGAAATATCCGTCCCATTTTTGGTATCGATTCTAAAAACGGCGATTTCAGGCCATATATGGACGTGAATGGCCCGGTCAGCCCAGGTATCATTTGACAGCGGCATCCGTAAATCGCCCGCGGCAGTAGGAATATCTCGTGCATAAATCCACATCGCCAGCGAGAACGTACCGGAAATGACCGGCTGAACGCCTCCGATGTCCACGTAATTTGTCGATCCGTCGAAATCCAACGCGCCACCGACCTGCCCGGCCACCCAATTGGCTGTACCGCCGATCGTACCGGGATGGGCATTACCAACGCTATCTGTAGCCGTGCTACCTGCACCGTCATCGAATTTCCAGTGAGCGACAAGTTCAGCCGAGACATTGCTCATCAGGCCTAAAACAAATACACAAGAGAGTAAATAAAGCGTTCTTTTAAACATTACAGACCTCGATTATAAAAGAATTGGGACAATAAGATGTGATCTTTGCCGGTTGTTAGCTCTACGCTCTGAAAGTTTTGTTAAGCTGGCGTTCTCCTTTTGCAATTCACCAGGACACTCCTACTAATTATATGTATAATATTACTAAGATTTCATCTCAGTTTCAACAACTTTCTGTTGGAACCAGTAAATATTATAACCTTTTGTGAACTGAAAACCTCTGTGATCTCCGAGCGACTTTTTTGTTCGTCGTGTAGATAAAAGCATCCCAACACTGAATCAGACGTTGTTTTTTCAGGTTATTCTCTTTATTGATCTACCTGCTATCGTGTTATACAATACTTCGTATAACAGTATGATCCTATTACTGACACATGGACCTCAAAAGCCGATATGCACACTCCATAAATGTCATCAACGGCCTGCGCGTTCAACGGTAAAATCTACATTCTCGGAGGAGCTGTCGGAGGAGTCTGGTCAGGCCGGCCGGAAGTGGAAGTATATGATCCAATAACGAATACTTGGACAAGAAAGGCTGATATGCCTGTCTATGCACAATCTCTATAGAATGGACAGCATAATACAGAGATTTTCAGGATCTCACGATGCCTAAAACAAACCAGAAAAAAGCCGAAGAGTGGCGAGCAAAACTGTTACAAATTGAAGATTTTGAAGAGTGAGAGAACAATCGAAAAGTCACTTCTTTTAGGAGCTGAAAAATACCACATTTTATACGGTGACATGTTGACACCGTTTTGACACCACTGAGACCAATTTTTCCAAATCGAGTCCCAGAAAATGTGAATTCTAAGCCAAAGACATGATTTGCAAAAAATTTATCGGGCGTCATAGTTTTCAATGAACGGCATCAATTAGTGAGTGACAGTGACTGACTGATACCTCAAGACATGGATTCCCCGAAAAATTTCGGCAACAGAGATTCTATTATTTGACTTTGAACTTTTCGTAGTCGGACTAGTCAAAAGACGGCGAGGCTGACAACTTCTGTGATCCGAACTACCGAGAGAATTAAAGCTGCTAATTGCTTCAATTTGCTAAAATCTACGTTACATGAGAGAGCTGTTCGTACCTTTATTCTCTCTTGAGCACTGGTGAACCATGAGTAGTAAATATGAGATTAGAAATCACCCTCATCACGAATTTTACTCGGACAGCCCATCAAGGATCATTCCTTATCATTGTCAGGATTAACTTCAAACGGAATGTTGTTGAAATTGAGATGAAATCTGTGTATCATTAGACTTGAGACAAGCAGGAGTGCTTCCGTGAAGTATATGTGGGAAATCCTGGTTCATCTAATTAGGAGAGGGATCATGAACAAGCAGAAGGTCGCGGTGGTGATAGCTTGTGCGTTTTACCTGACATTGGTGGGGGTCGTCCATGCAAACTCATTGGCGAACTGGGAAGCGGCGATCAGCGCCGCCAATCCACTGCACTGGTACAAGTTCAATGAGACCGCGGACAACGACTGCATCGATTCCAGCAGTGGCATGCTCAACGGGACCTATGACGGGCCGATGCCCGGCCAAGTAGGGCTCTTCAGCTTGACATCGGCTGCAGTCTTCAGTTGGATCCTCGGGACCGATCGTGTCAATTTTCCGGGGGCGACGAACGTGGACGGCCCGTGGACGGCGGAATACATTGTGATGAGGACCACACTCGGGCAGGGTGCCATGGTGCTCCATGATAGCGACACCACGTCCATCTTCTTGGCCGGCCCGATTGCGCTTAGGGAAGTGGGATTCAGGCTCTACGGCGTCGCCGACTGGGAGTTCACGCCCAGCGCCGGATACACGCGGAAAAACCTGATCGCCCCTCTGAACGAATGGATCCACTTGGTGTTTCGCCGGGACAATTCCGGCACGCAGGTCTTCGTCAACGGGGAGTTGGTGGGGACCACCGTACACGGCGTGGACTTCCCGCGGCTGAGAATTGGCGCCGCTCCGGCCAACTACGGCCTCGAGAGTGTGCTGGACGAGGCGGTGATCTATAACCGCCCGCTGTCGGACGAGGATATTCTCGCCCACGCCAAGATCGTGGAAGTCGCGGCGACCAACGCTCAGCGTACGAACCCGCCCCCGAGCCCCACGAGTGCGGATGTGCTGGTCATCGTGGAATCGCCGGACATCACGGCCCTGATCAATGGCATCGGCGGTGGCATTGCGACATTGCTGAGCGATGGCGAGGCCACGGGCCTGACGGTGGCTCGAATCACCACGGTCGGCAGTTGGGGAGCGGGGGCTTACCACCTCCCCGGGGCTCCGCCGGCAGGGCGTTACCGCTTCACCTTGCGGGCTCGAATGGCGTCGGGTCAGGGCCCGGCAATTCCTGTCGTCATAGGCAATGCAGGGGAGAGCATCTACTACTATCGCTCTACCGGCATGCTCGATTTCAGCAACATGAGCCCGGACGACGGCTTCGTCGTGCGCTCGTGCGATCTGGATCTGCTCATGCCGGGCACCACGCCCGGCTATTGGATTCGGGTTTGGCTTGTGGACAACATGGATGTGGACTGGTACATGCTGGAACCATTGCCCGAGAGCAGTTCTGCCCCGGTGGAGGTGGTGCAGGCGCAGACGGAGAAGCTCTTTTACACAACCAACAGCAACGCCGTAGCGCAGGTCCGGCTGCTCAACACGTCTTCCATAGACCAAGTGGCGCACTTGCGTATTTGGCTTGAAAGCGGCCTTGCCGATTCTCGTATAGCATGTGATACGAGTGTGGCCGTGCCGGCAAGCGGCATCCCCGAACTCTTCAGTTTTCCGGTGGGCAAGCTGGCAGCGGGCGGCACGGCGGTCATTGCGGAAATTCTCGATGACGGGGAGCAGGTGGTTTCGACAGCGCGTGACTATGCTTTGAGTGGGGACAGCCCAGTGGATGTGTCGCCGCTCTTTGACAACTTCATTGGACAGCATTTGCCGCCGTACGATCCGACGGACGCAGCACTTGAGATCCTGCCGGCTCGGCTGAAGTACGCCGCGCTGACCGAACTGGATTTCTGGGCGCCGTGCGACACTACGATGCTCACTGCCCCACCCGGGTACACGACGTGGTGGTCGGGTCAGACGCTCAAACGCTTCTCCGTGGAGCAGCTTCACGCTTACATGCAGGTCGCTGAAGCGCAAGGCATTGGGGTCGTCGCTTACGCGGATTATAGCGTCACCTATGGCTGGCGCGTTTTGGAAGCCGCACGCAAACAGCCGGAGATCCTGGAATGGGATGTTTCAAACGCCGGCGGCCCGCTCTTTGCCTTTAACATGAGCGCCGATGGGGCAGCTCCTCTGGATTCCAAACAAAGGCGGGAAGACGACAATGAATGGCAGTCTACTTCTGCCGACGGCGTGGCAAGGGTCATCATGTCGAGTCACGCCATGCTCAAGCTCCACGCCGACCAACTCGTGGCCTCCATGAAGCAGTTTGGCTGGTTGGGCTTCCGCTACGATGATCCTCTGGAATACAACGCCGATCAGATTGACATCTTTGGACGGCAAGGTCCCTTTGGCGGTTGGAGCAATGAAGCCATGATCCGCTACATCCGGGATCGCATTGCCGCCCAAAACCCTGAGGCTGTCTATGGTCACAACGCCGATCCGATGCGGGTGATGTCTGGTTATCTGGACACCCCGGGAAAGGCGACGCAGAGCGCGACAGAGGCCGCGATCCTGCGGGGCAAGGGCGGCTTCCTGTTGCAGGAAGCCTTCAGGGATATCTTCCGCACCAAGAGGAGGTATGAAGACATCCGCGACCACTACCTCACCGGGGGGCGGAACGCGAAGGCTGGTGAGGGACATCTTTTCGCCATTGTGGACATGGGCAATGCTGACAACGACGGCGACCGGGAATACGTGGGTGCACTGGCTGGTGCGGCGGGTGTGCAACTCGCATATAGCCCTAGCACGACACCCTACATGCAGTTCCTGGCACGCTACAGTGGATTGCTCTTCGGGAAACGTGTCCAGCCAGTGGGGTCACCCACCGCTCTGGTGAAGGTGGATGCGGGCGCAGACGGCGTATGGTGGTCCGATTACGTCTATTGCCACTACGTCGGCGCAGGGCACCGCCAGTACATCGTCCACCTGATCAATCCGCCTGCCACCACGAACATAGGCGATACGGTTAGCTCGCCCGAGCCGCCGGCCCTAGCCAATGTGGTCGTGAGTTTTACATTGCCGGCGGGTTGGATCGCCACGAATGCCGCACTACTCACACCCGACGGGCGGACTCGCGGGCGTTCCTTCTTCGAGGGCATTGACTATCTCTCGGGCTCCGGCGGCTGGGGGTACAACATCATTAGTGAGGCCAGCGCGAAGACGCCGACGAACCAGCCGCTCCCGCTGGCGGGGGACTCGGTTACTGTGCCGGAAGTGGCGAAGTGGAGCATTGTCGTGCTGGATTGCCTCGGGCCCGTCGACGACCTGCCTAATGGCCCGACATCCATCCTTCCAACGCTACCCAGCGTGCCGGACGTGAATCAACCAGAGATCGCCACGATGCTCTCGCCAACCTCGACTCACCTGCTGCTCACGATTGAAGATGACTTTGGGTCGTCTGAGGGTGACAGTGAAACAATCAGCGATCCGTTGGCTCTCAACGGCAAGGCTCAACGGATCACAACAAACTACGCCGGTGGTTCTCTATATCGGTACTGTCTGCCGCCGACGCTCGGCATAGCTGGTCGATTGCGGTTTACCGTCCGTGTCCGAACGGAGACGATGGGTGGAGTGTTTGTCCTCAGCATGAGCAACTCTGGGGAAGATCCGGTGCATTATTACTCCGCCGTCAGCTTAGACATTATGAATATCACGCCTGCACAGGGTTACTGTGAATTCACAAACGAGTTGGACATCGGTGAGACACTGGTGAACATGAGTATCAATCTGGAGAACCTTTGGCCTGGCTTGGTGATCGATTCTGTGAAAGTCGAGCGCATCTCCACTGAAACTGACAGTGTGCGGCTTGGTTTGCGCGGTGAAACGGCCTGGCCCGGGAGCGTAAACGTGCCAGATTACATCTGGCGCCAAGACCCTCGCATCTGGTTCGCAAACGGCCTGTATCACGAGTACTTCAAGATCAAGGAGGCCCTTCAGGCGGTTGCACCTGCCGCACAGGTTTCCTTCGGCGACCCGTATCTATACGGATCAGACAATCGCGGGTGGAACGGCAACCCCTTCCCGGGCACACCCGCCGCATTGATGGAGAACAATCTCGTCATCTTGGCCGATGTGCCTGCGAACAACAATGGTTGGCCAACCAGTAACAGCAACGGACTAGCCTGGCTCGACTGGTTGCGCGGTTATGTGGAGAAAGGCGGGCGCGTATTGCTGACAGGCGGACCTTTTGGATTCGGTCGTGGCGCCTGGAACTCCGACCTTGTCGAGCCGATGCTGCCGGTGACCCTCGCCCCTCGCGCCGCCACCGGGCTAGGCTACGATTTACACCCCGTGCCCGGCAGTGCGGCCCCCTTGCAGCCCGTGGGCCCTCTCGCTGACGGACTTGACTGGAACACGCCCGCCCAGGTCTTCTGGCTTCATCAAGCCACCGTGCGTCCGGGTGCCGCCGTACAGGCTACGGCGGGCGGACTTCCTGCCATCGTAACGAGGACTTACGGGACGGGCCGTATGGCTGTCGTACTTGCGGCGCCACTGGGCGAACCATCTGCGGGTCAGACTGCCTTCTGGGATGCACCGCAGTGGCAACCGTTGATGAGCAACGTGGTCAACTGGCTGCTTGCTCCCGACTCACTCGCCGGTCCCGAGGGGAACTGATGGGTGACCGGCAACATTTTTCGATATTAGAAATCTATGAGTTTATTAAGACCAGAGACAATTCACGCTTGGAGTTTGTCACAAGCAAATCTACCCCCGTATCTTTCGAGGGCACCCAAACGTTGAATTTCTTGAAGTGTTCATATATGTATGATCCTACTATCGACTACAATTCCAACTACAACGATCCAAAGCACTGGAAGCTAAGATCGAAGAACTCGAACGCAAAGCGAGCGTCATCCGAACGATCCGGCCCTGGTTTCACATTCATGTCTTTGAATCATCTTGCACTGCTCTCCAGGAAATATCAACACCCCCACACATTGCACTCTCTTAATAACTCCTCGACCTTTACGAAGCCTGGAACAAGTCAATAAAGCCAACGAGCGGCGGGAAAAACTGCTGCAAACAGAAGCTAGAAAAGAGTGACATCAGGCTTGTAAAGACGTCTCTTTCAGGAGCCGAAAAACGCGAATAAGACATGGGGACATCGTGTCTCCAAAATGTTACCACAGACAGTGATTTTCAGTCAATTGGGTCCGAAAAAATGTTGAATTAATGGTCCAGGGCAAATATTTTTGTATTGCCCACGTCTTCAATGAACGGCGCTGTCAATCAGCGAGTGATATTCGCTACTACATGATGAGACGGGTACCTCAAAGAGAATTCTTGTGGCAACAAGGATTTTAGTGTTTGACTTTGAGCTTTTCATAGGTGAACTATACAAGTGACAGTCCATTTTATCAAGACACCAGCATTGAGAATTACGTGGTCTTACTGTAGTCTTACTTCTGCTCGACAAGCACATCGGTTCCGGTTGCTTGTTCCGGTCTCGGTGCTGCGATCAAAGATCCGAGCGGAATGTCCCGTCGTGACTGATGATCGGCTGGGCATTGGGCACTTTGCCCAGTGGCCGGCAACCAGTGCCGATGCCATCCAGGCCGAGATCATCCTTCATTCGCGCGACAAGTGCGAGCAGACGCTCAACCACCACAGGATTCGTAGAGGCCACGTTGGTGGTTTCGCCAATATCCGTCTCCAGGTTGTACAGCTCTTTCTTGACGATATGCAGTTTCCACGGGCCGCTTCGAACGGCTTGTAGTTTCAGTCCCCGGTAGTAGTAGAAGACGTCATGTGGTGATCTCGCACCGGGCTGGCCGGC
>Ga0272441_10009031_pt1 | contig 15527 bp, 12 predicted proteins | sample SSMProp6N_FD_193582 | JGI IMG/M metagenome (GOLD analysis project Ga0272441, IMG submission 193582) | Marine sediment archaeal communities from Little Sippewissett salt marsh, Falmouth, MA, United States - SSM-Prop-6N | ecosystem: Environmental > Aquatic > Marine > Wetlands > Sediment ... | reverse complement strand
GAGACCTACGCCGTCGTCTCGACCAATCGCGCCGGAGCGTTCGTGTTCAACACCCCCGAGCCGGCCACGTTGTCGCTGCTGGCGCTGGGGGCGCTGGTCCTGGTCCGCCGACGCCGACGCCGACGCCGACGCTGACCGAGTCCGCCGGTCGCCGATTCCCGGGCCGGCGGGCCTTGGAGGCTCGCTCGTGCGCCGGCCCGGCTGCGCCCGCCGTTACCGGCCCACCAGTCCCTCCATCGCCGCGTCGATGGCGGGGGCGATTCTCATTCGCCGGCGACTGCCCCCCCAAGGGCCGAAGGACGGACTCGATCGCGCCGTCGCCGCGTTTCGCGGCCAGTGGACCCCGAAGGCGCAATGCGTACCCACCTCAGCAGCCATTGTGAATCAGCCTGACCCGCCCGAAGAAACGCTGAGCAACAGCGCAACTACGTACTTGCCCAGCAGTGAGCCCACAAACGCCAGGATGGGCAGCAAGTACATCCCTACGAACCGTCTCACGGTGCCGGTGTTGACGGGCCAGACGGGCAGATCGTCGGCTATGGCGGCCAGGTCCCTCAATGTGCTCAGCGAGATCCCGTTGTGGTCGTCCACGCTCCCCCGCGGCAGTCGGACCATGCTACGCTCGTACTCCTCGCGCCTTGCATCGGTCACCATCCGGACCTGATCGCTCTTGACCCTCCGCATCTGCCTGTGGAACGGGAGCAGCGGCACAAAGAAGGCGAATGGGCAGAGCACGACATACGCCGCGATCAATGCCAAGACTCTCCCAAGGCGGCCGGGGACAGCCTCGGGCACCATGATTGTGTTGACCCAGAACAGGAGGATATTCAGGGCGAAAACAACGAGAATGGCATGAGTCCACAGGCACGAGGTTCCGACCGGCGCGAGCCCGCCCGCGCCGTCTTCGTGAAGGGCCTGCACGGAAACAGCGCTTTCCCGCCCTACGCTCCTGAGCAACCCCGCCTTCATGATGGAGCGGACACAATACACGACCAATACGAACCAGAACAGCGGCTGGTACACCCAGAAGGAATACAGGCCAGGCATCGTGAGACGACTTCCCGAGAACTGCCACCGTGGTGAGTTCATCTCTGAAAGAACGAGGTAGTTCACAACGGAGGCCCCGACACCAACGACGGCTCCCAGCAGTTGCCCTGCGACATTGGCCTTGCGGTACCGGCTGGCCCACACTCCACGAAGTCGGAACGCTGCATCCCGGTCCAGTGTAACGGCACCGCTTCCTGCGACGGCGGAAAGGCCCTCGGCGATGCCGCGGTCTTCGACCAGCAAGAACGTCAAGGTAACGGGAAACGTCACCAACGACATGAAGAGAGTGCTTGGATCAGTGAAGAAGCCAAGCTCGGGGCATTGCCCCCCCAGGCCCCAGGAGAATCCGGGGTCGCACAATCCAAGGACGCAAGGCAATGCGAAGGACAGGCCGACACCGACGACGTACGGCTGAGCCAATCGGGCCCAGAAGGGGGTTCTCCTCGGTAGGAGGCGCTCTGAGAGGCAGTGGAGCAAGGACCATCGGCCCGTGGCCAGTCGGGCAAGCTCCTGTGCGCTGTCCAACGCCGGGAGTTCGTCAACCGATTGCATCCCCATGAGCGTAGCTCCTTCCCATTGCGGGCTGACGCTGACTGTCCCATCCGCAGTGGCGATACCGTACCGCGCGACCGTCTTCTGTCAACGGCTTGCCCAACAGAAAGCCCCGCGTTAAGGTCCCGGTATGGTCTCATCGAGTTCTCCAGTTCTCCCGGGCGATCCGGGCCGGGCCGACTCTCGCGGCCGGTTCCTGCTCGCGGCGGCGGTCCTCGCGTTGGCCGCGGCGGCGGCCATGTTCACCGAGGTGTTCAACTTCGACATCTTCTGGCACCTGGCGGGCGGGGAGTGGATGCTGGCCCGCGGGGAGGTCCTGGGCGTCGACCCGTTCAGCGTGGACCCCGAGCCGCGGTGGGTGAACGTGCACTGGGCCTTCCAGGTGATCGTGGCGGCGGTGCACGGGCTCGGCGGGTTCGCGGCCCTGAGCGTGCTGAAGGCCGCGCTGGCCGCGGCGACGATGCTGGTCTTCGCGCTGGCGCTTCGGCGGGAGGTTCCGGCGGCGTGGCTGATCGTGTGCGGGCTGGTGTGCATCGCCGTGATCGAGACGCGGTTCCGCGTGCGGCCCGAGGCGTTCACGCTGCTGTTCCTGACGGCGACGATCGCGCTGGTGGAGCGCGTTCGCCGCGGCGGCGGCATCCGGTCCCTCTGGCTGCTCGTTCCGCTGACGGCGGCGTGGGTAAACCTGCACGGCCTGTACGTGCTGGGCCCGGCGGTGTTCTGGTCGGCAGCGCTGGGCGCGCAGGTGGACCGGCGCTTCCGCCCGGCGGCGGCGGGCAACCTGGCGGCGCCGGCCGCGCTGCTGCCGATGGCGGCCGCGACGCTCGCGTGCCTGGCCAGCCCCTGGCCCGTCGAGGCGGCGGCCCAGCCCCTGCTGCTGTGGACGCGGGTCTCGGGGCAGAGGGCGGCGTTCAGCCTGGGCGTCTCGGAGTTTCTTCCGACGTGGCAATCGCCGTTCTACCTGGTCCTGGGCGGGGCGATCGTGGTCCCGGCGGCGGGGGCGTGCCTGCTGAACGTCCGCCGCGTGCCGGTCGGCCACGTGCTGTGGCTGGCCGCCTTCGCCACGATGGCCCTGCTGGCGCGCCGCAACGTGGCGCTGACGGGCCCGGTGTGCGGGTACCTGCTGGCGCGGCACGGCGGGGCGCTGTGGGCGCCGCGGCACGCGCGCCGCCGGCCCGTGCGGAGCTGGGTCCTCACCGTCGCGGCCGCCCTGCTCGCCATCGCGCTGGCCGCGGGGTGCGCGACGGAGTGGGTCTTCCGGATGCGGGGCATACACCGGCGCTTCGGCCCGGGGCTGTACGCGCCGCACTATCCCGTCGCGTCCGCCCGGTACCTCGCGTCGCTGGACGCCCCGGGCGACGTGTTCTGCGAGAACTGGGGCGACGCGGGCACGTTCTTGTACCACAGCCGCCCCCGCCGGGTGTACATGGACGGCCGCCTCGAGGCGCACTCGCTGGAGCGTTACCTTCGCCAGGGCCGGCTGTCCGAGGCCCTGCGAACGTCCTCCGGGGCCGACACGGCGCCCGTCCACGAGGACCTGCGGTTCTTCTTCGTCCGCAGCCTCTCGGGCGAGCACCTTCGCGCCCTGTCGCAGAGCCGGCGGTTCCGCCTGCTGTTCGCCGAGCCGGCCGGGGCGCTGTTCGTGCGGACCGACTCCCCGGACGGCGGGGACGTCCCGGCGGCGCCCGAGTTGTCGGCGATCGACCGGCCGCTGCGGCTGGAGGCCTCGGTCGCGCGGGTGGACGGCTGGCGGGTCGAGCGGCGGCGGTGGTGGCGGCAGAACCCCCCGTCCCCACACTACCGCCTGGGGTCGATGCTGTTGTGGCTGGGCTGGCAGGGCGGGTCCGCGCCGGCTGGCGGCGACGGGCTCCTCGCCCGCCGGCTGCTGAACCTGTCGATCCGCCACCTCGAGGCGGCGGCGACCGACGGGGTGACCGACCGGCGGATCGCTCTCGGCATGCTCGCCGAGGCGTGCCAGCACCGCGCGCTGGCCGAGGGGGTCACGCCCACCCCGTCCGTGCCGCTGGATTTCTTCTCCGCCCGGGCCCTTTGCTTGTACGGCCGGCTCGACCTGGCGGACCTGGCGGACGAGAACATGCGCCTGTTCGCCGAGCAGCACGTCCAGGCCCTGCTCCGGGCCCGCCGCCTCGACGCCGCCGAGAGCGCCGCGACCGAGCTGCTCCACCGCGCGCCGGTGGGCCTTGCCGCCCTCAAGCGCCGGGAATACGAGACGATGCGGGCGACCATCGCCGAGCGGGTGCGGCTGCACCAGGAGCGGGCGGCGTCGATCTCCGACCCGTACCCCGCCCGCGCCTGGGCGCTGGCCGGGCCGGACCTCGGGCTCGCCGAACAGGCCGTCGCGGAGCTGCGCACCGCGCCCAAGACGCCGGAGAATCTGCTGGCCCTCGCCGACCTGCTGCTCAACGCGGGTCGGCCCGCCGCGGCCCGGGACACGTGCCTGCGGATCGGGTCCATGGGCGGACGCGAGGGCGAGCGGGAACGCCGCCTCCGGTGGGCCGACCGGATCGCCCAGCCCCAGGCCCTGCTGACGGAGCCGCCGCAGCCGCCGCCGGCCGGCGACCTCGCGCGGTACTACGACGCGTTGATCTGGGAGCAGTACGGCTACGCCGAGCGGGCGCTCGCGTGCCTTCGAGACGTCGTGCCGCCCGACGAGCAGCTCGGGCGGCTGGTGCGGCAGGTGCGGCGGGCGGTGACGTTGGCGCCCGGGCGGTAGCGGCCGGCGGGAATGCCCTCCGTCCCGGCTACGGTTGGGGCTTGCGGGGCGGGCGTTTCGTGCAGCCGGCGCAGCGCTCGAAGGTGACCTCGCGGCAGGTGTCAACCCGGCCGCAGGCGGCGTCGATGAGAGCAATGTACGGCTCGGTGGTCGGCTCGCCCGCCAGGCGCAGCGCGTCGCGGGCGGCCCAGATGGCCCCCTCTTCGGGCCCCTCGATCTCGACGAACCGGCCGATCCGCGGCAGCTCGTCCAGCTCGACGAGGCACGCGCCCAGGCGGTACGTGGCCCGCTTCTTCTGGAGGATCAGCACGTCCACCAGGCCGCACGCCTCGAAGATGCCCTCCAGCGTTCCGGCGTCGTCCACGTGCGTCTGGAGCTCCAGGCGGGTCTTCGCCTTCCGCCCGGCCTGGCGAGGGCCCTTGTACGTCACCTGGGGGCGATCGCCTCCCGCGCCCGCCGGCCCGCGGAGGCGCCGAACCGTCCGGATCCGCAGCCCCCGGTCGCCGCGGTACAGGGCGCGGTCCGGCGTGTCGAAGAACCGATCGGTCTGGAGGGCGGTCCCGAGGTACTCCGCCCCGGCCGCGCGGAGACGGGCGGCCACGCGCCGCAGGCTGGGCACGGGGAACTTGGCCTCGATCTCGCGGGGTGCGGCGTCGGACATGCGGGCAATTGTATCGTCCGGCGGCGCGGGTCGCTACCGGCCGCGCCCGCCGCGCCGCGGCCGGAACAGGCGAACGGGCAGCAGGAGCGTTCCGGCCAGCAGTTGATACATCTCCAGGCCGATCGCGCGGACCATGTCCCTCGCCCGCCTCGAGCCGGGGTCGGGCATGCCGATCAGCAGGCAGAACGCGATGACGCGACACAGGAAGGAGATCACGAACGTCGCGTGCCAGTGGTTCCACTCGAACAGCCCCACGCGAATGGGCCGGTACCACGGCGCCTGGACGATGCCCTCGGCCACCATCCCGCCGGTGATCGCGCCGAGCATCCCGCCGACGCCGCAGAGCACCGCGTAGGCCGCGACGTGCTTGCTGCGCCCGTGACTGTCCGCGAAGCCCAGGATGATGCCCTGCTGGCCCAGCATGACGCCGGTCCAGCCGACGAAGCCGAAGAAGATGGTCGTCGCGCAGATCAGCCACGCCCCCACCGGCGCGCCCGGCGGGAGGATCTGCCAGTCGCCCCGCCCGACGAGCCCCCCGACCGCCTGCGAGACGGCGTTGAGCGCGTCGGAGACGAACTGCGGGTTCGGCGTCCGGTTGGAGGCGAAGAAGTACGGCGCGACGCCGAAGACCGCGAACCCCATCGCCAGCATGAGCATCGGCCGCCGGCCCCACCGGTCCACCAGCCGCCCCCATTGCCGCGAGGCGACGATCGTGACCAGCGGCCCGCACACCATGAACAGGAAGTTCAACGCCAGGTGGCTGAAACCCAGGTTCTCGCGCATGTTGCGGATGTAGAACGGCCCGCCGACCGCCATCGCGAACGCCGCCATCGCCCCGAACAACACGTACCGGCGGAATGTCCGGTCCGTCAGCGGAACCAGCAGCAACTGGTGGATGGCGACGCCGACGTACCGAACGCCGTGGCTGACCGCACCCAACACGCCGCCCAGCCGCGACGGGCGGACCGAGATCTCCACCGCGGGGCGGCGGGGCTCGCGCGGCGTGGTGGGCACGACCTCGCGAATGCGGAAAAACAGCAGGATGTCGGCGACCCCGAACGCCGCGGCCGCCACGAACAGCCCCGCGAACACCCACAGCAGGTGCGGCTGGCCGGCGGCCGTGACGGGAAGCCGGTCGTCGATCGCCCAGTCCATCAGGACGGCCAGACCGATGGCGAAGGGGAACTGGATCAGCCGCGTGATCTGGTTGCGGCGCGCGAGGAACCGGCCGCGAATCCGCCGGGGGATCAGGTCGCCCATCCAGGTGAACCACGCCGGCATGCCCAGCGCCGAGCAGATCCACGACGCCAGCAGCACCGAGAGCACCAGCCAGGGCGCCGCAGCCGTGCCGGCCAGCAGGAGGAGCATCACGGCGACCGCCGCCCACAGCAGGCGCGCCGCCGAGACGAAATAGATAAACTGGTATTTCCGCAGCCCGTTGCGCTCGACGAGGATCGTCGCGGCGAGGTTCGCGAAGGCCGCGAAGCACGGCAGCGAGCGCATCAGGCCGAAGTGGCGGTTGTCGAAGCCCATCAGGCGTTGGAAGGTGTTCATCCAACTGCCCGAGATGCACGTCATCCAGATGATGCCGAACCCCCACGCCGCGGTGACCAGTCGGAGGGAACGGCGCAGCTCGACCTTCCGAACGCTCAGCGCCGGGAGGACCTCGTACGACCTGTGCCGCAGCGACATGACCCGGACCTCACCCCCAAGCCCGACCGGGCCCGGAAGGGCTCTACAGAACAAGGACAGGGCTGAACGTTATCGACCCCTGCGGATACGGCAAGCATAAAGGGCTGCTTTTGCCAGAAAAACCGCTCTCGCCGCGTGCGTTTTGGCCTTGCCCCCCGCCGCGCTTGCTGCTATGATGCCCGACTCCCACTAGACATAGAAGACCGAAGGCACCAGCGAGACGGTACGATGCACTACCCGCGACGAGTTTCGAGGCGAAAACGTGTCCGCAAGTTCGGCTTCCGCGCCCGCATGCGCACGAAGGGCGGCCGGAGGATCATCAACGCCAAGCGCCGCCGCGGGCGCCAGGTGCAGATCGTCTAGCGCTTCGGCCCACCCCGCCGGGCAGGCGCGCCGAGACCGGTGCCCTGCCCGTTTGCATGCGCGGTGAATAAACCGCCGCCGGCTGCGGTCCATAGGATGGAGTCGGCTGCCTCCCGCCCCGGCGGACGACAGGTCGTCTTCCCTTGACCTTCGACGCACGACGCCGTATATGCAGGACGGTTCGCTCGACGGCGCTCCGCGGGGGCGTCCGTCCACAACAAATACCGACGACCCCTGGAGGTGTCGCCTCGTGATCTGGGTAGCAGCGGGCATCGCCGCGGTCTTTGTGATCGCCATCATCGCGTTCTACTTCAAGAGTCGCAACGAGGAGCGGGCCAAGCTCCGCCGGGACGCCGGCCCCGATGCGTTCCGGCGCGAGGACGTCGCGCCGCTGCCGCCCCGCGCCCGGGTCCCACGCGCCCCGGCCGCCCCTACCGTGCTGGAGCCCGTCTCGGCCCCGCCGGCCGCCCCGCCGCCGGTCCCCCCCGGCGACGGGGCCATGCCCGATCCCCGCGTGGGAGACCGCGTGGCCATGTTCGCCGAGGTCGAGGGGCGCTCCCAGCTCAGCTTCGTTGTCCAGCATCGGCATCGCTACGTGATGCAGGGCAACGAGTGGTTCGAGGTCACCGGCCCCGTCGAGGGCGGCCGGGAGGCCTTCGTCGAAATCTGGGGTGGCTCCGAGCCCGGCGTCGCCGCGGGGATCACGGGCGAGCTGGGCCTGGCGGACTTCGGCCTGACCGAGGAGATGCTCATCGCCTACGACGAGCAGCCGCGGCAGACGCCCCCGTTCTCCTACGCCGGCAGCCGCTGGTCGTTCCGCGCCAGCGGCGAGGTCCTCTTCCACGAGGACTGCGGGCCTCGGCCCGAAGGCTGCTACTGGTGGGAGTTCGACGAGGTCAACGGAAAGCGAATCCTCTACGTCGAGAAGTGGGAGGGCGAGCCGTTCGAGGCCGGCCTCTGCACGCGGCTCGACCCGTCCGAAGTCTATGTGACGAAGGGATAGCGGGATAGCCGTCAGCTATCCGCTACCCGTTGACAGCTCCCAAAGGAGTTCGCCATGCAGAAGACACTGCTGTTCCTGCTGATCGGCGTGCTGGTGATCGGCGGGATTATCGCCGCCATCGCCGTCGCCTCCGGCGGGCTGGACCGCCGCACGGAGGCCCTGGCGAAGACGGAGATCGCCAACTACGACAAGGTGCGCGGCGCCGTGACCCGGTCGGTCGCCGAGGTCAACGCCGCGCTCAAGACGGAAGCGGCGTTCTTCGGCGCGTACGCCCCCAGCAAGGACTGGCCGGCGGCGCTGAAGAAGCACGAGGAAGCCCTCGCCGCCGCGTGGAAGCATCGCGACGAGGTCGACCGCCTGGTCGGCCTGGACGACAGCAAGCACCGCGGGCAGATCGAGGAGCTGCTGGACAAGATGCGTGCGGCCCGTCTGGCGGCGTCGGCGGGCGTCGACGAGATCGCCCAGACGTGCCGCAAGCTGCTGGAGTTCAAGAAGCAGTCGGCCGCGAAGGCCCAGCAGATCGAGGCGGACTACAAGGCCGTCCAGGCCGTCCGGCTGGACGAGCTGAAGGCGAAGATCGACAAGGGCGTCGTCGACTGGCCCGACAAGAAGGCGGACCTGGAGCGTCGCCTGGCGGCCGTCTCGGCCCAGGTGAAGCGGGCCGAGGAGGTCTTCCAGTCCAGCGCGAAGGTCCGGGAGCTGGCCGGGCAGGGCGTCCTTCCCGCCGACCAGGTCGTTGCGCTGTTTGAGGCCTCTCGGGACATGCAGGCCGCCCGCACCGCCGCCGCGGGCGCCGCCGCCCAGCTCCCGTCCCTGATCGAGCAGCTCTACTGGTCCTGGGAGAAGATCCTCGCGGACATGGAGATCCGCGAGGGCCTGGACGTGACCTTCCATCACAAGATCCAGACCGTCAAGACCCGCGTCGTGCCCAAGGACAGCGAGGAGGTCAAGCCGAAGGAGTCGGCGAGTTGGCAGCGGGTCCCCAAGGCCCGGTACGAGGCGATGAAGAAGTCCCTCGGCATGGTCGTCGAGGAGAAACCCGCCGGGAAATACGATCACGAGGCCAAGCGGGTAACCCAGCCGCCGGGCTATTCCTACATCGCCTCCCGTACCACGGGGCGGAACCACTACGGCTACTGGCACCACGGGCCGACGGGGTGGTTCTGGCACTGGCACCGCCCGTACGGCTACATGGGGCGGTACTACTGGGGTCCGGGCTACCGGCCGATCTCGGCGAGCGATTACGGCCAGTACACGACCCACCGCGCCGCCAACCGGACCTACACCGGCGGGGGCCGCTACGGCAGCGCCGGCACGGCCACCAAGTCCAAGTACGCGTCGAGCAAGTACGTCCGCACGGGGGGCTTCCGCAGCACGCAGTACGTCAAGAGCGGCGGGACCTATCGGGGCTCGCGCTACGCCCGGCCCAGCCGCACCTCCGGCAGCTCCAGCGGGTCGCGGTCGTCGTATCGTTCCTCGAGCTACCGCAGCAGCGGCAGCCGCTTCGGCGGCGGAAAGTGAGGCGCCCCCATGGACCCCGTAGCATCACTGGGAATCAGCGTAGCGTACATCGTGATGGGCGTGGTGCTGTTGATCGTCGCCAAGCTCGTTAAGGACATCCTCACCCCCTACCGGATCGACGAGGAGCTGACGGGCAAGGACAACCTCGCGCTCGGCCTGACCATGACGGGCTACTTCGCCGGCGTGATCATCATCTTTCTCGGCGCGGTCGCCGGGCCGGACCTGATGGAGGACCCCGACCCCGGACAGGTCGTCGAGGCCATGTTCGTCGACGTGCTGTACGCCCTGGTCGGCATCGTGGCGCTGAACGTCGGGCGGTGGGTCGTCGATAAGCTCATCCTCCGGCGGTTCAGCACCGTCAAGGAGATCATCGAGGACCGCAACGCCGGTACCGGCGCCGTCGAGTGCGGCTGCTATATCGCCACCGCGCTGGTCATCGCCGGCGCGATCCACGGCGAGGGCGGCGGGCCGCACACCGCCGTCGCGTTCTTCGTGCTGGGACAGGTCGTGCTGATCGCCTTCGCGGCCTTCTACCAGTGGATCACCAAGTACGACGTGCACGAGGAGATCGAGAAGGACAACGTTGCGGCCGGGGTGGCGCTGGGCTTCAGCATGGTCGCGATGGGCATCGTCGTGCTCAAGGGCGTCGCGGGCGACTGGATCGGCTGGGGCGAAAACCTGCTGTGGTTCGCCGTGTACGTCGGGATCGGCTTCGTCCTGCTGATGGTCCTGCGGAAGGTGACCGACGTGCTGTTCCTGCCCAAGTCGCCCATCCACCACGAGATCGCCGTCGACCGCAACCTCAACGCCGCGTGGATCGAAGGCGTGGTCGCCACCGGCATCGCCGCGATGGTGTACGTGCTGCTGTAGCCGCGTCCGAGACCGCCGTGTGATGAGGACTGCCGTCCACGAATGAGGAATGATGACGTCCGGAGAGCAACCCACGACGCCGGCACACGCGAAGGCGCCTCCCCGCCTCGGATGGGGCGGAGGGAACGTGGGGGCCGTCCGCGGGGTTGACCGGCCATGAGCGTCGCCTCCACCGGGACCGATGCCGCCGACGGCCGTCCGAACGGACGGACCGCCTCCCTGCCGCGGCGCCTGCGCTTCACGCGCCCCGTCGTCGCGGCCGCCATGTTCCTCATGGGCGCCTGCGGGATCGCCTACGAGTACGTCCTGGGGGTGACCGGCAACAACCTGATCGGCTCCAGCCACGAGCAGATCTTCGTGATCATCGGGATCATGATGTTCGCGATGGGCCTCGGCGCGGTCGTGCAGAAGCGCCTGACAGGCGACCTGCTGGACTGGTTCCTCGGCGTCGAGATCGCCCTGGGCCTGCTCGGCGGGGCCAGTTCCCTGCTCGTCTACGTCACGTTCGTCTACACCGCCAGCTACCACGTGGTGATGTACGGGTTCGCCTTCGTCGTCGGCGCGCTGATCGGCCTGGAAGTGCCCCTGCTGATCCGCATCAACGTCCGCTACGCCGCCAGCCTCAAGGCCAACCTCTCGGACATCTTCTGCATGGACTACGTCGGCTCCCTCGCCGGGGCGCTCGTGTTCACCTACGTCCTGCTCAGCCGGCTGTCCATCGGGCGGATCGGCCTGGTCCTCGGCTGCGTCAACGCGGGGGTGGCGCTGGCGATGCTGGCGTTCTTCGGCCGGGCCGTTCGGCGGCGTGCGGCCCTCGCGGCGGGGGGCATCGCGGTCCTCGCCGCCCTTCTCGCCGGCACGGCGCACGCCGACCGCTGGCTGGCCCGCCTGGAGCAGCGGTGCTTCCAGGACCCGATCATCCACGCCGAGACCAGCCGCTATCAGCACATCGTCCTCACCCGGCGGGACGACCGCCTGCGGATGTATATCAACGGGCACCTCCAGTTCAGCTCCCGCGACGAGCACGTCTACCACGAGATGCTCGTCCACGTGCCGATGGCCGTCGCGCCGCGGGCCCGGCGGGTGCTCATCCTCGGCGGCGGAGACGGCCTGGCCCTTCGCGAGGTGCTGCGGTACGGGCAGGTCGAGCACGTGACGCTGGTGGACATTGACCCGGCCGTCATCCGCCTCGCCGGCGAGCACCCGGACCTGATCCGCCTGAACCGCGCGGCCTTCCACGACGCCCGGGTGCACTCGCGGATCGCCCAGCCCGCCGGGGCGGGGCGGCGGATCACCGTCGAGCGGCCGACGAAGCTGCGAACCAAGCTCCTGGACGACCGCCGCTACCCGCTGGCGGACGTGGCCGTGTTCACCGTGGACGCCGACCGGTTCGTCCGCGAGGCCGGCGGGGGGTTCGACGTGGCCCTCCTGGACTTTCCCGACCCCAAGACGGTGGAGCTGGCCAAGCTGTTCTCGGTGGAGTTCTACCGGGCGTTGGCGCGGCAGCTTGCGCCCGGGGGCGTGGTGTCGGTGCAGTCCACCAGCCCCCGCCGGGCGCGGGACGTGTTCCTGTGCATCGGCCAGACGCTGCGGGCGGCGGGCTTCCGCGCCCTGCCCTACCACGACTACCTGCCGAGCTTCGGCGACTGGGGGTGGCATCTCGCGTGGCGGGGCGAACCGACCGTGTCGGGCCGGCGCGACCGGCTGGGGCGGTTGGGCGCGTTGAAGGTGGAGACCCGGTACGCCACGCCCGAGTCGATCGACGCGGCGTTTACGTTCGCCAAGGGCGTGCTGGACACGGAGGAGGCGATCCGGCCCAATACGAAGCTGACGCCCGCGATCATCCGGCACTACCGCCGCGGGCTGGAGTGAGGGGCCCGGCGAGGGCTTCGCCGCCGCTCCGTTCCACGAGACAACGGATTCACGAGTCAACGAGCCAACGAAGACCATGCCCATTACGCTGTACTTGATCCGCCTGTATCGCACGATCCGAACGCACCGCCGCCTGGGGTTCGGGCTCATCCTGGGCATGCTCCTGCTGAGCGTGCTGGGCAACGCGGCCTGCTTCTACGCCTTCGACGGGCGACGGGCCGGGGCGAGCTTCGGCGACGCGGTCTGGTACAGTGTGATCTCCATCACCACCATCGGCTACGGCGACTACTACGCCACCAGCACGGGGGCCCGGCTGGGAACGCTGGTCTTCATCGTCCTGTTCGGCCTGGGGATCTTCACCGCGTTCCTCGGCATGGTGATCGACGCCGTCACCGACCTGGCATTGAGAGGGCAATTCGGCATGCACATGGCCATCGCCTCCAACCACAGCCTGATCGTCAATTTCCCGTCGGAGGCCCGCGTCCGCCGGCTGATCGACGAGCTCCACTCCGATCCGGACCGAAAGAAGCGAGAGATCGTCATTATCACCGACCAGGTCGAGCGGCTGCCGTTCGAGATGCCCAACGTCCTGTTCGTCCACGGCTCGCCCCTGCTGGCCGAGACCTACCGCAGGGCGGCCGTCGAGAAGGCCGAGCTCGCCATCGTCCTGCCGACGGCCTCCGACGACCCCAACAGCGACGCGGTGGTCTCCTCGGCCGTGTCCGTCATCGACAGCATCCGCCCGGACATTCGCATCGTCGCCGAGTGTCTCGACGAGAAGCACGCCTTGCTCTTCGAGGCGGTCCACTGTGACGCGGTGGTGCACGGCACGAAGATCACCGACCATCTCCTCGTCCAGGAGGTCTCCGACCCCGGCGTGGCCCAGATGGTGGACGTGATCACCAGCAACGTCCGCGGCGCGACGCTCGAGAGCGCCCTCGTCGACGCCGACCTGCCCAAGGTGACCTACAGCAGCCTCGCCAAGAGCCTGCTCGACGCCGACGTGAACGTCCTCTGCATCAACCGCGGCCAGACCGGGCACACGTCCTTCAAGGACCTCCACCCCCAGAAGGGCGACCGCGTGATCTACATCTCCCCCACCCGCCTCACCTGGAACCAACTACTCAACAGGACCTGAAATTCACCATGCGCCTAACGGGGTCAAACCTACACTTTTTACTTTTTCGCCTGGGGAAAGGCGAGGGGACACGTCTCCGTGCTCCAGGGCAAGGGGCGTGACGATATGCCGACGCAAAAAGTAAAAAGTGTAGGTTTGACCCCAGGGCGCGTGGTGGGCTTTCATTATTTGGTGGAGCTTCGCGCGTGCGATGCGGGGCGGCTGGAGCGTGTGGAGGACGTTCGCGAGGTGATGCTGCGGGCGGCGGCGGACAGCGGGGCCCGCATCGTGGACTCTGCGTTCCACCAGTTCCAGCCGGTCGGCGCGAGCGGGGTGGTCCTCGTTCGCGAATCGCATTTCTCGATCCACACCTGGCCCGAGAACCACTACGCCGCGGCGGACATCTTCACCTGCGGCGAGGAGATGGACCCCGACGCCGCCGTCCGGACGATGACTGCCGGCTTCGCGGCCCGGGACGTGCACGTTCGCCGCGTCGCCCGCGGCTGCTGAGAGAACCGGCACCCCGAACCGGGGCGACTGAGGCCCAGGCCTGTGCCAAGGACACCATCGCCCCTCTTCGAGGGCTCCTTCGTATGCGGCACCGGTCCACCGATTGGCGCCGGTGGCTACCGATCAAACGCCTTCCGGGCTACAGGACAATACGGTTAACAGAAGGACTTCCTGTGACCACACCACAGCGCATTGGACTCGGATTCCACTTGCTCGCAGCCGCAGCCGCGGCGGTATTTCCGATGTCCATCGCGAACGGAGACAAGATGGCGCCACCGCCCCTCCCCCGCACGATCACCGTCCCCACCATCGACCTCGCCGGCCAGACGCAGCGGCAGGTGGTGGTCGATCGCGAGAAGGGCCAGTACCTCGGCCACCCGACGACGGTGCTGCTGGAGGACAACCGGACGATGATCTGCGTGTACCCCAAGGGCCACGGCCGGGGGGCAATCGTCATGAAACGCAGCACGGACGGCGGGCGGACGTGGTCCCGGCGGCTGCCCACACCCGCGAGCTGGGCGACGTCCAAGGAGGTGCCCACGCTCTACCGGGTAACCGACGCGAAGGGCGTCAAGCGGCTGATCCTGTTCTCGGGCCTGTACCCCATCCGCATGGCCGTTTCCGACGACGACGGGGGGACCTGGAGCGAGCTGAGGCCCATCGGCGACTTCGGCGGGATCGTCGCCATGGGCAGTTGCGTTCCGCTGAAGACCCCCGGCCGGTACCTGGCCATGTTCCACGATGACGGGCGGTTCTTCCGCAAGGCCGGCCGCCGCACGAAGACCATGACGCTGTACACCACGTTCTCCGACGATGGCGGCCTGACGTGGGGCGATCCCGTCGTCGTTTTCGCCCGCTCGGACGTGCACCTCTGCGAGCCGGGCGTGGTGCGCTCTCCGAACGGCAAGCAACTGGCGGTGCTGCTGCGCGAGAACCGCCGCGTCCGCAACTCCTATGCGATCTTCAGCAGCGACGAGGGCAAGACCTGGACGCCCCCCCGCGAATTGCCCGCCGCGCTGACCGGCGACCGTCACGCCCTCCGCTACGCGCCCGACGGCCGGCTGGTTGCGACGTTCCGCGACACGGCCCACGAGTCGGCCACCCGGGGCGACTGGGTCGCATGGATCGGCACGTACGAGGACATCGCCGCCGGCCGCGAAGGCCAGTACCGCGTCCGTCTGATGGACAACCACCACCGCTGGGACTGCGCCTACCCCGGCCTGGAGCTCCTGCCCGACGGCACGTTCGTGACCACCACCTACGGCCACTGGACGAAGGGCGAGCAGCCGTACATCGTCTCCGTGCGTTTCAAGACCGAGGAGATCGACACCTTGGCCAAGGCCAAAAAGTAAAAAGTCACTCTTGTCCAAGACAATCCTGAGGTGTGCGAGGTTTTTTTCTGGCGCGACGCTAGTCCTTTGTTTATAGTGACTTATGAAACTTGCAGGGAAGGAGATTAAGTCATGGACGAACAACGGGTTAGCGCAGAGCAATTGAAGCGGGAATTGGCGGCCGATATCGACCGGTTGGCGGAGGAAATCGCCGAAGCGATGAACGCCGCCCAAGACGGCAGAATCATCGCCGA
>Ga0272441_10009030_pt1 | contig 15531 bp, 10 predicted proteins | sample SSMProp6N_FD_193582 | JGI IMG/M metagenome (GOLD analysis project Ga0272441, IMG submission 193582) | Marine sediment archaeal communities from Little Sippewissett salt marsh, Falmouth, MA, United States - SSM-Prop-6N | ecosystem: Environmental > Aquatic > Marine > Wetlands > Sediment ... | reverse complement strand
CCGGTTCCCGCGCCGCTGTTGGAGCCGGCACTATCCGGCGCCGCGGCCGCGGAGCGCGGCCCGCCGCTGAAGGCTGCCAGGTAGCCGCTCAAGAGTTCCCTTATAGCCCGCCTTAAAGCATCCGGGTCGCGGAAGCGGGCTTCCTTTTTTGCCGGGTGGATATTGAAATCCACCAGCTCACCTTCAACCTCCAGAAAGGCGAAACAGACCGGGAAACGCCCTCCGGGCATAAAATCCGCGTAGGAATACTCCAAAGCCTGGATAAGCCTGTACTCCTCGATCCGCCGCCTGTTGATATAGATGCGGAGCAGTCTGCGGTCCCGGCGTGCCAGCTCGGGGCGGGCCGCAATCAGGGTGAGTTGGAATCCCTCCCCCTCGCCGCTGACTATCTCCATATGCGCGGCCTCCAGGGAGAAGGCGGCGCATATCCGCGCTTTCAGGTCCGCAGGGGGGAAAAAGAATTTCAGGCGGCCGTCGGTAAAGAAACGAAACCCGGCCTCAGGGAAGGCCAGGGCCTTGTCCAGCAGAATACGGCGGCAGGCGGCGGTTTCCGCGGCCGCGCTTTTCAGGAATCGCCGCCGCACCGGCAGGTTGAAGAAGAGGTCGTTCACCTCCACCCGGGTGCCTTTGGCTCCCCGGCAGGCTTCCAAAGCCTCCGTCCTCCCTCCCTCCACCCGCAGGCGGTTGGCGTGCAGGGCTCCTTCCGTAAGGCTGACGATCTCCAGGCGGGAGCAGGCGGCGACGGCCGCCAGGGCCTCGCCGCGGAATCCCAGGGTGCGGGTGCGGTAGAGGTCCTCCTCTTCCCTGATCTTGGAGGTGGCGTGCCGGTGGGTGCAGATCTGCAGGTCCTCTGCGCTCATACCCTGGCCGTCGTCCAAAACCTGCACGCTTGCCAGCCCCCCGGCTTTGAGGGAAATCTCCAGATTACCGGCGCCGGCATCCAGGGAGTTGTCCAGAAGCTCCCGCACAACTGAAAACGGCCGGTCGATCACCTCGCCGGCCGCGATTTTACGGGCAACCTCCTCCCGGAGAATCGTAATTCTCCGGGAGGGTTGCGTTGTTTCCGTCATCGATACTAATAGTTGGCCCGTGTCAGGATGCTCACCGATATAAAGTTGTCGCCGTCCACGTAGTTCGAGGCCACCACTGCTGCCAGGTCCAGCATGGGCGCCACCGGGTAGACCAGCTCGCCGGAGAGCACGGTGTACTCGTTGAACCAGTCGAAACCGGCGAAACCGGAGTCCAGCATTTCCGGCACGAAGCGCGTGCGGTCGTAGGAAATCGTTGCGTAGATGGGCAAAAGACCGCGCCTGATCCCCGCCTCCACGTGGAGGAAGTCGTCGGGTCGGTCCACTCCGGTGTCATTGACATACCAGGGCCACAGGTATCCGGCCTCGAGGTAGAATATCTTTTCGATGGTGAAGCCCGCCTCTCCGTAAATACCCATGGTCTGGGTGTTGTAAACCGGATCATCCGGGTTGTTCAGATAGGTCCCCAGCTCCATGGCGTAATCGGCGCGCAGGCGGTCGTAGAGGTTGTTGTAGAAGGCGTTCCTGTAGGTGCCCTTCTCGTAGCGGAACTCCAGGCGGTAGTCCAGGGGCATAATGTTACCGAACAGGCCTGTGGCGAATCCCCAGTTGCGCAGCTCCTCTCCGTCCCAGACCGCGTCCCAAACCAGGCCCTCCTCGACGGTTCCGTAGGCATTTCGGTAGTAGGGCAGCATCAAAGCCACGTCGGCAAACAGGATGATGCTAAGCATGTCCTTTTCCATCAAGGGGAGGTCGAGGTCCAGGCCGCCATTGATCAGTATGGGGTCGCCGTAGATGCCGTCCACATCCGGCCCGATGTCGGTGACGCCGGTGAAACCCAGTGCCAGGGGCAGCGAGGCTGCGGGCTTGAAGAAGAAGCGGGCGCCGAAGATCTCCGGCTCGGCCGCATCATTGACCATCAGCTCGTAGCCGGCCTTGCCGTCCTTGATGTCGCCGCCCACGTTCACGCCCACCCGGCGGATGGCCGGAAAATCGCTGTCATTGGCATAGTCCCGCATGATGGACCCGTGCCCCAGGGTGATGTCGTTCAGGTTGCCCAGCTTGAAGTAGAAGGGATCCCGCATCTCGCCGTAGGTGATGTAGCGGAACTTCAGGAAAAGGTCGGTGACAAAGTCCATGGCGATCCGGTCCCAACGGTCCTGGTCGAGGCCGAAGGACCACTCGTAGTTGTCATCTTCCGGGCGGTACCAGTCCTCCGGATCGAACATATTGGACTGGTAGATCACCGGCAGGTAGAGAGCGAACTTGAATTTGCCCAGGGAAAAGCGGGGCTGGGCGATCACCTTGGCGTAGGTCTCGTCCCCCATGGTCACCGCGCCGATCTCGATGCCCAGGATCTGCATGATCTTGCCCAGGGCGCTTTCCCGCACCTCCCGGGCCTTGGCCTGTTCCTCCGGGGTGGGTTCCTCCGCCCCGGTCTCCGGCACGGGCGTGTAGCCCGAGACATCTTCTTTGCTGAGCTTCTCGAACTCCAGGTCCTGCCCGTACTGGTCGATCATGGCCGGAGTCAGGGCCATGGCCTCAAAGGCAGCGGCCATGGCATCGGCCAGCTGCCCCGCCTGCAAAGCGATCTGCCGGCCGGCGGCATTGGTGTAGTCCACCGCGCCGTCCAGCACGAAGGCCACCTCCCGGACCCCCCGCTCGACCAGCATGCCCATGTCGGTGCCCCGCACCCCGCAGACCGCGGTGGGGCCCATGAAGCGGTAGCGGGCGCCCTTCTCTCTGGCCACCACGGCGCGGAACTTGCCCTGGGCCACGGCGAAGACGTTCTCTTTGCTCTTGTCCCGGCCCTGCAGCTCCTGGATGGTGAAATTGGTGTTCTCTGAGATGCGGATGATCGTACCCGCCGGTTCCAGGCGCAGCTCGGCATAGTCCCCGACCTCGGTCACCAGAGTGCTGCCCGGGAGAAGCTCCTCGCCCTCCATGTCCTCGGGGTACATCTCCTCCCCGTCGACCATGATCCTGAGGTCGCCAGAAAAGTTCTCATAATACTCCAGTACCACCGCCGGCTGGGCGGAAAGAGCCAGGGTAAAACCCAAAAGAAAAACAACTATTAATAGCTTTCTATTCATGCTCTTCCTCCGATCCTAAAAAAGCTGAATCGCACTCTCGAGGCCGGACGTCACCGCCCAGTCATTGGCTACCGGATCCCAGCGGATCTGATAGACTAAGGAGATCACCGCGGAGCCGATGGCGTAGTTGAGGCGCGCCCGGATCACCGCGTCCTCCCGGTCCACCAGGTCCTCGAAAAAGTTTACGGCCCCGTTGCCCGTTTCCAGGGAGCGCTTGTCGTAGCTGGCGTCCATCGAGACATTGGGAACCAGCCCCTCGCCTAACTGGAAGATGGCGTAGAGGTGGGGATAGTTCAAATAATTGTCCGGATTCAGCGGCTCGGGCTTGGAAAAGGGCCCGTCCAGGCTGACGCTGAAGACCAGCAGGTCATTGAACAGCGAGGTGCCCAGGCTGGCCAGCCAGCCGTTGTAGGCCGGGATATCGGTGATCGACTTGGCAATCTGATACTTGTCATAGCGGTAGAGGTCGTAGGCGGTGTCGAAATACACAGGCACGAAGTTCTCACCCAGGATGCGCACCTGGGCGCCGTAGGTGATGATCTTGACCAGCCTGCCCCCGAAGCCGACCATGCCGCCCCAGGAGCGCTCGTGCAGACGGGCCAGGTCGCCGAACAACGCCAGGCTGATCGCGTCCTTGGCCAGCAGGGGCTGCCGGAAATCGACGCCGTAGAGGGCCACGGTTTCCAGGTTTTGGTAGGGCTCCAGGTAGAGCCCGGGATCACGATCCACAACCAGGGTTCCGCCCAGCTCCAGGTTCTGCAGGAGGGGGATCTCCGTAAAAGCCAGGGGGCGGACGTAGGGACGCACCCCCATGACGTCGTACTGGGCCAGGTTGGCCACGAAGCTCTCGAATCCCACGTAAGGGAAATTAAAAAGCGCGCCGTCCAAATCGAAGTTCAGCCCGAAGAGGCGCTTTTCCGGCAGAAACAGGGTGTTGGCATAGTTCCCCATGATGAAGCCGTTGCCCAGGGTGGCGTCATCGATGGAGCCGAACTTGGCGTACAGGGGATCCCCCTTGAAGCCGTAGCGGATGTATTTGAACTTGGGGAGATACACATCCAGGATGCTGTCATCCCCCTTGGGTATCCAATCCTCCTCCCGGACGTAGAAATCCGTTCCCGCCGGCGGGGGACCGGTGAAGGTGTAGTTCAGGGTAATATCAAGCCCGATGCCGATCTTGCCGAAGGCGATGTCCGGGGTTAAAGTCAGGGACTGGTAGGCAAAGGGCTCGCCGCCCTCGTCATAGGTGGTGACGCCGATGCCGAGGCCCAGGCCGAAGCTGAAGCCGTCTTCCCCCTCCTGGGCAAAGCCGGGTACCGCGACGAACAGGGCCAGCAGCAGCACCAGGACAGGTCTCCACATGCGGGTCATAGCTGCCTCCTCTTTACACACTACAATATAGTACGAAATTTAATTATAACAAGAATTCCCGCAAGTTCAACGGCTGCGGCGGTTAAAACGCGATTTGGGCCTCGATGCCGCCCCGGAATCCCAGCCGCCAGAGACTGTTGCTTCCAGCCTGGCGCTCCCGGTCCAGACCCAGGGAAAAGGCCGCTTTTAAATGGCCCTGGTCGGGGAAGATCAGGCTGCTCTCGTGGCGTACGATCAGGTTCAGGGGGTGGTAGCTCAGGACCTTCTCCTCGCGTTTGAACTCATACTCCAGGCTCTCCAGGTGGCTCCAGTAAGGCGAGGAGCCCGGCTTCAAAAAGCGCAGCTTCACTGCCTTCTCGGGAGTGCGGGTCCAGAGGTAGAGCAGCCCCAGGGTGTTGCTGTACAGTGCGTGGGGATTGTCGGCGGGCTCGGCCAGTGATGCGCGGAAGCGGTTGTCCAGGGTAAAGCTGGCCCCCGACGCTCCCTCCAGGTTGAGGAAATGCTCCAGCAGAAACGCCGCCTCCCGCAGCCCCGCTGTCTGCCCGGGCCGCCAGACTTCGTGGTCCACCCGTGCCTCCAGACCGAGCCCGGCGCTGTAGCTGTCGGTGCGGTAAAAATCGAAAAGGGGATAGGCGCCGTACTCGCCGAAGAGATTGAGGGCATTGGCCCGCAGATCCAGGGAATAGGTGTTGATATCCTCGTCGGCCGCCCCTGCCAGCTCGAGCTCGCGGCCCACCGACAGCTTCAGGTAGGAGGGCAGCCAGAGGTCCCGCAGACGGGAGCTGAAGGGCCGTGACAGAGCGAGGGTGCTCTCGCATAAGTAGGCGGCTTCCTCCAGGTTCCCGGCGGCGGCCAGGAAGCGCTCCTCCGTGCGGCCGCTGTAGAGCTCCACAAAGGGAACCTGGCTGAAGAAATAGTCCTGGTCCCTGAGGCGGTCGAAGCATACCGCGCCGTCCACGGCGAAATCGCCCGCACCGCTTTCCGTATCGGTGACCCGCACCTCCCGGCGGTAGCCCGGCGTCAGGGTGAGGCGGCGTTTTCCATCTTCAGAACCGGGACTCCAGGGAAAAGCGATTTCGGCCTCCAAAGAGTTCTCCTGGCTGCGGGTTTCCGGTGAGGTGAGAAAATCGAAGCTCCGGGAATCCGTGCCGACGCCCAGGTCGAAGCCCAGGGGGCGGGTGTCCACACCGACCGACAGGTCCAGACCTGTTTTTCGCTCCAGGGGCTCCCCTTCATCCCGGGGCGCCAGCAGCCGGTAGTCGCGGATCCAGGAGGTAAAATAGCCCTCCTCCGCTGGGGTGTAGCCGTCCCTGGAGGCCCGGAGGCTCAAAGAAGCCCCGGGCAGGACGGGAGCCAGGTTCGTGGCTCTGAGGTCCAGGTCCCATGACTGATTGAGCAGGCCGCCTCCTGAGTCGGCCTCGCTTTCCAGGCTGACCTCCCCCGCGGCGGGAATGGACAGCCTCAGGGTGTTGGCTCTGTAAAGGCTCCGCCCGGCTGCGGTCTCCCGCACACTGTAGGCGTCCTTAAAGCTCAGGGGGAAGGGCACATTGGGCATAAGCAAGCGATGTCCCCCGCTCAAGTCGGGGCTGCGTTCGGCGCCGCCCGCCACCAGCAGGTCCACGCTCAGGTCGGTGACCGAAATCCCGACATCGGCCTCGCTGTAGGAGCTGAAGCCGGTGACTTGGGCGGGCTCTCCGTAAAGGGGTGCGAAGCCTTCGCTGCGGAAATCGATCGCTTCCTTCAGGCGCAGGTCGTGGATCAGGGGATGCTCCCCAACACTCATTAGGGTGCCCGGAAGCAGCAGCTCCGCGTCCAGGGCGAAGGCGCCCCCGACCTCGCTCCTGGGCTCGGTCAGGTGGAGTTCGTCCAGGTAGACCGTGCCGTCGCTGTTGTCAGGGAGGACGATCTCCAGCCTGCTCAAAGAGCCCCGGCCCGCATCGGCGCTCACAAAGGCGCCGGCGGGCTCGGCCCCGTTCAACAGCACCCGGTCAGCGTCCAGGTCCACCTCGATGAGCGCCCAGGCGTCCTGCGTCTGGGCGGTGAAGCCCCAGCGCACGCCCCTGCCCGCGGAGTCCAGGAGGGCGAATTCGATGCGATCATCCGGCGGGGCGGGAAGATTGGCAATCTGAGGCAGGCGGTAGTAGAGGTTGATTTTGCGGTAGTCCACCCCCCCCGAGGCGCCGCCGGTCAGGCCGCGGATGGTCCGGTCCGCAATCGCGGCTGGCGCGTTCGTCCAGGCGACCTCCAGCACCTCCTGGCGCTCCCCCAGGGGGTGGAAGACCTCGTCGACCCGGGAAAAAGCGTCAACCAGCTCTGTTGACGGTGGAGAAGCGGCGGCTGTCTCGGCAACCTCCCGGATTTCCAGCGAGCCGGTGTTTAACTTAAAGGCGGCCTCGTTACCCCAGAAACCGCTGCCCGCCAGGCGCAGGCCGTCGATGAGGATCCGCCCGCTCGAACCGGAGCCGCCGCCGTCGGCAATGAGCAGGCGCACGGCCCGCACCCGCTTGAGCTTGTCCTCAACCCCGGCCAGGGAGAAGGAGGCTACCTTCCAGACGTCATCCCCGGCAGGCACGGATTTTGCAAGGGTCGTGTGTATATAGTCCGCCGGCACGGCCGGGTCCTCATTATCGAGCTGTCCGCTGCCGTCCACGTCCTCCGTGTCCCGGCGGCTGTTGCCCTCGTTCCTGGGCCCCCCGCCCACCAGCAGGTAGTCCGACCCCGAGTAGTTGAATTTGAAGCCCGCCGAGGAGCTCGAAGGCTCCTCGTCCAGCACCGCGTCAGCGTCCAGGTCCTCCCCCACCTCGCCAATCTGGAGGTAGAGGCTAAGGTCACCATCGCCGTCCACCGTGTCGATGGAGCGGTAGCTGAGCACCAGCGACTCCAGCCCGGAGAGGTCCAGGAGCCCCTGGCCCGCGGCCACCGGTATCTGCGCGCCCGCATACTCCCCGGCAGCCAGGTTGAAGTCCAGGACCAGGCTCTGTCCCTTGGTTCTTCCCTGGGAGCTGCCGCCGGCCAAATAGGGCCCGATCTTGGAGCCCGGCTCGTAGGCGTACTCCTTCGGCGCGTCCCAGTCGTAGGGCATCAGTGTGGAGCCCAGCAGGTTGTAGGAGCGGTAGTCCTTGTATATAAGCTGGCCGCGGTTGGTGCTGGCCAGCATAAAGGCGTCCTTCGGCTCGGCGGCCGGGTAGGCAGTGTCCTCGGACAAAGCGATGGGGATGCCCCGGCCCTCCATGCCCGCCAGGCGCATGATCCCCGTGGTGTCGGGGTTGGTGTAGCTGACCGCCCCGGCGGCCCGGAAGCTGAGCTTCTCCCCCTCCCCTTTCAGGGCCGTGGAGGCGATCAGGGCGCCGGTGCGGCTGTAGGCCTCCTCGGTGTAGCCACCGGGCAGAACGTTCCAGCGCAGGCCGGCGGCCAGCTCCAGGCTCAAATCATCCCGCAGGGGCAGAAAGTTGCCCCAGGCGAAGAGCAGGTCGGTGTTGTTCAGCAAGGACTGCCGGCGGCGGAAGCTGATCTCCAGGCGGTCGTCGGGGTGGATGTAGGTCAAAAAGGTCAGGGTGCCGGTGTCGTAGTCCATCTCGAAGCGGGATTCTTCCGCGCCGTTGCGCTTGACCCGCACCGAGCCCGGGACCAGGTCGCCGCCCAGGCGGTACTCCTCCACCGGGGTCAGGCGGCTGATCAGGAGCGCGTAGCGCAGGTAGCCTTCGGCCGGTTCGGCTTCGGGTCCGTAGAGCAGGTTTTCCGGGTCGAAGGCCTCCGTATCGCCGTCGTCCAGGAAGGGGTAGAGGTTGCGGAAGTTGCCCCGCACGTCCCCGTCCAGGTAGGCGCCGACATAGTCCGCGTCCGGGAGCAGGCGGAAGCGGATCACGTGAGGCGGAGCGGAACCATCCGCATCGCCTGCGGGGATGATCGTCACCCGCAGGCGGGAGAGGTCCTCCGGCATGGACTCGTCCAGGGCGTAGGAAGCGAGGATCTCGAAGGGGGAGAACTCCCCGGGCATATAAAGCCGGAGCGCCGTTTTACCCTCGATGGTGACCTGCCGGTCCGCCATGTCCTGGCCGAGGTAGCCGAGCACTCCCCAATCGAAATCCAACGGTATGCCCGTTGGATCGAGCTTTCCCAACGCGGTTGCGCAAAGGGCGCCGGGTCCCAAAGAAGCATCCCCGATCTCAGCCGCTCCCTTGTGGTAGTACACCACCACCCGCCCGGCGGCCTCCTCCGAAAGGGTCACCAGCCCCCCCTCGGCGTCCAGGAAGGCGTCCTCCAGCTCCGCCCGCCGGTATTTGTAGGCACGGCCGTCGGCGTCTGTACCGGTCACAGTCCCGTAAGGGTCCTCGATGTAGACTACCAGGTCCTCCACCTGCCTGTCGGGGAGCTTGAAGAAGCGCCCCCGGATGTACTCAGCCAGGGCGACCTCCCGCTCGCTAACCAGGTTGCTGCCGATGTAGACCACCTCCCCGGCCTCGTTGTTGTCGCTGCGCAGAAGCAGCTCGTGGCGGGCTTCGCCGCTGCCCAATAACGCTTCCGCGCCCAGGGAGCTCTCCCCGGTGCCGGGCACTTCCAGGTAGGGATAGGGGTTGATGCCGATGTCCCGGTTGGAGATGTAGAGGTGGCGAAAGAATTCATCCTCTTTGCCCTGGTAGCCCATGCGGATGGTGTTCTCCTGGAAGAAGTCCTCGAAGTCGCCGGAGGTCACCGTTGTTTCCAGGAAATAGCGCTCCTCCAGCCATATCGAGAACATCAGGTCCGGTATCTGTTTGAAAACGAAGAGCCCGTCCGATTCCAGTCCGGGAACTGAGCCAGGCGCGGGTCCGCTGTCCAGACCGAACAGCCAGCCGTAGGAACTGGTCAAAGAGGTGGTCCAGGAACCGGTCAGGAAGAAATCCACATCTGAGGCGCCGATCTCGGCCTCAAAGATCGCCTCCGGGGCTTCTTCCTCCGGGGGAAGCGGCTCCTCCGCGGTCAGAGGCAGCGCGCAGTAGAGAGCAAGGTGTAGGAGCAGGGCGAGGCGCTTCACTGCTGAATACCATAGCACATTCACATGTTAAAAAAAATGATGTATGCTAATGGTTTGGAGGTCCGAAACTAGTAGGAATGAACGATGAATCCACGCGGGCGAAGCTCTTTGTCACCCGCCTGCTGGCCAACCCGGCGCTGAAGGAGCTCAACCCCCTCGACAGGGAAGAACAGATCATCCAGTTCCTCCACTCAAACGCCGCCAAGCTCTTCCCCACCCTCGCCTCGGAGCAGTTCTTCCCGGGGCGGAAATGGACGGAGATTCTCAACCTGCTGGTGCGCATCCTGCAGGAAGAGACCGATGCCGTCTTTCTTCCCCTTCTGGAAGAGCTTATCGGCCGCAACCTGGATTTCACCTTTGTAAGCTTCCTGCAGGCCGGCCGCCCCGCAGCCTCCGGCTGCGAGGCCGAGCTCAAGGAGTTCCTTAAAAAACTGCTCCGCAAGCCTGAAGCCCGCCGCGCCTTCGCCGCCCCCTTCGACGCCGTGCGCCACGGTTTCGTGGACCGCTACCTGCAGGCCGTCTACGAGCTGAAGCAATATATCTATTTCGAGCTGACCAAGATCCAGCGCCTGCGAATGAGCAAAGAGGAAGTCAAGAACATGGTCAAGGCTACCCTGCTGCTGCGACCGGGCATCCACCTGCTTACCGTAGGCAGCATGCAGCGGGACCGCCAGGCAACTCCGGGGGCGGTCCAGCCCCTGTTCGCCGAGAAGGCCCGCGGGTCCTTGCGCAACCAGCTCAAGCTGCTGCCCGACAACCTGCTGTCCAGCGCCATGAACAGCAATGTCTCCTTTCTGGAGAACAAGCGGATCGAAGCGACAGCCCGCCTGGCGACTCTGTTCGCCGCCCGGGCCCTCCGCTACCGCCCCATGGCGAAAATCGACCGCGGCGCCTCGAGCGCGGATAAGAGCTGGTTCAGCATCGCCCGGCGCAATCACAAGTTCTACGGCTTCGACATCAACATGCTGGACGAGCTCTACAAGATCGCCGCCGAGAATGGATGGTAAGTCCCATGAGTAAACGACTGGTCAACATTCTTGAATCCCTGGTGATAACGGCCATCCTCCTGGTTCTGGTACAGACCTTTATGGAGGATTTTTCCGTTCTGGCCGGCTGGGACACCGGAAGGCGCAGCACGATCCTGCTGGCGGGATTCTTCTTCGACCTTTTTTTCACCATTGAATTCCTGGTCCGTCTCTACTACGCCATCCTGAACCGGCGGGTGCTGCGCTACCTGCTGCAGCAGCGGGGGTGGATCGATTTTATGGCTTCCGTACCGCTGCTGATCCTGAGCTCCGGACCCTGGGCTCTCGCCCTGGTGGCGGGAGAAACCCTTTTCCTGGGTACGGGCGGCATCCTCAACCTTTTGAAGGTGGTCAAGGCAGTGCGCATCGCCCGCATCCTGCGATTCATGAGAATCATCAAGCTCTTCCGGCACCTGAAAAACACCGCCTCCCCCATGGCCCAGCGCCACGTGGCCACCGTCACCGCCATCGCCGTTACGGTCCTGGTGCTGTCGCTGCTTATCTTCTCCGGATTCGCCGAGAGCCTGGACCTGAAGCCCCTCGTTTCCGCCTTCGAAGACCGCCAGCAGCTTGTGGCCGCGGAGCTGTCATCGCTGGCATCAGAAGAAGCGGATTTCGCCCGCAGCCTGAAGCTTCTGGAAACAACTGAAAAAACCCTGCTGATCGTCAAGCTCGGAGGGCAGACTGTTTTCTCCCGCCACGATGACGGTTATTACCATGACTATTTCGGGCCCGGAGACTACGGCTATACCGAAGCCGGTGAGATCGAGCTTTTCTTCGACCTGCGCAGTTTCTCACGGGAGTCCGCCGGGCAGAGCCTGCTCTTCTTCGCCCTGGTCCTGCTGATTGTGGTGGCCTACCTTTTGATCTACAGCCCGGTCTTCGCCCTCACGGTGAGCGATCCGATCCATGTCATGCGCCGGGGGCTTGAGGAAAGGGATTACAACCTGGAGGTCAAGATTCCGGACCGCTACCGTGGTGATGATCTCTTCGAGCTGGCGGCTCTGTACAACGAAAAGTACCTGCCCCTCAAGGACCGCAGCAAGCCCGCCGAGGATGCTCCACTTCTCGACCTGGGCAGCGCGGACATCGACCGGCTGCTAAGTGAGGAGCAAACGTCTTAAGTGGTAGTATCGATTCTCCGTTTCAACATAGACCTGCCGGACATCTGTTCGATCAAGGAAAAACGGCAGATTCTCCGCTCCCTGAAGGACCGGTCAATGAGGAAATTCAAGCTCTCCATAGCGGAAATCGATTTCCAGGACTCCCTGCGCTTCGCCCAGATCGGAGCGGTGCTGGTTTCCAACTCCCGGCAGTACGGGGAATCGGTTCTGCACAAGCTGCTCAGCTTTGCCGAGGACATGGTCCCTGGAAGGATCAGGGACGCGGATATTTTCTCCGAATTCTATTGATCAGGTCGCCTCTTCAGGGCTCTCGTTCTCGGCGCCGATCTCTAAAAGCTCCGTCAGCGCACCCACACAGTTCCGGAATTCATGCAGGCTGTCCTTGAGGGCATAATAACTCAAACCCGTGTAATAGAGCTTGGAAAAAACCGAAAAGGCGATTTCGTGCTCGTTAGTTTGCAGGTTTATATAGCAGCCGTACTCGTAACAGATCTTGAGCATCTCTTCCAGACGCGTCCGGACATAGGCGGCCATGGTGGAGGAGAAAGAGAAGGTGTAAGCGATTTCCATGAAGCGGCTGTCCCGCTCGATGAAGAATCCCCCCTGCAGGCCCTCTGCATTTTTGAAACCGGCTGAAAAGGCCTCGTCGCTGCGTTCGGTTTCGACAATTTTATATCCCAGTTCCTTGAAGTGTATCTTGACTCTTCGTATGCGTTCTTCCATTACCTTCGAGGGTTTCATAGTGATTTTTTGTCTCGGCTCCTTCTTGGTTGTTTTCTCAGCGCCCTGCAAACAGCCTGGCGGCCAGGAAATCCGGCAGCCCGGCGGCCATGATCTTCCGCTGCGTTTCCGCAAGCGGATAGCTTACCCGGATATGCCGGAAGCTGTGCTCCCGGTCGTCGTAGATGCCCCAGGAGGCGCCGGAGCAGCCGTCCCGGGGCTGGCCCACGGAACCCGGGTTGATCAGGTAGCGGCGGTCAGCTTCGAGGCGGAATTCCTCCACCGCCAAAACCACCCCGCCCTCTTCATCGATGATCATCGGCACATGGGTGTGTCCGAAGAAACAGACCTTCGTGCCGGGCAAATGTTCGGCCAGGAAATCGAAATTTTCCCGGGCCACCGTTCTCTGGAAGATGTATTCGTCCTCATCACGGGGCGCGCCATGGCAGATGACGAGACCGTTCCCGACCTCCAGCGGACCTACCTTAAGATTTCTCATCCGGGTCAGATTTCCTGCTGTCAGCTGCCGGCGTGTCCACCTGACCGCTGCTTCCGCAACGTCATTGAAATATTCCGTGGATATCAGACCGGCGACGGCTTTGTCATGATTACCCCGCACCATCACGGAGGTCAATGAGAAAAGCCGCTCAATGCAGAAATTCGGATCCGGATTGTAGCCTACAATATCGCCTAAATACAGGACTTTATCAATATCCAACTCACTGATTTTTTCCAGCACAGCCGCGAAAGCCTCCCGGTTGGCATGAACATCGCTCAGCACCGCGTAGCGCACGATTCTCCTCCCTGGGCCGCTCTCCCCCCGGCGGGCAGGTAATCCCTGTTGATGTTCCAGGGAGCCTTATAGATATTTTCCTTGACCCGTTTATTGGATCTCTTCAGGACCTTGAGCATCTCCTTCAACAGCTGCCGCTGGTTCGTCTCCCGCCGGGGGCAGTCGATTTTACAAACCGGCAGGCTGAGATGCCGCATCAGCCGCTGGATCTCCCGCTCCTCCACTTCGCACATGGGGCGGATGATCCGCATCCGCCCGTTGAAGAATTCCTGTACCGGCATCATGGTGGAAAACTCTCCCCGGAAGCATAGATTGAGCAGGGTGGTTTCGACGATATCGTCTAGGTGGTGCCCCAGGGCGATTGTGCTGATGCCCTCCTTTTCCGCCTCGCGGAAGAGGATGCGGCGCCGGTTGCGGGAGCAGATATAACAGTTGAAGGGTTTGCGGCTCTTCTTTAGCAGGCTGGCGGGCATCATGTCGGCTTGGACGGTTTTCAGGGGGATTTCCAGGCCGGCATAGAAATCACTCAGAGAGGCGAGGCTTTCCGGCGGCAGGGGGAACTCCCGCCAGTCGATGAGCAAAGCCAGGCATTCGTAACGCCGGGGCACCCAGTGCCGGCGCGCCGCCAGCGCCGCGCTCAGGGCCAGGGAATCCTTGCCCCCGGACACGGCGATCAGTATCCTGTCGCCTTCGCCGATCATCTCGAAGCGGTTGATGCCGCGGCCCACCTTTTTGGCAAACACGTTCACCCGCTGGCGTTCCCGCGGCGAGAGATATTGCCAGAGCTCCGTTCCGCAGGCGCCGGGCATTCAAACCCCGCTTTCCAGCAGTCGCGGGGGCCCCATCTTCTCCAGGGCCGCGAGCACCTCCGGGTCCCGAACGGCGATCAGGGAAATCTGCCGCAGGGTGGCGGCAAACCCGCTTACCACCTCGGGGGTGAAGACGCTCTTGGACTCGGCGAAGCTGACGCTGCTTTCGTTTAGGGGATCGACCACGGGCAAATCGATCTCAAAGGAGATGGGCTCGGGAATATCGACGATGATTGATTCCGAAGGCACCGGCCGGCCGATCCTGCGGCTGACCTCCCGCACCAGGGCCTCCTCGAACGCCAGCCTGGCAGGCAGGTCCTGCCAGTTGCGGTGTAGAGGATTCTCCCGGTTGAAGGGCAGGGAGCCCACCCGCTTGTAGAGCTGCCGCTGCTGCACCTGCCGTATCAGCGCCAGGGGCGGATAGTCGGCGGCGGCGGCCAGGGCGTAAAAGTCTGCGTCGTCCATCCAGTAGAGGCTCGCCGTATCCACGGTGCCTGATGCCAGTCCCATGAGCACGGCCTTTTTGATCATCGCCGTGGCAATGCGAACGGTCTTGTGCCAGTAAACGGATCGGTACATCAGGTACTTGGAAAAGAGGATACTCTCCACCGCAGGCAGTCCCTTGCGGCTGATGGCCAGACCGTGCTCGGCGTGAAAGGAGAGCTCATCCAGAACGAAATCCACATCCTGGACACCGTAGGGAATCCCGCAGAAATAGGCGTCCCGGTTGAGATAATCCAGCTTATCGGGATCGAGCACTCCGGAAAGAAGCTTACGGTAGAAGCCCACATCCGTGGATCCGGAGTAGGCCAGCTCGGGATCGATGATGGCCGCCACCAGGGCGGGATCCACTCCCAGATCATTGCGGATAATCAGGGCATATTCCTCTTCCAGGATCCTGCGGGCCGTCAGAGCCTCGTGGGATTCCACTTTTAGGTCCTTGAATGAATGAGCGAAGGGATAGTGGCCCAGATCGTGGAGCAGAGCGGCACAGAGGAGCGCCTTCACACCTTCGAGGGTAAAGCCCTGGAAGCCGTCTTTGGTCAGCAGGTGGCTGATCATGCGGTGCGCGATGTGGAAGACCCCCAGACTGTGGTTCAGCCTGGTGTGGGTGGCGCCGGGATAGACGAGATACGTCGGGCCCAGTTGCTTGATCGCATTCAGCCCCTGGAAGGAGGGCAGCCCCACCAGCCGTAAGAGCTCGGGAGAAAGGAGGATATTGCTCCAGAGCGGATCCCTGAGCGGTTCCTTGTAGTCCCGATGCAGATGCCGAAGAATGGTATCAATTTCAGCCATAACTTTTTTAATATAGCAAATAATGAGGATTCTCAATATAGATTTGACCATTTTCCTCTCATCTGGTAAAAAAAGACTGTGAGACAATGGACGAAAGTCCTGATGATCCTGCTTCTCCTGCTAAGTGCCTGTTCCCGCCGTGAGGAAGAGGGGCGGACGGCTCTGCGCGCTCCGGCCGTCAAGGAAGCAGGCTCACCCCCAGGACGGGCAGAGAACACCCCGCGGCAGGAGGAAGCCCCCGCCCTGCCCCCCCTGACC
>Ga0272441_10009029_pt1 | contig 15534 bp, 8 predicted proteins | sample SSMProp6N_FD_193582 | JGI IMG/M metagenome (GOLD analysis project Ga0272441, IMG submission 193582) | Marine sediment archaeal communities from Little Sippewissett salt marsh, Falmouth, MA, United States - SSM-Prop-6N | ecosystem: Environmental > Aquatic > Marine > Wetlands > Sediment ... | reverse complement strand
GGTCTCGATGGTGATATTGCGTTGGCGTTCTTCTTTGAGCTGATCGGTCAAAAAGGCCAGTTCGGTCTCGGGCCCGAATTCACGCGAGACTTTTTTCAGCTCCTCGCGTTTATCCGGGGGCAGGGAATTGGTCTCGATCAGCAGACGCCCGATCAATGTGGATTTGCCGTGGTCCACATGGCCGGCGAGTGCGATGTGAAGGATATCCTTCTTTTGACGAGCGAAAGGCAGAAATTGTCGGAGTGATGGTGGCATGATTGCTTGTGCCCTGGTGCCCCAGCGTCCCAGTGCCCCCGGTGATTTAGGATTTAAAGCTGTAACACTTTACGCTAGATGGTTGCAAGTTGATATTTTTATAGATTCTTTTTATTTTTCCCGTATCAGCAATTACATGTATCCCAAACTACGCAGTTTCTGCATATTGTAGGCGTCTTCTTTGTCCTGGGCCCGGCCGCTGCGTTCTGAGACTTGCGTTGTTTCCAACTCCCGGATGATCTTCGGAATAGAATCTGCTTTAGAATCAACCGGCGCGCAGCAGGTTTCGCAACCGATGCTGCGAAAACGGCGGCCGTTCTTGGCAAAATAGAGATCAACCACCGGAATCTTTTCGTGCTGGATATAACGCCAGACATCGACCTCCCGCCAGCCTAAAAGAGGGTGGATGCGAAGATGCTGATCTTTTTCCAGGGCGGTTTGGTATTGATTCCATAATTCAAGCGGTTGATTCTGATAATCCCATTTCTGTTCGGCATCGCGGGGAGAGAAGGTGCGCTCCTTGGCGCGGATCCCGTGTTCATCCCGTCGGATGGCCAAAAGCAGGGCCTTGAATTCATGTTCTTTGAGGCAGTCTTTGAGGGCCTGGGTCTTGAGGGCGTTGCAGCATTCAAATTTGCCCTGTTGCGGGCTCATCCCCGCTGCTTGGGCGGTCGCATTTTTAGCAATGATCAGATCCAGCCCGAATTCGCGTGCATAACGGTCCCGAAAGGTATAGATCTCTTTGAATTTATATCCGGTATCAATATGAATAACAGGAAAAGGGAGCTTTCCCAGGAAGGCCTTACGGCAGAGCCATAGCAAGGAGGTGGAATCTTTGCCGATGGACCACATCAGGCCGATACGGCGAAAACGGCTATAGGCTTCACGGATAATATAGATGGATTGTTGTTCCAGGGTTTCGAGATGTGACATTGATTATAAAATAAGTGAAAAAGACGTTCTTGGCAATGAAAATTTAATGATATCCTCGCTAAACATCATTCTTGACAATTCAACATGCTCTTGTATATTACTTTATACATTTTTTTAGGTTTATTTAGAAAATTATAACCTCTTGTTAAGCTGAAGGATAATTTTGATGTTTCGCCATCTTATTCAATCGGTTTTGCAACATCCGCGGCGTGTTTTCGTGCTGACCCTCTTGCTAACGATCGGAGCCCTTTTTCAATATCCGCGCATGAAGGTCGATACGGACCCCGAGAACATGCTGCCGCAAACCGCGCCGGTCCGTGTATTTCATAATCAGGTCAAAAAAGAATTCGCGATTTATGACCTGATCGTCTTAGGGGTCGTTAACGAGCATCATCCCGACGGGGTTTTTAACGCCAAGACCCTGGAAAAGGTTTTTCAGATCACGCAGGAGATCGAAAAAATCCCCGGAGTGATCAAACCCGAGATCATTGCCTTGTCCACCAAGGACAATATCCGTCAGGCCGGTCTGGGCGCGGTGAGCTTTGACTGGCTGATGCCGCAGCCACCTCAGGATAGGCAGGGATCGCTTCGAATCAGACAGGAGGCCATGGATCACCCGTTTTTCCGGGGCACGGTGGTCTCGCAAAACGGCCGGGCCTTATGTCTTTACGTTCCGATTGAAAGCAAGGATATAAGCTACGAGGTCGCTGAGCAGATACGCGATATATATAAGAAATATCCCGGAGATGAGGAATATTTTATCACCGGACTGCCGGTGGCTAATGACCAGTTCGGGGTTGAAATGTTCAAGCAGATGGCGATCTCCGCGCCGCTGGCCGGTCTGGTCATTTTCCTCTTAATGTTGTTTTTCTTCAAGTCCGTGCTTTTGATCCTTGCACCCATGATCGTGGCGATTGTTACGGTCCTGATCACCATGGGATTGTTGATCGGGTTTGGTTTCCCTGTTCATATCATGAGTTCCATGATTCCGATATTTTTGATGCCGATCGCCGTCCTCGATTCGGTACATATTTTAAGTGAATTTTTTGATAAATATCCGCAATTTCTCGATAAACGTAAAACCACATTACATGTAATGGATGAGCTTTTTATGCCGATGTTATTTACCTCATTGACATCGGCCGTGGGGTTCTTCTCCCTGTCCTTTTCTCCGATCCCGCCGGTTCAGGCCTTCGGTATCTTTGTGGCCATTGGTGTGGGCCTGGCCTGGCTGTTGACCATCACCCTGATCCCGGCTTATATCATGCTTTTGAAGGAGAAGACCTTTCTCGGGTTTTCCAAGCATACGCAGGAGGAAGGATCCGGTATAATGAACCGGCTGCTGAAAGGGGCCAGGCGTTTTTCCGTCAAGCGGTTTAAGGTTGTTCTGGGCCTGACCGTCTTTTTGGTCGGTTTATCCGTTTTCGGGATCAGCCGGATCCGAGTTAATGACAATCCGGTTCGCTGGTTCAACGCTTCCCATCCGATCCGTGTAGCCGACCGTCTTTTGAACAAGCATTTTGCCGGAACGTATCAGGCTTATTTGGTCTTAACCGCGTCGAAAGAAGGGGAAGACCTATTTATCCGGCCCGAGATGCTCCGCTATGTCGAAAGCTTGCAGAAAAAAATGATCGAGACGGATCTGGTCGGCAAGTCCATGACCCTGACCGATATTATTAAAAAGATTTATTATGAGCTGCTCGGCGGGGATAAATCCAAGAATGTTATTCCCGATACCCGCCAGGCCGTGGCCCAAACGTTGATCTCGTACGAGAATTCCCATAAACCCGATGACCTTTGGCACTTTACCACTCCGGATTATTCCAAACTGAATATCTGGGTCCAGCTAAAAAGCGGGGATAACCGGGACATGGATCAGGTCGTCAAGATGGTCGACGCTTATTTTCAAGATCATCCTCCGCCTTATCCGGTGGACAAACGCTGGGCCGGCCTGACCTACGTGAACGTGGTTTGGCAGAACAACATGGTGGGGGGCATGCTCAAGAATTTTATGGGCAGTTTCGTGATCGTGTTATTCATGATGCTGGTGCTGTTCCGCTCTCCGGTCAAGGCCCTGATATCCATGATCCCGCTCACGGTCACGATCCTGTTCATCTACAGTCTCCTGGGTTTCTTCGGCAAGGATTATGATATGCCGGTGGCGGTGTTGTCGGCCTTGACCCTGGGCTTATCTATTGATTTCGCAATCCATTTTATTCAACGTGCGACTGAGTTATACGAGATTAATGGCAGCTGGCGTCAGACCGCCAAGGAAATGTTCCGCGGTCCCGGGCGGGCGATTGTGCGTAATGCTTTGGTGATCGCGATCGGTTTCTTACCTCTACTGGCTGCGCCGTTGATCCCTTATAGGACCGTGGGCTTTTTTATGTTTATGATCATGGCGGTCTCGAGTGTGGCCACGTTGTGGATTCTGCCGGCTATTATTACGATCAATCCAGCCAAGATTTTTTCAAAGATCGATAAAGGGGTGTTATGCCAATGTCGGCAATGCGCCCTGGTCGGGCTTTTCGTGGCCGCGGCCGTGGCTTACGTGCTGTGGGGATATACGTCGCTGGCGCATTGGCCGATGGCGTTGATTACCATCGCCGTCATTACGTTTTTTAGTGGACTTTGTCATGTGATTTCGCGGCGCAAGATTTGCATAACGGATGACGCCCATAAGAATGAATAGAAAAGGAGGAAGGTTATGTCCAGAAGATTTCAAATACTTGTTTTCGTTTTGATTATGGGTTGCATGTTTTCCAGCGCACAGGCTCAGGACCTATCGGTTGAAGAAATCGTTCAAAAGGCCCATGATGTGGCTTATTATTCCGGTCAGGACGGGTATTCGGACGTGCGCATGACCATCGTGGATTCCCAGGGCCGGGAGCGCACGCGCGATTTCCGGATCCTGCGGTATGATCTCGAAGACGGCGGCAAACAAAAATACTATGTCTATTTCTTCGAACCGGCGGATGTAGCCCGCATGGTTTATATGGTCTGGAAGCAGCCGGGCAAAGATGATGACCGCTGGCTGTATCTGCCAGCCTTGGACCTGGTACGCAGGATCGCGGCCAGCGATAAGCGTTCCAGTTTTGTGGGATCGCATTTTGTTTATGAGGATGTTTCCGGGCGGGGATTGGAGGCGGATATCCACGAGCTGGAGGATACCACGGATGGTCAATACAAGATCAAGAATACCCCCAAGGACCCGGGAGATGTTGAATTTGCCTATTATTACGTCTGGATCGCTAAGGATACGTTTCTGCCGGTGAAGGCTGAGTATTATAATGATGCCGGTGAGCTGCTGCGTACAATCGAGGCCGTTGAGATCCAGGATATTCAGGGATACCCGACGGTGATGAAATCGCGGGCGGAAGATCATGAACGGGAGGGACACACGGTGATGGAGTTTTCCAATGTCCATTATGATGTGGAATTAGGAGAGGATATTTTCGCGGAGCGGTTTTTGCGGCGGCCGCCGGTACAGTGGATACAGAGAGACCGATGAAAAGGGCATGGTTCGTATTTGTTATTTATCTCTTAGGCGCCGGTTGGCATGCTGATGCGCAAGCGGCCGGACTGCAATGGCACGGGTTTGCCGAGTTCGCTTATGGTCCGAAACTCAGCGACGATCAGACCAAACGCGACAGTTATAATTTTTTCGAGCAGCGCCTGCAGCTGAAGACGACGTATTTTTTCGAAAAAGGATATCTTTATAAAAAAGGCGGGATCCTCAATTTCAAAGGCGATTTTCTTCTCGACGAATATTATAACGGCAAGACGTCTTTTGATCTGCGCGAGGCCAACCTTTCGTTGAGTCCCTGGTCAGCCATGGATATCAAGATCGGTCGCCAGGTCCTGACCTGGGGGACCGGAGACTACCTCTTTATTAACGATTTGTTTCCCAAGGATTATATCTCGTTTTTTATCGGACGCGACGATGAGTATCTGAAACAACCCTCTGATGCGCTTAAGGTCTCATGGTATCCGAAATGGGCCAACCTGGATTTGGTCATGATCCCGCATTTCACACCCAACACGACGGCCAAGGGCGACCGCCTGTCTTTTTATGATGCGTTCCAAGGGGGAATCAGTGGTACCGCATCTGACCGGCATTTGGTTGAACCGCCGTTTCAGCTTTCTAATAGTGAATACGCGTTAAGGGCCTACCGCAACATCGGCCGTAATGAAGTGGCCGTGTACGTTTTTAGCGGTTTTAATAAAAATCCCACCAGCTATAAAGATGAAGCCGCCCGGCAGCTTTATTATGAACGGCTTAAGGTTTACGGGGCAAGTCTGCGCGGGCCATTTCTCGACGGGATCGGGAATGTCGAGGCCGGATATACTCATTCCCGCGACGACAGCTCGGGCGCGGACCGTCTGATCGCCAATTCGCAATTTAAGTTCTTGGCCGGGTATACCAAAGATTTAGGGCGGGATTGGAGCGTCGGGGCGCAATACTTATATGAGCAGAAACTGGATTACGGGAATTATAAGGACAACCTTATGCCCGGGGATATTTTTTTCGACGAATATCGTCACTTGCTCACGCAGCGCATCACTAAACTGTTTAAGAATCAGACGGTCCGTGTATCCGTATTTAATTTTTATTCTCCGTCGGACAAGGACGGATACGTGCGCCCGTCCGTGACCGCCGATCTGAGCGATGAACTGAAGGTTACTGTCGGGGCAAACCTGCCCTGGGGGGAAGACGATACGACCGAGTTCGGCATGATGAAACGCAATAAAAATATTTATTTTCGAATCAGATATAGTTTTTAATTTGATTGTTAATGCAGAAACGGCTAGTTTTTTACTGAATTTATTGCAGCGAGCCGGTGACATATTTATCTTTGGTATTACGTTTTCATCCGCAAGGAGGGTTTCATGGAAAGAATATTACGCGGCATTGCCGGATTTTTTATTGTCTTAAGTGTTTTGCTCACCGTAACGGTTCATATCAATTGGTTGTGGTTCACGGCCTTTGTCGGTTTGAATTTATTCCAGTCCGCTTTTACGAATTGGTGCCCCATGATGTGGATTTTAAAGCGGTTGAACATCGTCCGCTAAAGGGTGTTTTTGTCGTTCCCTCCTCGGCATTTTCAAAAAAGGGCTTTTTCCCTCCAGCCACAACATTTATGTATAAAAAACTGTTGACATACTACATATTGTGGTATTATACTTACTGTCCAGTAAGGATAGCCGGTATAAATTTTTCAAAAAAATAACAAATCCAAAAGGGGGTGTTCGATGGAGGCAGTTGGAACGTTAACGAAAATCATCAAACGCAACAACACCAAAGAAGAGTTCAACGCTCAAAAAATCACGAAGGCCCTTCTTAAGGCCGGCCAGGCCACCGGGGAGTTTTCGGATGTTGAGGCCCTGAACTTGACCATCCGCGTTATCAATATCGCTCAACAGATTTTCGTTGACCGGCCTCCAACCGTTGAGGGGATCCAGGATATCGTTGAAGAGGTCCTGCTGACTTCTCCTTATAAAAAGTCCGCCAAGGCCTATATCATTTACCGGGATCAGCATTCCAAGATTCGCGAGATCACCTCCCGCAGCCAGGTGGGTCTGGTTGACCAATATCTGGAACGGCTTGATTGGAAGGTCAATGAGAACAGCAATATGGCCTATTCTTTGCAGGGGCTTAATAATTACATCTCCACCGAAGTTACCAAGATTTATTGGCTGAATAAAATTTATCCGCCTGAGATTCGTGAAGCTCATCGGCTTGGGGATTTGCATGTTCATGACTTGGGGATGTTAAGCGTGTACTGCGTGGGCTGGGATCTGCAGGACTTATTAAGGGAAGGATTCCGGGGCGCCTCCGGCAAGATGGAATCCCGACCGTCCAAACACCTGCGCACGGCCTTAGGGCAGATCGTGAACTTTTTCTATACGCTTCAGGGCGAGGCAGCCGGAGCCCAGGCCTTTTCAAATTTTGATACCCTGCTCGCCCCGTTTATCAGATACGATAAGTTGAGTTATGATGAAGTCAAACAGGCCCTGCAGGAATTTGTTTTTAACGTAAACGTTCCCACCCGGGTCGGTTTCCAGACCCCGTTCACGAACCTGACCTTGGACCTGAACGTCCCGGGCCATCTCGCCGACGAGGCGGTCATTATCGGCGGGCAGATGCAAAAAGAAACTTACAAGGAATTCCAGCCGGAGATGGATATCCTTAATAAGGCTTTTCTTGAGGTCATGCTTGAAGGCGATGCCAAGGGCCGGGTCTTTACGTTCCCGATCCCGACCTATAACATCACCAAGGACTTTGATTGGGATAATCCCAATATCGAACTGTTGTGGAAGATCACGGCTAAATACGGGATCCCGTATTTTGCGAACTTCGTGAATTCCGACATGAAACCCGATGATGCCCGCAGCATGTGCTGCCGCCTGCGTCTGGATAACCGCGAGTTGCGCACCCGCGGCGGCGGCCTGTTCGGAGCGTCGCCGCAGACCGGGTCGGCCGGCGTGGTTACGATTAATATGCCGCGTCTGGGTTACCTGGCCAACAGCGAGGCTGATTTTATGAGCCGGCTGGAAAAACTGATGACTTTAGCCAAGGAAAGCCTTGAGATCAAGCGTAAAGTCCTTGAAGATTTTACTGCGATCGGTTTGTATCCGTATTCGAAATTTTATCTGCGGAACATTAAAAAACGTCTCGATCAATACTGGATCAATCATTTTTCGACCATCGGTTTGGTCGGGATGAACGAGGCCTGTCTGAATCTTTTGGGTGAGCCGATCCAGTCGCCCAAGAGTCATGATTTTGCCGAACGCGTTTTGGATTTCATGCGCGAGAAGATGATCCAGTTCCAAAAAGAGACCGGCAGTAATTACAACCTGGAAGCCACTCCGGCCGAGGGGGTCTCCTACCGCATGGCCCGCCAGGATAAGGAGATGTATCCGGATATTACCTGTGCTAATGAGGAGCAGTTCCGCCAGGGTAAGGATCCGTTTTATACCAATTCCACCCATCCGCCGGTCAATTTCAGTGATGACGTTTTTGAGGTGCTGGATCATCAGGATCCGCTGCAAGTGAAATACACCGGGGGTACGGTATTGCATATTTTTATGGGAGAACGGATTGAGGATACCGAGGCCCTCAAGCAATTCGTCAAGACGGTTTGTCATCAGTACCGGATGCCTTATTTTACGATCAGTCCTACCTTCAGCGTTTGTCCGAGTTGCGGGTACCTGGCCGGCGAACACACCTTCTGTCCTAAATGTGAGGAGGAATGTGAGGTGTATTCGCGGGTGGTCGGCTATTTGAGGCCGGTCAACCAGTGGAATAACGGCAAACGCCAGGAGTTCCATAACCGGAAGACCTATCGCGTATGCAAATAGGAGGCTTGCAAAAATTATCCCTGATTGATTATCCGGGCCAGATAGCCGCGGTGGTCTTTACCCAGGGCTGTAATTTTCGCTGTCCGTTTTGTCACAACCGGGATTTGGTCTTGCCGGACTGTTACCGCGATCAGATCCCGGTATCGGATGTTCTTCAATTCCTGGATGAACGGTGGGGTAAACTGCAGGCCGTGGTGATCTCCGGAGGAGAGCCCACCCTGCAAAAGGGATTGTTGCCTTTCATGGAGAAAGTCAAACGGCTCGGATACGCCATCAAACTGGATACCAACGGTTCCCGGCCGCGGGTTTTAGAACGAATCATAAAAAAGAGACTGGTTGATTTTATCGCTATGGATGTCAAAGGGCCGCCTGACCGGTACGATATCCTGGCGGGCGTGCCTATCAAGATCGAAGATATTCGGGAAAGCATCCGCCTAATCGTTGATTCCGGGGTTGAGCATCTGTTCAGGACGACCGTGGTTAAACCATACTTAAGTGGCGATGACCTGCGCCGGACCGCGGAAATGGCGCGGGCAGGCCAGCGCTATGTCTTGCAGGAATTCATTGCGGTTGAGTCCGTCTTAAACAATACCTTAATGGATCGTGGTCATTATACCCATGAGGAGTTTCGGCAATTGCAAAGCGAGTTGCAGCGCGAAGAGGTTAGTGTGTGATTGAACCAAAAAGAGCGTTGATTCAAAGCGGCTGTCCTTACGGACAGCCGCTTTTTTGATCGCGATGCGATGGACGTAATTTTTCAATCTTAACATAGAAAAAATTCCTGGCTCGATTAAAATAGGAGTAATGACGACAAACCTGCAAACTGCCTTTCGAAAACTAAATACCGCTTATTCATCGTCGGTTTTTCATTTTATCTTGATTGCTGTCGGGGTCATCTTGCGATTCCGGCATTATTGGGAGAACCGGTCCTTATGGGTGGATGAGGCCTATGTCGCAGTCCAGATAACCGCCAGAAACTGGCCGGAATTATTAAGTTTTTTTCCGATTTTTCCCCGCCAACCGGCATCGCCTTGGGGATTTATGGTCATCGAGCGGATCATCACGGATCTTCTCGGCCCCAGCGAGATGGCCTTGCGGTTGTTCCCGTTTCTATGCAGTTGCTTGTCTTTAATCCTGTTTTATTATTTTTTAAAACGTTTTGCCCGAATGGAAACAGTCGGCTTGGCCTTGACCTTATTCGCGTTCAATCCCAGACTGATTTATTATGCCGCAGAAGTTAAGACGTACTCCTTGGATGTCTTGGTTAGTTTGGTGTTATTGATTATCGTTTGGGAAGTTCACCGGCGTGATTATCAAATCCAGCTCATCCATTGGCTGGGGATTTATTATGCCTTGGCCATGTGGTTTAGTTTTTCCAGCATGTTTGTTATCGCGTCGATTGGTTCGGGAATGGGCATTTATTTTTTAATTGGCAGAGATTTTCGCAAATTAACTGTATTAGCACGTTTTGTGATTTTATGGCTGATCAATCTGGCTGCGTTCTATAAACTATGCTTTCAATATATGATGGTGGATGAGGGATTGGTTGGCATGTGGGAGCGCGGGATTTTATTGGTGCCGCTTTTTTCTGAGGCAGGCTGGATTTGGTTTAAAAATGCTATTACGAATATCTTTCGAAATCCGATGGCCGTGCATTTGCCCGTCGTCTCGGGCCTCATTTTTTTGGCCGGGTGTATTGGAGTTAGTCGACGGAATAAATATTATTTTTACTGGTTGGTCCTCCCGGTTATTCTGGTTTTCGTTGCTAGTCTGCTGAGGAAATACCCGTTTCAGGGTCGGATGCTGCTTTTTTTGATGCCGGCCTTTTGTCTGATCCTGGCCGAAGGGGTAAGCCTGATTGCACGTCAGCTTCCCAAGGGGTCGTCTGTAACGGCGCTCGTTTTGGCCGGCCTATTGATCCTGCATCCGGTGACCAGCGCCTGGACTCATATGCGACAAGGTTATTTCTATGAAGACAACCGTCCGGTGATGCAATATGTACAAAATAATTATCAGCCGGGAGATCTGATTTTTCTGAATGATCAAGGGGTGTTTATCTTTTTTTACTATATTCATAAATTAAAATTTCATGAGTCACTTCCGAAAAAACCAAAACGCATTGATGGTCGGGATTTATATGTTTATTCACCCTTAGGTCGTTTAAATGAATGTTTTTACGATGATCGTCGCCGTGAGATTATTCCTTATCGGTTTATTGAAATGGTGGGGGATGATTACGGACGTTATTGGGGGGAATTTCAGAAACCATACTGCATATTGAAAGGAAAAGGCTCTTTGAATTTTTTAGGAGGCCGCAGGATATGGTTGCTTTTTTTGCATGAGCCATCCTTGCCCGTCAGGCAATTTATCTTGGATCTTTTTGGCAGAAACGGCCGGCACCTGCAATCGATCGAATTGCGGCGCGCGTCAGCCTATTTATTTGATTTATCAAAGGATCATGGAGAGGGGAACAAAGAAGGTGTTATCGCGGATTAGACCCGCCCTTGCCCGTCGCCGTCAGCCGGTTTTTCGGATTTGGATTCCTCAAGGATGACATGCCCCCGTTCGGAAAGGGTATTCACCGTCTCGAGGAATTTTTTGGTATCGAGGGGTTTGGGAAAGAATTCGTCCGCGCCCAGGGACATAAAAGTATCGGCCATAGCCTTACGGCTGGAAATAATGATCACCGGGATCTTCTGGGTTTCCGTGTTCTGGCGCAGATTTTTGTAGAGGTTAAACCCGTCCATCTCCGGCATCATCACGTCGCAGATGATCAGACAGGGCCGGCATTCCGGGGTCATTTTAAACCAGGCCTCTTTGCCGTGGCCGGCTTCGATAACATCATAGCCTTCATTTTTGAGAAGTGTTTTGACCAGGGTAGCGGAAGTCGGGTCATCCTCAACGATGAGCACGGTTTTTCCCTGGCCGATATTACTGCCGGCCTCATTATCGGGAGCGGCTTGGTTTGGTTGATCCGGTTTTTTTGGTTCGGGTGGTTTTTTATCCGATTCGGGTGGCATAAGACCTCTTATTGAAAATATGCGTATATTCTATGGATATTAACGAGCTTGTCAATAATTTATTATTTTAACGCAATGACTTCTCCTGAAGGACGCCAGATACGCTGAATAACCTGTTTTCTATCTGTATTTATGATGAATCATGATCAGGGTTATCGTTGACCCGGTTGTGAATAAAATGACCCAGTATTTCTTTATATTATCCTTTTTCGCATACTTTCCTTGCTGCGTGATCCGGATGATCGCTTGTTTATGTAAGGAGATTTCAGAATCTATCATGTAAGAATCTTGCCAGTTAAGAGAGTCAAGCCTTGCAATTTCGTTTATTCGGTATATAATACATGCGAATTTTCTCAAATTCGGGATTTTTGTATTCATCTCTTAATCGAAAGGATACCTTCTCATGGCGAATAAACAGGTTACGATTGACGGCAACGAAGCCACGGCCGCGGTTGCGCATAAGCTCAGCGATGTTATTGCGATTTATCCCATCACCCCTTCTTCACCCATGGGGGAGTGGGCGGACTTTTGGTCGGCCGCGGGTCAGACCAATATTTGGGGTACCGTGCCGCTGGTCCAGGAGATGCAAAGCGAAGGCGGGGCATCGGGTGCAGTGCACGGCGCGGCCCAGACCGGGGCTTTGACCACCACCTTCACGGCCTCGCAGGGATTGCTGCTTATGTTACCGAATATGTTTAAGATTGCCGGCGAGTTAACCCCGTCGGTTTTTCACGTCAGCGCGCGTTCGGTTGCGGCTCAGGCCCTGTCTATTTTTGGGGATCATTCCGATGTCATGGCGGTACGTTCCACCGGTTTTGGCTTGCTGGCATCGGCTTCGATCCAGGAAACGCAGGATATGGCCTGCATTGCGCACGCTGCCAGTCTGGAATCCCGCATCCCGTTCGTGCATTTCTTCGACGGGTTCCGCAGTTCCCATGAGGTTTCCAAGATCGAAGCCCTGGATGTTGAACAGATCCGCCAAATGATCAATGATGATTTTGTCGTGGCCCAGCGCCAACGCGGCCTGTCCCCGGACCGGCCGGTTTTGCGCGGGACCGCGCAGAACCCGGATGTTTTTTTTCAGGCGCGCGAGACTGTGAATCCGTTTTACCTGGCCTGCCCGGATATTGTTCAAAAGACCATGGACCGTTTCGCGCAATTGACCGGACGGGCGTATCATCTTTTCGATTATTTCGGTGCCCCGGATGCCGAACGAGTTATTGTGTTGATGACCTCCGGTGCGGAGGCCTGTCGCGAAACAGTAGATTACATGATGAAACATGGCGAAAAAGTGGGGATGGTCACGGTGCGGTTGTACCGACCGTTCGCGATTCAACAATTTATTGATGCCTTGCCCAAGACCGCCCGGGCCATTGCGGTGCTGGACCGCACCAAAGAACCGGGCAGTCCGGGCGAACCGCTATATCTGGACGTGATCAATGCCCTGTATGAGACCCGCGGTCAGAAAAAATTTGCTGCGGATCCGGTTGTGGTCGGCGGCCGTTATGGCTTGTCCTCTAAGGAATTCACTCCGGCTATGATCAAAGGGATTTATGATGAGCTGAATAAAGAACAGCCTAAGAATCATTTCACGGTCGGGATCGAAGATGATGTCACGCATACCAGTTTGCCGTATGATCCGAATTTCATCACCGAAGACGAACAGGGTGTTCAGGCCATTTTTTACGGCCTGGGTTCGGACGGAACGGTCGGCGCCAATAAGAATTCAATCAAGATCATCGGCGAAGAAACCCCGAATTACGCCCAGGGATATTTTGTTTATGATTCAAAGAAGGCTGGCTCGGTCACGGTTTCGCATTTGCGTTTTGGGCCGAATCCAATCCATTCCACTTATTTGGTGAGTCAAGCCAATTTCGTGGCCTGCCACCAGTTTGTTTTCCTTGAGAAATATGATGTTCTGTCTAAGGCCAGGCCAGGCGGGACGTTTCTTTTGAATAGCCCTTATAGCGCTGAAGAGGTTTGGGACAGGATTCCGCAGGAAGTGCAGAGACAAATCATTGACAAGAAACTGAAATTTTATGTGATCGACGCCTATGCGGTGGCCAAACAGACCGGCATGGGCGTGCGTATTAATACCATTATGCAGACCTGTTTTTTTGCCATCTCCGGCGTCTTGCCCAAAGAGCAGGCCATTGAGCAGATTAAAAAGTCTATTCAAAAAACTTATGGCCGCAAAGGCGAGGAGATCGTTAAAAAGAATTACAATGCCGTGGATCAAACCCTGGCGCATTTATTCGAGGTCCAGGTTCCGGAGCAGGCGAACAGTTCGATCACCCGGCCGCCGGTTGTTTCACCTAAGGCCCCTGAATTTGTCCAGAAGGTTACGGCTGAGATCATGGCCGGTCGCGGGGACAATTTGCCGGTCAGCGTCTTCCCGTGTGACGGGACCTACCCGCTGGGAACGACCCAATGGGAGAAACGCAATATCGCGCTGCAGATCCCGGTCTGGGATCCGAATGTCTGTATCCAATGCGGAAAGTGTTCGGTGGTTTGTCCGCATGCCACGATCCGGCAGAAAGTCTACGACGCCAGCTTTTTGGATAATGCCCCGAAGACATTTAAGTCGGCTGACCCGAAGAACCGTGATTGGCTGGGGAAGAAATTCACGCTTCAGGTTGCGCCGGAAGACTGCACGGGTTGCGGAGTTTGCGTGAATGTATGTCCGGCAAAAAACAAGCAGGATCCCAGCAAGAAAGCCATTAATATGCAGCCGCAGATGCCGTTACGGGAGGCGGAGGCCGAGAATTGGGATTTCTTTTTGAAGATTCCGGATTTGGACCGCAATCAGGTCAAGAAAAACGTGTTGCGCACTTCGCAGGTCTTGCAACCTTTGTTTGAATTTTCCGGCTGCTGTGCCGGATGCGGGGAGACTCCCTATATCAAGCTGGCCAGCCAATTGTTCGGTGACCGCATGGTCATTGCCAACGCCACCGGATGTTCGTCGATTTACGGTGGGAATTTGCCCACGACTCCGTATACCGTTAATTCAGAAGGACGCGGGCCGGCCTGGTCCAACTCCTTATTTGAAGACAATGCCGAATTTGCCATGGGATTCCGTTTGGCGATCGACAAGCAAAAGCAGTTTGCTGAGGAATTAGTAAAGAAAATGTCTTCAACCATCGGGGATGATCTGGCCAAAGGTATTCTGGAGGCTGATCAGAGGGAGGAACCCGGAATCTTCGAACAGCGCGAACGAGTGGAGGCCTTAAAAAAGAAGATCCAGGATATAAAAACCCCGGATGCGATTCAATTGATGAGCATCGCCGATATGCTGGTCAAGAAAAGCGTTTGGGGTTTTGGCGGTGACGGCTGGGCCTATGATATCGGATACGGAGGTCTGGACCATGTCCTGGCTTCGGGTCGCAATGTGAACTTACTGGTTTTGGACACGGAAGTTTATTCCAATACCGGCGGTCAATCCTCCAAGGCCACACCGCGCGGAGCCGTTGCCAAGTTCGCGGCAGATGGTAAATCGGTTGCCAAAAAAGATTTGGCGCGCATGGCGATTGCTTACGGCACGGTGTATGTGGCGAATGTGGCTATCGGCGCCCGCGATGATCATACTCTTAAGGCCTTTATCGAAGCCGAAGCGTATAACGGTCCGTCATTGATCGTGGCGTATTCGCATTGCATTGCGCACGGTATTAATATGACCACGGCCTTTACGGATCAGAAGTTGGCCGTTGATTCCGGTTACTGGCCGCTGTTCCGGTTTAACCCGGCTTTGGCTGAAAAAGGCGAGAATCCTTTCTCTCTGGATTCTCAGCCCCCCAAGATTCCGTTTGAACAATACGCCTATCAGCAGACCCGTTTCAAGATGCTGACCAAAACACATCCCGAGCGGGCCAAAGACCTGTTAAAGGCCGCCCAACAGGACGTGGATGAAAAATGGCGTATATACGAGGCTATGAAAACACTGTATGCCCCTAAAAAAGAGCCCGCC
>Ga0272441_10009028_pt1 | contig 15535 bp, 10 predicted proteins | sample SSMProp6N_FD_193582 | JGI IMG/M metagenome (GOLD analysis project Ga0272441, IMG submission 193582) | Marine sediment archaeal communities from Little Sippewissett salt marsh, Falmouth, MA, United States - SSM-Prop-6N | ecosystem: Environmental > Aquatic > Marine > Wetlands > Sediment ... | reverse complement strand
AAGGCTCTGCGCATAAAAAACTTCCACTTTAATAGGATCGTATTCCTGCCGGATATCCCAATTGTTCAAAAAATCCAAATGAATATACTGCCCCTGGGTGACAAGATGACGCATGAGTTGTTCGGCCCGCTGCTCTTTACCGACCTCCTCCAACTGGGCAATACCTTCTTCAAACCAGATCGGAAGATGTTGGCGGTCACCAATAAAGTCGGCCAGTATCAGGTGGCTGATTTCGTGTGGGAGAAGACCGTCCAGGAATCCCTGTTCCTGGGGGTACGTTGCGATCATGTGGGTGTGAAAGACCTGCGAATCTCGAGCCGCATAACCCAAGGACCACAGGGGTTGACCTGTTTCTGAGGCAAAGGTCCGGCTGTCTTTGAATAATACGATGCGAACCCGTTCGTCCCAGGTCCAGAACTTGCTAAAACGTTGATACCCGATCCGATCGCCGATCCGGTCATAATACCGTTCGGCTTGACGCAGGACCTTCTGAGCCAGGCCCCCATCCACTTCTTTCTGATAAAGAACAACAAAATGTTTATCCTTGATTTGCTGCCAGGTTTCAGCGGCAAATAAAAGTGCCTGTCCCATGATGAGAAAAAAAATAATAAAGGCCAGATACTTGCGCATAGTGATATCCCGTATCCACGATCGGGTCACGAAACCATCATATCCAGGTTGAAAATGGGCAGCAACATGGCGATCACGATCAATCCGATGATCGAACCGACGACAATGATCAAAAGCGGCTCCAACAGCGTGGTCATGACTTTGAGGGCATCATCAGTTTCCTGATGATAGGTTTCGGCAATGTCTTCCAGGGATCCGGCCATATTCCCGCTCTCTTCGCCCACGGCAATCAGGTATCCGACCATATCCGGCATGTATTTGATCTGACGCAGGCTTTCCCCGAAAGAATGACCGGCGATCAAATCCTCGCGGCATTTCTCCAATTCCGTACGGATCAATTCGTTCTCAACGGTCTGGATCGCCAGATGGACCCCGCGCACGATCGGAACGCCGCTGCGGACCAACAACCCCAGCGTGCGGCTAAACCGCATCAAATCGACTTTAAGCAAAAACTGTCCTATCCCGGGACATTCCAATTTCATCCGGCTCAAACGCAAGCGGAAAGGAACGGATTTGTTTAGCCGAATCACTAATCCCATCACGACCAGCACCAACAAAGCCAGAACCATCCAGCCGTGAATTAAAAAATTGCTGATACGGATCACGATTAAGGTCGGTAATGGCAAGGCTTGCCCAAATTGTTTATAAACGACTGCGAGTTTGGGTAAAACATAGGTCAAAATAAATACCACCGAGCCCAGTCCTAAGCAACCCATTAAGGCCGGGTACACAAAGGCATTTTGAACTTTAGCCGTGATCTCATTGCGGTTTTTCAGATATTGAGCCAATTCTGCCATAACTTCCTGCAAGGTCCCGCTTTCCTCCCCGGCCTTGACCATCGCCGTGTAAAAAGTCGGAAATATGTCGGGATATTCTTCGAGACATTCGGAAAACGACCGACCTTCGCGAATCCCAAGGTGAATGCTTTCCAGCAAATACCGGTAATCCGGATTCTTTTGCTGATGCGCAATGATTTCCAAGGCCCGCAGGATCGGGATCCCGCCCTTCAACAGATTCACCATCTGCCGGCTGAAGTGATAAACGGCGCGGGTACGGATACGCCCAAACCGGCTGCCGACGATACGACGTTTGCTTAACGCGACCTCCTGGACCTGGATGGGCAGTAACTCCATCTGATTGATCTTTTCAACCGCATCCTCACGATCCTCGGCGATAATGCGGCCCTGAACCGTCTGGGCATCCTTACTTTTAGCGCTGTATTCAAAGCTCGGCATAGCTTCTTCCTTTGCTAACGTGGCCTGAACAATATCGTATCCAACGGTTCGATAACCCATCCCTCCTCGGGGAATTTCTAATTTCCGCTTTCGGCGATCTTTTTATTGACATAATCGCTAAGCCGGACCCGGTCGGCGCTGGATATATCGAGATAATAGGCCACGAGATTAAACATCGCTGACAAATTATCATCCTCGATACGGCAAATCTTGGCCAGACAGTCGACGCTGCGGCTGTCTTTATCCAACTGAATCTTAAGCTGCAAGATCGTGCCGACCGGCAACGTATAACCCGAGATAAACCGCAATCCGCCGGCGCTGATATCTTTGGTCACCGAGGCATGCTCGACACCGTCGGTATTCAATCGGTTGGGATGCTTCGGGTCCTGCCGAACAACCGAGTATCGAATACTCAGCTTCCCGCGGTAACGGGGATAAACACGATTATTATATTGATCTTTGGCGTTCAGGATTTCCGGGGCAACGATCTTGGTCGCACTTGCTGCAACCCCCGCGACTTCGGGGACTTCTTGAAACGCCAGTAACTCGTCCGCTTCGCTTATATTCAATACCTCGGAGGGGGTCGTCATCCCGGCCAGGACTTTCTGCCAGCCGGCCTGACGCAGGGTCAGCATCCCCTGTCGCATCGCGATGGCCTTGATCTGCTCGGCCCGTTTTTTTTCCAGGATGGCGCTGCGGATATCCTCATTAATAGTCAAGATTTCATATATGGCGGTCCGGCCGTAAAATCCCGTCTGGTTGCAATAATCACATCCCTTGCCTCTGAAGATCCGGACATGCCGGGGATCGTCCAATTTAAGCGATTTAATAATCTCATCTTTGATCTCCGCAAGAACAGCGGTGTCCTCTTTTTTGCATTTCGGACAGATTAAACGCACCAGACGCTGAGCAACAAAGGCCTCAATACTGGATGAGACTAAAAAAGGTTCCAATCCCATTTCCAAAAGACGGGTGATCCCGCTGGCCGCGTCATTCGTGTGAAGCGTGGAAAAGACCAAATGGCCGGTCAGGGCGGTCCGGATCGCGATTTCCGAGGTCTCCCGGTCCCGAATTTCCCCGACCATGATAATATCTGGATCATGTCTAAGAACGCTGCGCAACCCCGTGGCAAAATCCATGTTGACCTTGGGATTTACCTGAATCTGGGTAACCCCTTCCAGTTCATATTCGATCGGATCCTCGAGCGTAATGATTTTCCGTTCGTTGGAATTGATTTCGCTCAAACAGGCATATAAAGTCGTGGTCTTGCCGCTGCCGGTCGGCCCGGTTACCAGAATGATGCCGTGGGGCCGCTGTAAGAGTGAGCGAAAAAGTTGAATGTTCTCCTTGTCCAGCCCCAAACGTTCCAAACTCAGCAACATCACATGCGTGGGCAAAATCCGGATCACCATACTTTCGCCGTAGACCGTTGGGATAACGGATATCCGCAGATCCAGGTTCTGTTCACTGGTCTTGACGACCGCGCTGCCATCCTGGGGCAATCGCTTCTCGACAATGCTGAGATTCGCCATGATCTTGATCCGCGAGATAATCGATGGGAAAAATTGCTTGACCGCCGGGGGAACGTTCGCATCGACTAAAACACCGTCGATCCGGTAACGCACCCGGATCTTGTTGCGATAAGGTTCCAAGTGAATGTCCGTTGCCCGTTTTTTGTGTGCGGACAGCAGGATCTCATTGACCAGTTTCGCCACCGAGACCTCATCAGCACCTTTCTCCAGATCTTCCACATCGCGGGTCACCGCCTTTTCGCGTGCCGGTCCTTTGGCCGCTTCCCGGGTCAAACGGTCGATCTTATCCGCGGCCAGGCCGTAGTATCTGTTCATGGCATCCCGGATATCCGTTTCCGTGGTCAGGGCCATGGTGGTCGTCAGGCCGAGATGCTGGCGGATTTCGTCCTGGTATTTGATATCCAAAGGCCGGGCCACCGCCACGGTCAGGGTTTTATCTTTCACCCGAACCGGCATAAATTTATAGTACATGGCCAGACGAACGGGGACCTGGCTGATCACGGAAGGTTCGATTTTAATTCGATTAAGATGGATCGTTGGTAGCCTCCAAATCGTGGCCAGTCCTTCCAGGATCTGGTCCTCCGTCACGGACTTATAACGCAAGAGAATATCCTGCAGGGTTTCATCCGACTTCTGCAACTCGAGCAGATACTGATTAACAGCGGTCTGAGTTAAAACCCCTTTACGGACCAATTCCTGCGCCAGAAGTTTGTCATGTTGTCTGATCATTTTAAGAATGAAAAAAAATTCCCCTTTTGATTGAGGACCTCAATATCAATCCCTCCGTTTGCCAGTCAGCGTTTCTGGGTACAGGGGAGCCGGGTCTCTGGGGAACAATAATTCTGATATTATCGTTACGGCAATTTCGGAGCCCGTCCGACCATATAAAAATCACCTGGTCGCGTCTTATCGTATCGGCCTTCCAGGATGCCCTCCACATCATCCAACAAATCTTCGGTGGCCACATACTGGCCCTTCTTCCCGGTAAAAACCTCGCTGACATGAAACGGCTGAGTCATGAAATTCAACAGCCTTTGCGCGCGGCCGTAAATCATTCGGTCTTCCTTGTTCAACTCTTCCACACCGATGACAGCGACGATACGTTTCAGACCATTATATTTATTGCAATACTGAATACATTTCTGGGATATATCGAAATGGCGTTGTCCCACAACGAACGGGTCCAGGTTCCCGGATGAGCTCTGCAGGGGATCGATGGCCGGATACATCCCGCGTTGAACCAGGTCACGCGAAAGAACGATCGATCCGTCCAGATAACTGAAGATGGCCACAACCGCCGGATCGGTCATATCGTCGGCGGGAACGTAAACCGCATGCAAGGCCGTAACCGATCCCCCGCCTTTGACCGAACGGATCCGCTCCTGAACACCGCTGACCTCCGAGGCCAACGTGGGCTGATACCCGGTCTCGGCGGGTACCCGCCCCAACAGGGTCGAGATCTCCTGCCCCCCCTGGATAAACCGGTACAAATTATCCATAAACAACAAGACATCTTTGTTTTTGGCCTGCAAATATTCCGCCAAACGAATCCCGGTATTCACGACCTCGGCCCGGGCCCCCGGCGGCTGATCCATCTGCCCGTAGGCCAACATAACGTTCTTCAAAAGATTGGCGTCCGTCAACTCATAAAAGAGCTCATTGCCCTCACGGATCCGCTCGCCGATACCGGCGAATACACACGCGCCCTGATGTACCTTAACGATATTATTAATCAGCTCCAGAATAACAACGGTCTTGCCGCAGCCCGCCCCTCCGATAATCCCGGTCTTGCTTCCCTTGACCAGAGGATACAGCAAATCGATATACTTCATCCCCGTTTCAAGAATCTCGGGCTTCCCGGCCTCCTTTTCATTCAGGTCAAATCCGAGGGCCTGGGTCATGGCGCGGATCGGTTGAAGCGGTTCGTTGATCGGGCCTTTCTGATCGATCGGATTGCCGACCACATCCATGATCCGGCCAAAACACCCGTCCCCGACCGGAACCTGGATCGGCTTAAAGGTGTTTCGGCAAGGGGCGTTCAACTGCATGTCCAAAGTTTCCATCAGCGAAATCGTCCTTACCAGATGCCGGCTCAAGTGCTCGGCGCACTGAAGGACGACACGCCGTTTGTTGAAATTATAGACCTCAATAACGTCAAACAAGGCCGGGATATCATCGACATCATCAAAATGCACGTCAACGACCGGTCCCTGAATGGCCGCGACCCGGCCCCATCCGCGGCCATGACCGGGTTGAAAATCACCTAGATCAGGCTGCTCTTTTACCTGCTCCTGCGGTTTAGGGGATCCCGGCGAATTCTCGGGCGGATTCTTTGGTGTTTCGGCCGGTGGTTGTTGGTTATTTTCGGTCACATCCTTCTCCTTTTTTCCATCATCTCTTGACCATCATTCGTGACGTAAAAACCTCGCGCATCCCTTTATCAATATCTCCCTTCTTGGCCTTGGCAAAGGCCGAGGCAATCCCTTTTTTATCTTTCTTCATACGCTGGACACTGGCCTCGAGCTGCTGCGACTGCGCGGCGGCTTCCGAGATCGACGTGTCATGCAGGATCTCATAGAGACGGCAGACCAGCCACATGTCCGCGAGATAACCGATGATATCGACCGGATCGCTTTCCTGAATAACGGATTCGATGGAGTCGACGAACTCCGCCTGTTTAATCAACAACTCGTCGCATGGCAACAATTTCACCGTCCGCGGTTTCTGAAGGTTAAAGGTCTTGGACCAGGGATAAACCACCAGGACCTTGCCATAAACATCCGACATGACCTGATCGATCAAAAAATCCTTGATCCGGATCGCGATCTCATACAAACCGGTCTCCTCCAGATTCGTGAAGGTCTTCATATCCGGTTCAATCTTATGCAACTTCTCAACGCCTTTACGCCCGACGATAATGAGTTTGCTGTTTTGATTCCGCTCTTTTTCAGCCAGGATATGACGGATGGTCTTGGCGTTCAAGTCACCCATGAATCCGGCTTCTGATGTGATCCCCAAAATCGCTATGACATCATTGTCATTGCTCACCAGCGGGTGGCGCACCTCGGACAAACTGATCATACGGAAGAATTCGACAAACGACTCCCCAAAACGCGCAAAACGGTCCTTACGGTTCGCCAATTCATGGAACTTGGTATCTGCCACGTCTTTCAAGATCTGGATGATTTCCACCAGCTCGGTGATGTCGTCCAAATCGCTTTTGATTTTATTTGCCTTGCCCATATTTCTCCCGCTTGAGGCGGTTTACATGAGTCCCTTTTCCAGTTTATCTTTGATTTCAACGCCTTTTTCATCCAACATGTATTTCAGGGTTCCGTTGAGACTCAGGCTTCCGAATTTGAGGATCATCCCGCTGATAATACTATCGTCGATCTTGATATCCAGATCAATGGTACGGTTTAATTTCTCCTTAAGAAGCGCGGATAACTTCTTTTTCAAATCATCTGTCAACGGTTCGGAAACCGTGACCTCAGCCGTCGTGATGTCATCCGTGATCATCGAGACATCCACATCTTCCAGGTCTTTATAAAAATCTTCGATCAGGCTGATATTGAAAGCGCCGCGGGTTCGGGCCCTTAAAATCTCTTCCAGGATAACAACGGTAAAATCAACGGTCTTCATTTCCGCTTCCTTCTCTAGGACCTTGCGCATGTCATCCTTGGTCCGCTGGGCGCGATTGATGATGTCTTCACCGTCGGCCCGGGCCTTTTTGATGATCTTTTCGCGCTCTTCTTTGGCTTTTTCCTCCGCTTCGGTCTTCATCTTGGCGATCAAGGCATCGGCCTCAGAACGGCGTTTCGTCAACTCCTCATTAGCCTGTTTAATCTTCTCGTTCAATTCCTTTTGCTTGTTACGCACATCTTCGGTCTCCCGATTCAGCCGATTCACCGCGCCCTGGGTGCTGTCAAACAGGACTTTCTTCAGGACAAAGATAGTCACACCCATAAAAACAAATCCCAACACCAGGGCTTTAAAGACAAACAGCCAGGAAAACTCTAATCCCATATAAACGCTCCTTTACATACAACTAATAAACGACTGTTATGCGATACCCAACGCATTTCAATTATTGAGAAGTCAATGCCTTAAAAAACAGAACGATCAAGGTCATCGAAACCACCTCGAGCACCACCAGCTTAAAAAGGATTCCCATCTGAATGGCCGGGGTTTTGCTGGGGAATCGCCCCAGGTCATCAATCAAATTCTTGCCGATCCAACCGATTCCGATACACGCAAACAACATAATCCCGTAGAAGATCGCGACAAATATTAAAGCGACATTTCCTAACCCGCTGAGCACGCCCTTTCCTTTCGTCACTTACCGAACAGCTGAAAGATAATCAGGATCGCGATGATGGAGATCGCTTCGACAAAAATCAGCATCACGATCATCCCCATAAAAATCTTAGACGCGGCCGACGGATTGCGGCTGAGCGCCTTGATGACGGAATAACCCAATACGGCAATAACGACCGACGGACCGAAGACCGCGATCATCATGACCGAAATAATCAACAGGGTTTCTGCCCATTGCATAGCGGTGTCCTTTTAATCCTTCGTTTACTGTGGGCTCATTATTCCGCGTTCATAACGGCAGTCGGATTTCTTCGAAATCCCTTGTGCCTGAATGCGGATTTTGAATCTCACTGACACCGAACGCAAAGATTTCGAAAATCTCTTTGAAATTTTCTCATGCGTCCGGTGTTCATTCGCCTTGACAACTTACGTCGCAAAAAACGCTCCGCAAGTTGTAGGCTCATTAAAAATGCTTCTGCTCGTCGTCTTCGACGACCACATCATCTTCCTTCTTGGCCTTCTTGGGCCGGAAACGCTCGATCTCTTCCACCAGAACAATACAATCATTGGCAAAAAACTTAACCAGACCAAACTTGATCGGAACCGCATCCCGCCAATTAATAATGATGTTACCCTGTTTCAAAATTCCTAATACCGGGTAATGATACGGAAGCAGCTCATACTCTCCCAGGTCACCAGTAAAAAAGACACTTTCCACTTCGTTTTGATACAACAGCGCCTCTGGGGTCATGATTGAAATTTTGAATGTCGATTTATATTTGGCCATCGATACTCACGACAAAGCACCTATTTCTTCTCGGCTTTCTCGTCCTTTTTCTTTGAAGTGGCTTGGTCCAAGACATCCTTACCGACGCCGTCGACCTTACTGTCCTCATCCGCATCCAGATCGAGGTCTTTTCTTTTCGACTTGACGTCTTTAACATATTCATCCAATTCCTGATCGATGATCTTCTTCATGTCGTCGTCCAAATTTCGCGTTTCCCGCATTTTCTTGATCAATTCCGGCTGACGTTTCTCAAAATAATCGAGAATTTCCGTTTGAAAGGCGATCACTTCCTCAATCATTAATTCATGCAGGAGCTTTTTATTATAGGCATGCAGGATAATGACCAAGGCCTCCATGCCAACAGGAACACCCGGCCCTTGTTTCAGCAATTCCGTTAAAATCGAACCGGTCTTGAGCTGATTTTCAGCCTCGTCCGACTGACCCGATGTCTTCAACTTGGAAACCCTCAAAACCTCGCGATATTGGAGATATTCCAAACGAAGGGGCCCGGCGAGCTTCTTAATGATCGGCCATTGAGCCTTACCGCCGACGCGTGAAACCGATAGCCCTAAGTCCACCGCCGGTTTCTGACCTTCACCGAACAAGGGCGTGCTGACCATGATCTGACCGTCGGTCATGGAGACCAGGTTCGACTGGATATATCCGGTCAAGTCCCCTTCCAGGGTTTCGACGATCGGCAAATGCGTCATGGACCCACCCCCCTCGTCATCCGTCAAAAAGGCCGCGCGCTCAACCAGTTTGGAGTGCAGGTAAAAAATGTCTCCGGGGTATGAATCCCGTCCCGGGGCGCGTTCCAAAAGAAGTGAGATCTCCCGGTAAGCCCAGGCATGTTTGGTAAAATCATCGAAAACAACGAGGATGTCCTTACCTCTTTTCATCCAATATTCACCGATCGCACAAGCGACATACGGGGCGAGATACAATTGCCCGGGTGGGGCTGCGGCCGTGGCCGAAACAATCAAAGAATATTTGAAACAGTCATTATCCAGGAATACCTGAACAACCTTTCCCAAGGCCGAACGCGCTTTACCGATACAGCAATAAATACAAATAACACCCGTGCGTTTCTGATTGATGATGGCATCGGTGCCGATGGTGGTTTTCCCGGTCATCTTATCACCCAGGATCAATTCGCGTTGCCCGAAGCCGACCGGGATCATTGAATCGATAACCTTTAAGCCGGTTTCAAGTGTCTTGGAGACGATTTTTCTCTTAAGAATCGACGGGGCATCGACAAAAATCGAGCTCATGGCATCCGGCTGAAGCGGGCCCAACGCGTCCATGGGTTCCCCGAGCGGATTAACGATGCGTCCAATAAAATTGTTACCGACCGGGGTTTCAAAGGGTTCCAACGTCGCCAAGGCCTTATCTCCGGTCTTCAGCTGTGAGGCCTGGCGGATAATCAGGATCTGAGCTTCCTTCTCGGTAAAACCGATGATAATCCCCATGGTCCCATAACCGAACCGGATGACCTGGCCGTTGATACAGTTTTTAAAACCCTCCACGATAACGATACAACCACGGATAACGCGGACTGTTCCCTCTTCAGTATAGCGAAGTTTGCTCATATATATGTTGGATCAATTTTAAATTAATAACAGTATTTATAATTATAACAAAATAAAAACATGACCTGCTATGAGAAATTCGAAAAAAACACAGCCGCCTTGTTTTAGGCCATCTCCTCCCCTTCTGCCGATTCCTTCTCACCGGGTTTAGGAACCGTCTTGATACCCTCCCCGGCCGGGGCAGCCAATTCCTCCCCCAACTTCCCGGAGCGTTTCGACCAAATAAAGAAATGGATTGTTGTAAAAAATGCGACAAAAATGATCGAACCCATGATAATCCGCCACGTCACCGTGATGGAGATACTCTTTTTGAATAAGGCCTCGGCCAAAGCGGAAAGTCCACGTAAGGCCTTGAGGCGTTGCAAAACGTTCTTGACTTTTTTCTGATCCATTTCCTGTAATTTCTTCGCCCGGACGATGGCGATCATTTCCTCGATACGTTCAAAATTCTTTTTGGCCTCCTCAAAACGTTTTTCATTCAAACGAAATTGACCGATATGGTCCGAGACCGACAAGCCTTCCTGGGAGGCGGTTGATTCCCTTATCTTATTGGCTAAGCCTTCGATCACGGAGTACAATCGGTCCGCGCTTTCCTGGTAGATCGTCTCCTGGAGTTCTTCCATCGCAATCAAGGTCCGGTCAATGAGGTCGTCCATTTTGACCATCGGAAACTGCCAAATATCCCTGATAATGATCTCGTATTTCTTTAACTCATTCGCTTCGAACTTTTCTTCCTTCGACAGATAAGCCTTTTTCACGGCCTCATCATAACGGACCTCAAAGTCTTTTTTGTCCACAATATTCTCTTCACGAATCTCCTCGGGCAAATAATGTTTATGAACAATATTGCGAGGATCATCATGGGGATTCTGGACTTGGATCACGAATTTTACCGTACCGCGAGCATCTTTCATTTCCTTAATGGCCCGGGATTCAAATTTTAAAAAATCCAAACTGTACGTATTATCAAGTATCTGTTCCATGGTCTGACGATACGCCCGGTATTCCTCGATCCGGCGTTCGATATTCTCTGAATATTTATCCTGTTGGCTCAAGATATAATCCAATTGTCCAGTCATAAAATCTACCGCCTCACGGGCAGCCGGAAAACTTTCATGATTTTTTACCATATCCAAATTTCTGTTCAGCTGGGTCTTGATCTCTTCAATTTCCTCCGGGTCGATCCTCCAGACATCCTTGACGCGGATCTTAAAAGTCTTGGTCTCCTTGGGCGAGAACATGGTCTTTTGGCTGACATAATATTTCGCATGATCAACGTCATATTTCAAATCCATCCCTCCCGTATCTAAAACATGTTCGGGCTCCAACTCCTCGGGCAGCTCATAACGGACCGTGATTTCTTTGGCTTCCTTATCAGAGGCATTCACTCCGATCACGTTAATCGTAAGCTGGGCATAGACGGCCCGGGCAAGCATTAAAAAGAATACAAGGTAGATGGGTATCGACAGGGATCGTTTCAACATAGAAAACAATATTCCTTAATCTCCGCCTTCAAACCAGGACTTGACTACAACTTCTTCTGTCTCGATCGACTCTTTGATCGCTGCCAACTTGGCATTGATCTCATCGATCTTTTCATACACGTTCTCTTCTTCCGCGGCCTCTTCGTCGGTCAATTCTTCGACGGTCAGCTCCGTGCTGTCCAGGCCGAGGGCCTTGGCGCTCTCATTCACGAAATTCGTCAACGTGCTCAAAATCTGCGATGCCAGTTCACTGGTTTCGATATGGGCATTATTAAGCGAGTCCGCGGCGGATTTCAGCTCTTCCAATGCAGTTGTCATATTCACCAATCGTTGATACGTATTGGGACTTCGACCCTGGGCGCCCAATTCGCTACGAATACCCTGGGCCTCGGATAGGGCCGACGCGGCACTGGTCTTGGCGGTTGTTACATTGTCTGCTATTTCCGTCAGTTTGGATAATTCGGCAAAAACAGTCTCGGCCGTGGCGTCATCATCCGCAGTCCCAATGATCGTTTCCAGGGTGTCCACATATTCGATAACGGCCTGCAGGTTACCGAACACCGTTTGATCGGAAGATGTATCGGAGGTCGTGCCCAAGATCTCGATGACCGTATCAACATTATCGCCCAGGTTTGAAAGACTTTCTGTATCCAATTCGGTTAACGGTTGAATCGCAGCCGTCAGGGCATCCACATCCAGACCCGACAAGATACCGAACAACGAACTTGTGCCTGAGTCGCCCGGTGCTCCGATATTGTTGTTCATGGTTGTCACCAAGCCCAAAATACTGGTGACATTCGCGACCAATGTCCTTGAATTATCCGCAAAGTAAGCGATCTCGCTCCAATTGATATTAGCCGCCGACATAACCGCCATATCCGACCAATTGATTCCTGAAGTACTGCTCAGCCCCAGATCAACCCAGTTCACTCCCGTTCCGGACATATAAGATATATCATCCCAGTTGATCTGGGCCGTGCCCATAACCCCGATATCCGTCCAATTGATCTGGGCCTCGGTCATGTCACGCAGGTTCAACCAATTGATCCCCGCGTCACTCATGACATCAATATCCTGCCAGTTAATCCCCATGGAACTCATAACAGAGAGGTTCGACCAATTCACGCCGGCATCGGAAAGGGCATCGATGTCATACCAGTTAATCCCGGCATCGGAAAGGGCCGTGATATCATCCCAGTTAATTCCGGCCATACTCATGTCGTCGATGGAAGTCCAATTAATACCACTCATCGTCAGGACCTCCATATCTTCCCAATTGATTCCAGCATCCGATAGAATGGTGATATCCGACCAGTTGATTCCAGCCTCAGCCATATCCCCGATATTGTCCCAATTAACACCCGCATCGCTCATAGCGCCAACATCTGACCAATTAATCTGGGCCCCTGATAACTCGCCGATATTCGACCAGTTCACCCCCGCATCCGTTAAGATATCCACATCACTCCAGTTGACTCCGCGATCACTCAGGACATTGATATCCGCCCAGTTAATCCCGGCATCCGTCATCACATCCAGATCCGTCCAGTTGATCCCCGCGTCGAAAAGTTCATCCACATTAGACCAGTTCACTCCGGCGTCAGTTAAAATATCCAGATCGGCCCAATTAATTCCGGTATTGCTTAACATATCGATATCATCCCAATTAATCCCCACATCACTCAACACGTCGATATCCGTCCAATTAATTCCGGTCGCGCTCATGGATTCGATATCCGCCCAGTTGATCCCCGCATCACTCATGTCATCAATATTGGTCCAATTAATCCCGGCCTCACTCAACACATCTAAATCACTCCAGTTAATACCGGTACCGCTGAGGACGTCCAGGTCGTTCCAATTGATGCCAGCGTCGGTTAAAGTGTCCAGATCCGTCCAATTGATACCTCGATCCGACATCACATTAATATCCAGCCAGTTGATCCCCGCATCGCTTAAGATATCCAGATCCCCCCAATTGATCCCGGAATTGCTAAGCGTATTAAGATCGGTCCAATTAATGCCCGCATCGGTCAGCAAGTCCAAGTCCGCCCAATTCACACCCATGTCACTTAAGACCCCAATATCTGCCCAGTTCACGCCGCTGGTGGCCATTTCGCCGATATTATCCCAATTGACCCCACTGGTGGCCAATTCACCGATATTATCCCAATTGACGCCACCGGTGGCCATCTCGCCGATATTATCCCAATTGACGCCTGAGGTGGACAACTCGCTAAAATTATTCCAATTGATTCCGGTTGCGGTCATGACATCAATGTCACTCCAATTGATTCCCGCTTCATTTAAGACATCGATATCCGTCCAATTGATTCCGGCATCACTTAACACATCGATATCCGTCCAATTAATCCCCCGGTCGCTTAAGGTCTCGATATCCAGCCAATTCACACCGGCATCACTGAGGACATCGATATCAACCCAATTAATCGTTGCGTCACTCATATCATTAATACTGATCCAATTGATCCCGGCATCGCTCAATACATCAATGTCCTGCCAGTTGATCCCCTGATCCGTAATAACTTCGATATCCAGCCAATTCACGCCGGCGTCACTCAGGACATCCACATCCGCCCAGTTAATTCCCTGATCACTGAGCACCTCGACATCCAGCCAGTTGATCCCGGCATCGCTGAAAATATCAATATCACTCCAGTTGATCCCCGCATCGCTCATGTCATTGATGCTGGTCCAATTGATCCCCGCGGTCGAAAGCACATCGATATCACTCCAATTAATGCCCTCATTACTGAGCACATCAAAATCGGTCCAGTTAATACCCGCATCACTCAGAACATCCAAATCACCCCAATTAATTCCGGTCCGGCTGATCACATCAATTTCGGACCAGTTAATCCCGGCTTCGGTAAGATCGTCCAGATCCGTCCAGTTAATCCCCGCATCACTAAGACTGCTGATATCGGTCCAGTTAATCCCGGCATCGCTCAAGACGCCCACATCCGTCCAGTTGATTCCGCTCGTCGCCATTTCCCCGATATTATCCCAGTTGATCCCGCTGGTGGCCATTTCCCCGATGTTATCCCAGTTGACCCCGCTGGTCGCCATCTGGCCGACATCCTCCCAGTTGATCCCCGCCGCACTTAAACTCCCTAGATCCGCCCAGTTTATCCCGCTCGTCGCCATTTCCCCGATATTATCCCAGTTGACCCCGCTCGTCGCCAACTCACCGATATTGTCCCAGTTAATCCCGCTGGTGGCCATTTCCCCGATGTTGTCCCAATTGATCCCGCTCGTCGCCATCTCCCCGATATTATCCCAATTGACACCGGCCAGCGATAATTCGCCAATATTATCCCAGTTAACCCCGGTTTCACTCATAATATCAAGATCCGCCCAATTGATCCCCGCCTGACTCAAGGCATCCACATCCACCCAATTAATCCCGGCATCGCTTAAAATATTCAGGTCAGACCAGTTCAAACCGGCCGCACTCATCACATCAATATCTGACCAGTTAACTCCGGCATCGCTTAATAAATTGATATCGGCCCAATTAATACCCTGGGCACTTAAAACATCCAGATCCACCCAATTCACTCCCGTATCGCTCAATACATCCACATCCGCCCAATTAATACCGGCATCACTCATGTCATTAATGTTCGTCCAATTAATCCCACGATCGCTGAGGACATCCACATCCGTCCAGTTGATCCCAATATCGCTAAGAACGTCTATGTCGGTCCAGTTGACCCCTGCATCAGTTAAGATCCCGATATCCGCCCAATTAATTCCGCTGATCGTCATGGTATTAATATCCGTCCAGTTGATTCCGCTGGTGGCCATCTCGCCGATGTTGTCCCAATTGATCCCGCTGGTGGCCATCTCCCCGATGTTGTCCCAGTTGACACCGGCTTGTGACAATTCACCGATATTGTCCCAATTGACACCTTTATCGCTCATGACATCCAAGTCA
>Ga0272441_10009027_pt1 | contig 15536 bp, 12 predicted proteins | sample SSMProp6N_FD_193582 | JGI IMG/M metagenome (GOLD analysis project Ga0272441, IMG submission 193582) | Marine sediment archaeal communities from Little Sippewissett salt marsh, Falmouth, MA, United States - SSM-Prop-6N | ecosystem: Environmental > Aquatic > Marine > Wetlands > Sediment ... | reverse complement strand
GATTTAATTCAGGTCGTAAACGTTGGGTTCGTTTCCATTCTTTTTCAAGGATCATTCCTATAGGAGAGAGCGTCATTTTTCCATTAACAATCGATCCAAAAAATTCTTTTCTGCACTTCGTGCAAATGGTAATATAATATGTGGCATTGCTCCCATAATCAAACCAGGGAATATGAGTTGACCGAATACGATATTTATCTCTAAACCTCTGAGACATTAAAATAATTTGAAAAATACAGCGATTATTCCAGGAATAAAGATACAAATTTCCTAATATCTTGCATTTGAAAAATATATTAAATCCGATTCTGGCAAAGCATTATGCCAGAAAAGATTAGTTTAATTCCACATCCTACGCCGTGCGATTCCGCAGGACAAAATCTGAAGGTTGGAGACAGGCAGGAATTTTTGTTTTCTCCTGATTATCATTTTCTTGCCAGGCTCATATCAGTCTCCAGATAATTCTTTTCCTGGATTTCGTCTATCCTGATACCCTTATACTCAACATAAGTGATATCCATTCCAAGCCATCCTCCCAGGGTCTGCAAAACGAGGTCCCTTTCATCAAGATCAGCTATTTTTATGAGGTGATCACCTCCTTCCTGCATTATCTTAAGAGCATTAGTTTTGCCCTCAAGAGCTATTTCTCCACCTGACCAGGGATCAATACTGCCGTACAGATAGATAATATTTTTACCGTAATTAATAAGCCAGTGATTGATATCCATAATGGTGGCAGGGTTATATACCACCGGTATTACGTAATACTCTAGGTCTTTCTGAAAGAGGGAATCAGGATCGAACTTCAACAGATCAGCAAGCCTGTCATAATTCCTTTCAGGATATCCTATCTCTGTAAATGCCTGGTATACATATGGCCGGAAAAAGTATTCCCAGTAGTCTGTTGAGCGGTAGAGTTTTGTAACATCTATAAGATGTAAAGCCATTTCATCATAGGATGCTTCCATCCCGGGAATCTGGGAACAATCGTATGTATGGTACTGCCAGAAGGTCCAGTCATAAGATCTCACTTCACTTTCAAACACTGCTTCAAGGTTACCGGATATTTCGTAATTGTTCTCTTTAAGCCATTTTTCTATGCGGGGAAGAATACTATCTCTTTCCTGCAGACAATTTCTCTGGAAGTCCAGGATATCGGCCCGGCATTCCGGGCTGCCAATATTTTCCAGATACTCTACAAACCTGGAGTCTGATGTTCCGAACTCAATTGGTGAAACATAAGCCAATGTGGCATCCACATCATCAGGATAGAACCTTTTATGAAACAATGAAGTAAGTCCTCCCTTACTTACACCTGAACTGATCCACTTATCCTTATAGATCTTCTTGAAGGTACAAACTATGCGGTGATGATCATCTGCAGCCTGCCTTACAGTCAGGTATGACCAGTCCATAGCAGCCGGTTCTGCTTCAACGAAATACCTGTGAACAACAGAGAGGTGGTTGGTTTGCATTATCCCGGCTAACTCCTGGACCGAGGACGCTTGTGACCCGTAGCCGGAAGGACTAAAGATCATAGGTGTTTCTTCATTTGAATGCGAAAGGTATATCCTCTGCATAAACTTTGCCCCGCCAGGATTACTGTGATCAACAGGTTGTTCAAAATCGATCTGGAATGCCCTTGGATAACCATAATGTGGGTCAATTTCGATAGCAGACACACCATCTAATGCATTCAGTCGGTCAAGGAGGTCATCAGGCTCTGGTTCCTGCTTCTGACAGTAAGAAAATATTAATAATATGCCTGTTAAGACAGTCAGGAATATAATATTTTTGCTCCGGCTGGTTTTCATGGCTGAAGAGGTTATAAATAGAAGACCTTTAGTACTACCAAAAACCCCATGATGATTATCCGTTTAACATTAGGGAGATAATCGGAAGTGAGATAATTCAGGCCCAGTTCCGAAACGCAAGAGTGTTTCGGGCATCCTCATTCCACTCAGGCGGATCAGGACAGACCTCAGCTGACCTGAACAATGGACCTGCTTAACCACATATTACTAACTCTTGCTTTATCTCTGTACCAAGGTATTTCTTAAATTGCGTATGCTCATAATTACCGAGACCCGATAGTTTTAACTTCCGGTAAAATGAATGTATTTTCATTGGCCCAGGTGAAGCCAGGTATCTTTCATAATGATACAATAGTTACTTTTGCGCAATCGGTAATGGTTCTTTCAGCCAAAGACTTGAATATCCTCCGTACATAATACTCGCAGTGTAAGGATTCTTTAATTGACAAATAGATATGGACAAGATCATAAAAGGAGAGTATAAATGGGGCAAAGCTGCTCGCACTCAAAATTTAGTCTTAGGTATTATCCCTGGCTTAATTGCATTATGGGTTTTGGGGTCATTTCTTGTGACTGGTAATAAGATGACAACTGCAAGTTTCGTAGTGTTTATCCTTTCTGCCGGATTCTCAATTATAGGAATTGCATCATACGTTTCTCAGACAAAAAACAGGATTTTTATAAAGACCACTGATGATGAAATAAACATATCTCCAATTGTAGTTGACTTTATTTTTTCTCGACAAGTATTTAAATGGGAAGACATTTTAAAAACTGAGATTAAGAAATTTGGTAAATCTCAGAAGATTGTCTTATCCCTGTTGACGGGGAAGAACATAAATATTAAATCAGGCTACCTCAACAAAGATGATTGGGAAAGTTTTAAACAAAGTTTATTAAAGGACCAGGGTAATTGATAAAGAAGCAGTTACTTAAATGCTATTTATAAGCCGCGGGAAATCATCTCCTGGAGCTTGTTTACTTAACAAAGCTATGGAAAGAGGAGAGATATTTAAAGCAGTTGAAGCTTGATTTGATATTATTATTAGTGTAACTTGAATCCTAAAAATTAAATATTATGAAAGTAAACAAACAACTTTATGGAGAGATAACAATGGCTATTAAATGCACATCACGAATACTGCTTCTGGCCTTTATAGGAACTATGATATTGTCTGTCACAAGTTGTGGAACTGTCGAAGAAGCTGATGTTATAGGAAGCTATGTGAAAACGAGTGAAAAACCAGTCATGTTCTATACAAGCTCAACCGCAGTTACACTGAGTGGTACCGAAGGTAAGGTTACCCTGCAATTAAAAGCAGATGGTATGGCTTTGGTAGGTGATGCTAATTTGCCCTGGGAACTTATCGATGACAAGGTTTACCTTTATATGATGAATGCCTCTACATCAGGAAAATTTAAAGGAAACAAGATTCTTGAGCTTGGTGGTAAGGATATAGTCTGGGAGAAGAAATAAGAATTTTCTTTTTACAGCATATTTAATAAGTCCTTCCCTGGGTCTGTGAATATCTTATCTGAAGCCTTATGAGTTATACGCATCGTTCATGATCTTCTTACCGGTCATTCCCGGTCTTATGATCTTCAGATCAATTGCCGGGGAAAGCCCTTGCAGTTTCTCCAAAAGCAAAGAGAATTTTTGAAACTGTTGCAAATCCAGGTCTTCGATCTAATGTCGTTCATCAAAATTATCTTTAGTACTTTTATCACAGATCTTTTATAGATCAGGATTATTGTTTACAGTTAGAGATACGATTTCTTTAGAATGTACTATCTTCAGGAGTGTCTTTTTCCCTGCAACTTTTATAAACATATATGTACATAAGCTAACACCATGAACAGCAAAAAAAAGGTCATTATCGTAGGAGGAGGAATAAGCGGCCTGACTACAGCAACATCCCTTGCCAATAGAGGTGCAAACGTACTACTGATTGAAAAAAATGATAAATGCGGTGGATTGGTAAACTCATTCACAAGGGACGGTTTCGTATTTGATGGCGGCGTCAGGGCAATAGAAAACGCGGGAATGATCAAGCCGATGCTCGAGGAGCTTGAAATAGACCTTCCACTCTACAAAAGTGATGTTTCCATAGGGGTAGAGAAGGAGGTAATAAATGTAGAAACAGAAGAGAGTGTAAACGACTATGAAGAAATGCTGAAGAAGATCTACCCGGAAAGCGGAGGCGATGTAGAGCGGGTTATCAATGTTATAAAGAAATTCGATAAATATATGAATGTGCTCTTCGGAACTGACAGCCCATTCTTTAAAGATGCAAAGAGAGACCGCTCCTATTATTTCACAAAATTCATACCCTGGGTTTTCAGGTTAATTGCAACGGGAATAGCAGTGTTGAGAATGAGAATGCCCGTAGAGGACTTTTTGCATAAGATCATGAAAAACGAAGCTCTGATAGATATTATTTCTCAGCATTTTTTCAGGGGGACTCCGGCCTTCTTTGCAATGAGCTATTTCTCTTTGTATACAGACTATTTCTATCCCAGAGGGGGAGTTGGAAAAATACCTGAAAAACTTGAAGATAAACTTACCAGTATGGGAGGAGAGGTACTTAAAAACACCAGGATTGAAGGCGTCCATCTGAGTAAAAAATATATTACAGATCTTAGCGGTAAGCAATATTATTACGATAAATTGATATGGACCGCTGACTTAAAGCTTTTATACAGAGTGATAGAAAAACATGGATTGACAGCAAAAATGTTATCAAAAATAAATAAAGAACAGGAAAAAATTCTATCAAAAAAAGGTGCTGAGTCTGTATTTACTTTATTCATGGGCGTAGACCGATCACCGGAACTATTCAAGTCTATTTCTAACGGCCACTTCTTTTACACACCGTCAAAAGACGGTCTCGGAAATTTGCAGAGAGAGGAATTGAAACACATACTAGAAAATTGGGAAACCATTTCAAAAGAAGATATTTTAGACTGGCTTGATCGATTCTGCAGATTAAATACCTACGAGATATCCATCCCTGCACTGAATGATCCGAAAACTGCTCCTGAAGGTAAAACCGGCATCATTGCAAGCTTCCTGTTTGATTATGAGTTAATTAAAAGGATCAACAAAGATGGCTGGTATGAAGAATTTAAGTCTGCAGTTGAGGAAAAAATACTAAGCGTCCTGGACGGCTCAATCTATCCCGACTTAAAGAAGCATATCATTTTTAAATTCTCCGCAAGCCCGCTTACACTGGAAAGGTGGTCAGGGAGCTCGGAAGGAGCTATCGTGGGATGGTCCTTCGAAGAGCCTGTTCCCCTTGATACTGGCATGCTCAATATGAAAGATTCAGTGAAGACATCGCTGCCGGATGTTTATAAGGCAGGACAATGGGCTGTCAGCCCTGCAGGCATCCCTACCTGTATACTTACATCAAAACTGGCTGCGGACCTGTTATATAAAGAGGCCACCTAAATTTTTAAATGAGTTTAGCTAACCATTTTAAGAGTGTTATCTTAATTCCGATAACAAAATGCCGAATGATGGGTATCGGATACAATATGTTGCGCCACGCCCTGATAAATATTTGTACTAATTTCAGGCATTCATGAGGTAATCGGTTCGACTCCGACATACTCCACGGTACTGATATTGTACTATTTCTTCTTGATTTCCCATACGGTCAATTACCAGGATATATGATCATGTTTGAATCATAGCATTACTACATCTTTGCTTAAAGTTCAAATTGCCTGAACCATGGGGAAGATTACGACCAGAGATTTTTATAAGGCAGGTCCCAAAATCACAAATATTATTTTTAACTTTAAAGGTATTAAGGTTCTCATAGAAAAATTGGTGTTTAAGAATTCAACACATTCCAGATAATACAGGCCCGTAAATATCAAGTAATATATAATTCACTTAATGGTATTAAATAACAATAAAACATTATGAAAAAAATAAATTCTATTTATCTGATTATCGCAGCTTTGATAATATCATCTTGTATCAGGCAAGAAGAAACTACAATTAATATCTCAGGAGCATATGCTCTTTATCCTTTGGTGATAAAGTGGTCTGAGGAATATAAGAAAGAACATGAAGAAATTAACTTCAATATCTCGGCAGTAGGTGCAGGACAGGGTATGGCAGATGCACTGGAAGGAATAGTTGATTTAGGGTTATACTCTCTTGCACTCGAACAGGAGGATATAGAAAAAGGTGTTTGGTGGGTAGGATTATGTTCAAATACAGTTTTGCCAACGATATACACATTTAATCCTTACCTGGAAAAACTGAAAGAAAGTGGTTTAACAAAGGAGGAATTTAAAGGTATTTTTATTGACGGTTCAATTACTGATTGGGGCGAAATACTGGATCTTAATGAATCAAAACCCATACAGGTCTATACCAGGTCCGATGCCTCGGGGGCAGCAAGTACCTGGGCTAAATATCTGGGTGGTAAACAAAAAGACTTAAAAGGAATAGGTATACAGGGCGATTCTGCTTTAGTGACGGTTGTTAGTAAGGATCCTGCAGGAATTGCTTTTAGTAACACTTCATATGTATATAATATAAATACCGGTAAAAAAAGATCTGGAATTGAGGTAATCCCAATTGATTTAAATGGCAACGGCATGATTGAAAAAGAAGAAGATTTTTATGATACACAGGAAGCTATTTTAGAGGCCATTGAAGATGGAAGATATCCTTCACCACCTACCAGGGAACTGTATTTTGTAGCAAAAGATAAACCGGAAAAGAAAGCCGTCATTGACTTTGTTGAATGGGCACTTACAGAGGGACAAAAATTTGTCAGAGAATCAGGCTATGTATTAATTGAACAGGATAAAATCGATTATTACCTGAATAAATTAAAACAATAGTTAGCATTAATTGAATTTTAAGGGTTTTTCCCTTTGCCTGCAAAAGCTGTTACTTTGTACATGATCCTTAGCAAAGGAAAATTAGTTACAATATGCCCGTAACGGACTTTTTCATGGCTTCTACTAACGGTCGTAGGAATCAAAGCAGTCTTGCCTGGTGAGCTCGCGACACGAAGTAAACAAGCAAATCCCGGGTTTCAGGCGCCGTAGCTTAAGCGACGGCGACAATCTTGCTGAGTCAATTAATTATACCGCATGTCAGAATGCGTTTATATATTTCATTTATTTAAAGTTGTTATTCCTAATCTGATTCCAATAGTTGCCACCGGGAATGGGAAATAGAATTCTCGGTAATTCATGCTAAGCGTGACAGGCAAAGAAAGCCCTAAATAGGGTTCCATGACCAGTTTTTTTGATAATAGAGATTTGTAGTTGACCTTGAGCCCTGTTACCAGGCCAAGATCATGTGTATTTCTAAAATCAGTCATATAGGCAGCACCCAGGTAGACACTCATAAAAAAGCCATTGTGCTGATCCGGTTTAAAGTATCTTCTTCTTTCAACAGCAACTTCTAACCCTATGGCCGGCTCTTCCAGATATAAGAAAGATCCGACGACACCTGCACCTCCCCAAAATGCAGTACTGTTCTTGGCTTTCTTTGCCAGTTCATAGCTGTAGATGAATTCAGCTGAAAAGTTAAACAGGGAATACTGATAGGGCAAATATATAACATCACATTTTGTCGATGATGTAACGAGCAGAAAAATTAGGACTGTAAAGATTCTTTTTACCATCATTTTCTTATTTAGCATGGATGTACTCTAACAAGTATGTTTATTTACCTGTGGTTGATATAATACACATGTAATTAATAAAAAGTGTTTATATCTGCATAGAGTTAACAAGAACACCTTTGATCTTATTTCGTTGCATTGGGTTATACAATTTAGGAATTAACCTGAAATTAAGCAATTGTTTCAGAACACATGGTTATGCTTCATGGCCAGGCGCGGGCAGACTGTGAAGGGCGGGCTTCTTATGTGCCAGATCTTTAAGCACTTCTGAATATTATGTTGGTTGTACAATAACTCATTGAATCTGTAAGACAGGAAACCTGTCCCCGAACTCATTCACCCGGAAAAAATTATTATTCTCTATTAGTAAAGCCTGCAGTTCGAGATTTGAATATTGATTATCCGGATGTAATACATCAATGGCATATACAGAATTATTATACCTCGCATCTATCTCATTAACCAATGTATGTCCAACAATAATTGATCCGGCATCATAATAATCCAGGATAGCATCAACCTCTTCCTGAGTAGCTTTTTCGTAAATACCTTCATTTGATTTAAAATATCCCCTGTACCAGAATAACCCTGTTGTTTTATATAATGTATATACTTCATCCGGACATGAAGGATAAATTATTTCTCCATAATAAGGTTTAATAAGATCGTTCATTTCTTCAATTGATAGATCAAGTTCCAGGACATGTGGACTTATACCTCCATGAACAAACAGGTAGTTGCCAATCTTTTCAATAGCATTATTCTTACGCATCCATCTTCCAATTTCTGAATTTTCTCCATAAAGTTCTTTATATTCAAGATTCAGTCTTTGGGCCATTTTAATATACTTTTCGTCGGCATACCTGTCATCTCCTGCCATACACATAATATCATGATTACCAAGGATAAAATGAACTCTGCCTCCAGCTTTTTCGGCATCCTTGTCCATCTTATATATCAACCAGAGTACCTGGGTAACATAACTGCCTCTATCAACCATATCACCAACCAGAACAAGATGGTTGGTACCAAATGTCCAGTTTAATGACTCATCTACAACTCCATTTCCTATTAAAAGTCGTGTAAATGCATAATAATTACCTTCAATATCAGAGATTGCCAGAATCTGGTTGGAATTATCTGATATTACAGGACATTCCTGGAATTCATCCATCAGTTTAAAGAAGAATTCTTCGGGTTCTTTCTTCGGAGCGATAACAAGAATATCTTCATCGGGCATTATGAATGAAGATAGTAATTTGCCCCTGATATCTGTAAAATAGGCAAGCACACCATCCTGCTCATACATAATATATGGTCCATCTATTAATAGAGGATTCTCAAGAGCTGGATTATAGTCCGGTTCATTTCTTTCTTCACATGACCAGACAGTTATAAATAATAAAATAAATAGAGCAAATTTTACATTCTTTCTGCGCATCTTGCAGTTTGGTTTTATTTCGACAATATTATTATGAGCGAAGATTCTAAAGAAATGTTTCTTAATGTGATTGTACAAACATAATTGATGAAATTGAACAAGGACAAGAATAATTGCATACAAACTATATACATTCGGATAAATCACTTCGGTAAATAAGGGGATCTAAATGAAAACAGTCTTGAGTGGAATGGTGGAGATACAATTGATGATTACTCGTGAATGGACATTCTATAAGCAAGTAAGAAGGAGAATGTACTGGAAACAGTATATATCACTTAAAGCAATAACCAAAGACTGCTAAGCCTTTCCTGCTTATGATGTATCAGAGTCTTCATTAAAGTTATTTTTGTACAAATGGTAATAAAATATGTGGTATTACTTCCATAATCAGACCAGGGAATACGTGGGGAAGATATCCGGTATTTATTCCGAAACCTATTGGACTTGATCATCTGTAAGATTCAATGTAACGATTTATTCCGGTAGTAAATCATCGATTCCAATATGCTATCACTCCATCCAGATTCTGTCGATCTCAAGGCGGAAGTTCTCTTTAATCTTGTTGGATATCAGGAAGGAAAACTCCTGGGCATTCTTTCCCGGGTAATTTGGCATGTCCAGCTTCCTGCCCCGCCAGCTGGGATACATCTCCTTAAAGGGTATATCAATCACCTGCCAATCGCCTGATGTTGAAAACTCATATACATAACTCTGGTACTCCCGCAACTGAGAACGCACCCTGAACTGGTAATTCTTACCGTCGCCCTTCAATCGAATACGGAATTTTGAATAGGGTTCACTCTTGATCCCGGCATTCTGATAACGAACCGATGAAAATCCACCGTTATTCTCCAGGGACACCCTTCCATCGAATATAGCATGACCTTCATCACTGAGCACCATGGAACCCTGGGAACGACCTCCCATCACCCTGTCATCAACAACGTACCAATCTTTTTGATTACTATCCCTGGAGAAATCATAGATTTCCTGGGAGCTTGCTCCTGCACTAATCATGATCATTACAAGTATTACTAGTTTTTTCATCCTTTTTTCTTTTGTTGAAAAAGCATCTCATACAGATAAAACATCCCGAAGCTGTGTTTTGTTTTATTGATCAGAGCCTTATGCAAGCATAATTTTGCCACCCCAATCTTGTGCTTCATATTAATGGAGTATAGAAAAGAGGCTTGAATCTTGACCGTGCAGGTTCACTGCATTGCTTCTTCCAGCCATTTCACCAGGTAATCCAGCACCTGGGGTGCAATGATTTCCGGAATGGTTTCATTCAGCGATACATTGTAAATCATTCTCGCCGGTAATAGCAAGCGAGGGACATTCAACCTGCTTAAGACATGGTTCAGGATCAATGGATAACATTGTTCTGAACCATTGCCACTGAAGCATTCCAATCAATCCCTCATCAATTTCACTGTCATAAGCAATTAGCCTTGCCTTTAATGTTTCAGCATCAGTATCCTCCATTGATAATTGATAATACATCCTGTTCTTTTTGACGGTCTCAGATATTTCTGCCTCGGGAACACCATTAACTTTCAGAATCTTTTCTGTCTGCCTGAGCAACAAATCAGAACCTGTGACTCCACTACCGCCTCACTAATAATCAAGTTTTGGAATAATCTGGTCTGGCTGGGATAAATTATCAATTATTGTTCTTTCCTTCCCCTGCAATTGCAGGGATCGTGTGATGATATAGAATACAGCTAAGTCTTGACGAAGGCCCCGCGGGGGAATGATCCCCGGATAATTACTTTTCCCCAGGTCCGGTTCCGGGATACAAATCCATGTTTTCATGGTACCATGTTATAAATTCCCCTATACTTTGATCTGTTGAAACGATAGGTTTATAGCCCAAATATTCTTTTGCTTCCGCGATATCCAGGGTAAGTGAAAAGTTCATTATTCCTACACCATATTTGGTCAGGACAGGTTCTTTCCCGGTGATATTCCTGGCTATGAATTCACTAAGACATGCCATCAGGTGTATTGTGCCATAACTGATTTTTTTCAGTTTGGGGTCCAATCCCATCTTTTCAAGGGTTGCCTTTAGAAGGGTCCATATTTCCCTTGGTTCGTCATCCGTTATGTTAAATATTTTACGGTCAATATCCTTTCCCGCTTCCAGGCAAAGTGCAACAGCGTGTGCAATATTTTTTGCAGAGGAAAAATCTCCGATATTCTTTCCGTCACCGATAACACGGAGCCTGCCTGCCTTATATGCCCGGATCACACGAGGGACAACAACCGTGTCGCCTGCCCCGATGATTGCCCGGGGCCTGATGATTGTGCGGATCATGTTTGGACTGTCATGTTTCAGAACCTCAAGTTCAGCCATTCGCTTTGTGGCAGCATAGGCATTGACCGGTTTTTCAGGCAGTTCACTGTATTCATTAACCATAAACCTGTCTGTGAAATTAAAATAAACCGTTGGAGAGGAAATATAGACAAACCTGGTAATATCCGGTATTCTTTCCAACAGGTATTTCGTGGTAAGTACATTATGACGATAGAATTCACCGTAGGTTCCCCACGGTGAAGACAGGGCGGCACAATGAATAACACAGGTGCAGTTACTGAATTCCCGTTCAATGAAATCACGATCCGACAGATCACCACCTGTCATGTTGTAACCTTCTGCGGACAATTCAGCAAGTTTATCCATGTTCCTTCCAGTCCCTGCAACATCCTTTTTTCCATATATAGATGCAAGATGTTTCAGTATCCACCCGCCCAAAAAACCGGTTGCGCCTGTTACCAGTATTTTCATGCTGCCAAATCCAGGTTTATAATTCATCTAATATAATTAATATCTTTTTTGTTAGTCAGGCTTGCTATCCAATTACTTCACGTCTATGTTTATTATCACAGTAAATCACGGGTAGCCCGTTAAATCCATTACAGGTCCTGTGTCAGTTTCTTGATTATCTTTGCAACCTGATCCCCCGGGACAGTCTCAAACGGATAAAAAAATGAATACAAGGTTTACTGCTATCCTTATTTTGCTGCTTGTTATTTCTGATGCCCTGACCGCACAGAACATACCGGTTAACAGGGACAAATACAGGCTCAGGGCCATCCGTACAGACCAGACTGTTCAGATTGACGGGGTGCTGGACGAGAACATATGGACCAGGGCAGAGAAAACCACTCCCTTCTTCCTGATTCAACCCATCGATACAGGGTATGCCCTTGCCCAGACAGAGGTGATGGTAGCCTATGATGAAGCCAACATATACATGGGAATTACCAATTTCGATACCTCACCGGGAAAACGGCCCGTTGAATCCTACCGCAGGGACTGGAGCTTCAACAATAATGATAATTTCTTTGCTGCCATTGATACTTATAACGACCAGACCAACGGGTTCGCTTTCGGTGTGAATGCAGTAGGAGGTCAATGGGATGGCATGCAGGCCAACGGGGGTGTCGTAGCCCTGGAATGGGACGGGAAATGGTATTCAGCCGTTCATAATTACGATGACCGCTGGACTGCGGAATTTAAGATCCCCTTCAGGACAATCCGCTATGAAGAGGGAGTTACCGAATGGGGGATTAACTTCAGCAGGCTGGACCTGAAGGCCAATGAAAAATCGTCCTGGGCACCCGTACCCAGGCAGTTTGCCTCAGCTACCCTGGCGTTTACCGGTATCCTGGAATGGGAAACTCCGCCTCCACCCTCGGGAGTGAGATTTTCACTGATCCCCTATGCGCTGGGCCAGGCAACCCATGATTCAGAGGCAAGCAATCCTATTAATTACAAAGCCAATACAGGACTGGATGCCAAAGTGATCATATCCACCTCCATGAACCTGGATGTGACCGTTAATCCCGATTATTCACAGGTAGAGGTAGACCGGCAGGTCACCAATCTTGATCGCTTCGAACTATACTTCCCGGAGAAAAGGAAATTTTTCCTGGAAAACAGTGACCTTTTCGCCAACCTGGGGAGCCAGACAATCCGACCTTTTTTCTCCCGAAGGGTTGGCCTGAACTCGCCGGTCATTGCAGGTGCCAGGCTCAGCGGGAATGCAGGAGAAGACTGGAGGATCGGGCTCATGACCATGCAGACAGCCGTCAGGGATCTGAATTCGGCCGACAATTTCAGTGTGGCCGTTGTACAGCGCAAGATCCTGAGCCGTTCAAATGTTGGAGTTTTTATGACCAACAAGCAGGTCCTTGTTGCCCCGGAAGATACCGCATATCATTCCTATCAGTTCAACCGGGTTGCGGGAGGAGAATTCAATTTTGCCAGTGCCGATAACAACTGGACCGGGAAGGTGTTTTACCATCATAGCTTTAATCCTGGTCCGGAAGGAAACCGTTCCGCCGCATCCGCCATGATCAATTACTCAACCCGGAAATTCAATGCGGGTTTGAGCCAGGCTTATGTGGGAGGGAACTACCTCGCCGAAATGGGATTTATCAGGCGCACCGGTTATCTCCGGACCACCCCTTCCATGGGTTATCAGTTCTATCCCAAATCGAAACGGGTGACCAGTCATGGACCATCACTCCGATCAGATCTTTATTTTGAACCCGGCATGACACTCACCGATCGCGAGGTGGACCTGGAGTACTCCCTCACCTGGAGCGACCGAAGTGTCATAAAAGTAGGACTGGAGGAAGGCTACGTGATGCTGCTGGAACCCTTTGATCCAACCAATACCGGGGGTGAGATGATCCCGGCCGGATCCGAGTTCAACTGGACGGAAGCCTATCTCTCCTACCAGTCCACCCAGCGGCGGCTCTTTACTTTCCTGCTGGAGGGACGTTATGGTGGATATTTCGGAGGAACAAGGGCCCAGTTCGAAACCGAGATGAGCTACCGGGTACAGCCATACGGGAGCCTCTCCCTGGCAGCCTCCTACAACCATATCCTGCTTCCTGAACCCTATACCAGCACTGACCTGGTCCTGCTGGGGCCCAAGCTGGATATCACCTTTACGGAAAAACTCTTTTTTACCACCTTTGTCCAGTACAACAACCAGATTGATAATATCAATGTGAACATGCGCTTCCAGTGGCGCTTTGCACCGGTATCCGATCTCTTTATTGTTTATACGGAAAACGCCTATGCCACAGGATGGCAGACAAAGAACAGGGGAATAGTCCTGAAATTTTCTTACTGGTTCAACTGACCGGAAACAGGCCGGTTCTGATACCGCGTAGCCAACAGCCAGCTTGGGTGCCAGTATTTCTTACATATCATGTGAAATTACTTAAACTGGTATAAAACATAATAAAGCTCTTAAACACTATGCTTTTTTTATTACTTTAGGCTGTTTTCTTATAAACGTCCGTATCATTTAATCTAATGAAAGAAATTATTTACTCCATAACCATTAATCTCTTTCTGATCCTGTTTTCCCCTAACCTGTCTGCCCAAAAAACACTTCAAGCATTTCCGCTTAAGACAACCCTGAAAATTGATGGTGTATTCGAAGCTGAAGCCTGGTCAGGAGCAGACAGTGCTTCTGCTTTCATCCAAATGGAGCCTAACCCCGGTGAACCGGCAACTGAACCAACATCAGCATGGTTCGGGTATGATGACAAAAATATCTATGCTGTAATAAAATGTTACCAGCGGACTCCGCTGGTTGCCAAAAACCAGAGCCGTGATGCCCTATCCAAAAATGACGATGCGATCGGCCTGGTTATCGACACTTACAATGATAATCGCACAGGGTACGGATTCGTAATTAATCCCCTGGGTACCCAGATCGATTTCAAGATAAATGATGACGGGAACAATATAGATCTGAACTGGGACACTGAATGGAAATGTGCCGTAGCTGAATTTGATGGCGGATGGTGCGCTGAGTTCATGATCCCCCTTTCCAGCCTGAAGTTTAAAAACAAGCTGGATACATGGGGCGTCAACTTCGGAAGGGTCATTCGTTCTAATCTTGAAACATCTTACTGGACCGGACCTCTTTCCAATGACTTCAGGATATCCCAGGGTGGTAAGTTGACCGGGCTTAATACTAAAGGCCGGGGAATGCAGCTTACCCTGTTCCCGTACCTGTCGGTATTTAAAACCACAGATGAAAAAATTAAAGCTGATGGCGGGGGTGATATCAGGTGGCAAATCTCTCCTAATGTATCTCTGAACGGAACAGTAAATCCTGATTTTTCGACCGTCGAAGCCGACCAGGTGAAGATTAATCTTACAAGATATGAGCTCAGATACCCGGAAAAGCGTCTTTTCTTCCAGGAAGGAAATGAAATGTACAACACCCGTTTCAGGACCTTCTATTCACGCAGAATACAGGATATAGATTTTGGCGGGAGACTTAACGGGAAAATAGATCGCTACCAGTTTAACGTGGTAAATGTAAGAACTCCCAGGATGCCTGAAGATGATTCTTATTATTACTTTACTGCAGCAAGCGTCAGGCGTGATATACTGAAATCTTCGAGCATCGGCCTTATTGTAGTAGATAAAAGCGGAAATAATACCTTCACAAGATCCTTTAGTCTCGATTACAGCCTGAACCTGGGCAAGACCTGGTATCTGACAGGGCAGTTTGTCGCAAGTGCCCCCGGTGATTTATGGTCACACAGCGCCTGGTATGTACGGTTCGCCAGGGAAAACAA
>Ga0272441_10009026_pt1 | contig 15539 bp, 17 predicted proteins | sample SSMProp6N_FD_193582 | JGI IMG/M metagenome (GOLD analysis project Ga0272441, IMG submission 193582) | Marine sediment archaeal communities from Little Sippewissett salt marsh, Falmouth, MA, United States - SSM-Prop-6N | ecosystem: Environmental > Aquatic > Marine > Wetlands > Sediment ... | reverse complement strand
TCGTACAGGTGGTTCTGTAAAAGTTACTATCGCTTCCAATGTTGGTCAGGGTAATGGTGGAACATCTCTTCCATGCAGAGGATGTTGGGTTTGTCCCGAAGCTGCAAACTCAGGTCATATTCACATGAATATTTGTGCTGATGCTACTGCTAATTTGGGTATAGAATTGTCTGATAGTGACCAAGGTGGGCCTTTATGGATTCCAATATCGGATGTATCTAGTTTATATTTTTATGGTGCAAACGACAACGATGTAGTCCACATTACTTATTTAGCAGGATAGTTTATTATGAAAATAACGAAAACACTAAAAGACCTGAAAAGTAGTCATAAGTATAAACAAAAACATAAGCGGTATCAGGCATATGTTAAGAGAGCGTTAGCAGAAAATAGAAAGCCTGTTAAATTTAAAGACTACGAAACAGAACCAGTATACTTTAGTAGTCATAGAAAACCTACGGTTGAAACACGATTAAAGAGGAGAGCTTCTAAGAAAAAGAATTCTCCGAGGTACGTTTCTAGTCGTACCAAAACTATAGAACAAGCCGCGTCAAGTCAGATGGGTAAAGGCGAGAGTTTAAAAAGTGAGTTAGCAAAGCTTAGACGTAAAGGTAAAGGTAAGTAATGAATTCTCCAGACGTACAAAAAGGAGCCGTTGAGTGGCCTGCTCCGATTAAAGGCATATTACGTGGTAATCCGTCTGATAAAACTCCACATGAGTTTTCCGAGTATATGAATAATGTCAGGCCAGTCGATGTGTTAGAAACTAAGTTTAGAATTGGTCAACGTCCAGGTTTAGATAAGTGGGGAGCCGGTACTCAGATTGGTGCGGCTGAACAACCTGTCGTTGCTCTTTGCACTGTTTCAACAGTTAGCTGAGTTCATTATAGACAATTCTATCGGGTATTCTGTGGATAATTGCGTTCCGTGTTGTAAAACGTGCAACTGGATGAAAAATGACATGGATCAGAAAGTGTTTCTAACACACGTTCACAAAATATGTATAGTTAGTACGGTGGTATAATGGCATTATTTGAATCACATGATACTAATGCGACGGGTAGTTGGGTCATCAATCAGACTACTCCTAATGATTGGAGTGCAATGACCTTTGAGCCGCAACAGGCTCACACCGTCACAGAAATTCAACTGTATCTCTCACAACTTTCTACGGGCGGCGATTCGCCGGGTACTATAACGGCTTCAATACGGGCTACGTCAGGTGGTGAGCCTACTGGCGGGGATTTGGTTTCTGGTACAATCGCGGGCGATGCTTTGTCTCAAACCCCGACGTTTGATTGGTACTCTTTCGATCTGGGTGATGGTATTGCCCTTGATGAGGGTGTTACATACGCCATTGTGTTGAGGGCGGCCTTTGATGATGGGAGCGGCAACGTTAGTCTATATTGGCGTTGGAGCGGAGCTGAATATACTCGTGGTAATATGTATCTTTCCAGTAGTGCTGGTGTGAGTTGGTCGGAAATAGCCAACGATGCTTTTTTCAAAGAATCTGGAACCCTTTTAAGCCCTGCTAAACCTACTATTATCAGCCCATCTAATGCAGAGACAGATGTTTCAATTAATGTATCGAAACTCGATTGGGCAGAAGGGTCTGGAACTACTGGTACTGATAGTTATAACGTTTATTTCGGGCCATCTGGTGGAATGTCACTAGTAGTCTCAGAAGGCGTAGATACGGAATGGAACATTACCTCTCTTCCCTTAAACTACGGAACAACGTACCAGTGGAGAGTGGATGCTATTGGTGGTGGGCAAACTATAACTGGAGATACGTGGTCATTCACTACATTAAGTTTAAGTCCGCCTGTACTAACTAGCTTCAATATCATCAAGAGACTCATTGGAGTAGCCGGAAATAAAATTTGGTATGAGGATATATAATGGCTATTGGTGACACAGTTACATTTAGTAGTGTTGAAGATATAGAACAAGACCCACCAAGTTCTACACCAGAAGTCGATGATGTAATCGGATTGGGGGATGGCGAAGGTGCGTTCGGCGACCCTACATTTTTAATTACTTCTGTGGTAGATAACGGATCGTATAACTTTACATTAATTACAACACAACAAACTGCCGGTAGTTATCCAGTTACCGATGATGTTATGGGTAGGGAAGACCCTCTGTTGAGTCTTATGTTATTAGCCGATGCTACGGGAGCACCGGCGGCTGTACTCCCTGTTGGTAGAGCTACTATTACCCGCATAGTGGCTGTTAGCAACGATCAGATTTGGTATGAGGATATATAATTATGGCAGCAGGAACAATGGTTGAACTGGTAGCGGCCAGAAATGATATAGACTGTACGGACCAGTTAGAAATATTTGAGGGCTATCAAAAAGTCTTTGTTGTCAATGGTACAAATCTAAAAATTATTGATTTTGTAAATACTAAGTTGACAGTAACTGCATTAACTACTGCTCCTACTAGAGGGTCTATAGTAACACAAGCTACTTCTAATGCAACAATGGTAGTGGATTTTGTTAATGCTGCTAAGACAGAAATTTATGGTAAGACTACTAGTGGAACCTTTGTTACTACAGCAGGGTATACGTTATCTGGAGGTAGTATGGACCCAGAAACAAGAGTTCCATCAGCAGTTGCTGAGGCGAGTACTACACCGCATTGGTATGATTATGTGGTATATCCCGATGGAGCTTCTGGTTCCTTACCGAATTCAGCGTACCTTGGTTGTTTATATCGGGGGCGTATAGTATTGTCTGGCAATTCTAATTATCCACATCAGTGGTATATGAGTAGACAAGCCGACCATACTGATTGGGCCTATGTTGCTAACGATGCACAGTCCCCGGTAGCCGGAAATAACTCAGACGCTGGCGAAGTGGGTGATATTATAAGATGTTTAATTCCCTACAAAGACGATTACTTGGTGTTTGGGTGTGCAAACAGTATTTGGGTATTACGAGGCGATCCAGCAATAGGCGGCTCATTAGACGAGGTATCTTTAACTGTCGGTATTCACGGTTCTAGAAGTTGGTGTTTTGACGGAAATGGTAATTTATACTTTTGGGGTACTGGTGGTATTTATCGTTTAAAGCGAGATTTTACTGGGGTTGAGAATGTTTCTCGTGTAGCATTACCAGAGTTAATAACCGATGAAAACCCAAACCCTTCTACATACCGTGTTTCTATGGCATACGATAGGAAACGACAAGGGATAGTAATTTGCGTAACTAAATTAGCAGACGGCACATCTTCTAATTATTTTTACGATCTGCTTGTAGGTGGATTTTATCCTGAATCTTATCCAACTAATTGCGGTGTATATTCATCGTTTTATTATGCGGCGAATGACGATACTTATAGCGGTTTACTACTTGGATGTAAAGATGGGTATATAAGGGTATTTAAAGATTCAGCTAAAGACGATGATAATGGAGTGTCTGATACAGCTATCTCTTCATACATACTATATCCGGTAATTCAATTAAGTAGCCCAGATCATGAAAGTAAGCTTACTTCGTTGATAGTTGAGTTGGCCGGTGGTGCGGCCGGTGGTGCATTTTCCGATACAGATGGTGTAACACTTGATTTATTTTCTGGTGATGATGCTGAAACAGTAGTAGAAGATGTTAAAGACGGAGCCACATCATTTTCAACTACTGTGTTGAGTGGTACGGGGAGGAAGAATAAGCTACGACCAAGAACACGAGGGGCTTTTGTTGGACTTAAATTTTCTAACAGTACGGCGTCAGAAACTTGGTCAATAAACAGAGTGTTGTATGAAACAGTAAAAGCAGGGAGAGTATAATATGCCGTCTTTGTTAAATTTATATCAAAGAGCCGAAGCAGAAGCACGGGCAGGTAATTTAAGAAGAGAGAAAGAAGTACGAGGAATATACGGTAATCTTGCTAATTTGTATGCTCCGGGCGGTGCGTTTGGTAAGGGTTATGAAGCACAGCTTGAACGCTCTAAAGAGAGAGACGTAGCTTCTGGTATGCAAGCACTTGTTAGTAGCGGATTACAGAATACTACACAAGCTGCTGGGTTAGGTAAAAAGTGGGAAGAGGAAGTTGGAGCACCAGCAAGGTTAAAATTAGAAGATTTGCGTATGGATCGGTATGCTCAAACACAACGCGATTTAGCCGGGTTTACTGAGCGGATAGAAAACCCATACCCGGATTATGGTTCGTTGATGCAAGCCTACTCTGCTCAGGCGTCTGCTCCACAAGCTGTTCCTGCACGAGAAAGCGTAACTTCTAAATTACTTAAGGCCAGACAAACTAATCCGTATATGAGAAGTTTTGTATAAAATAATCTAACAACAGAAAAAGATGCAAAATAAGATTTTAATATGGCACTAACTAATCCAATAGTTGACGGTGACTGGCGTAGTGTTCGTCAAGCTATACAACAATTATCGCATCTTAGGCTAGGTCCAGACGCATCTCCTACGTTTGTAAGTATGACTCTATCCGGTTTAACTACAGATAGTTTGTTATATGCGTCTAGCGGGGGAACTATATCCTCACTCGGAGCAGCTACAGACGGACAAATTCCTATAGGTTCTACTGGAACAACTCCGGTTTTAGCTACGATTACTGGTACAGCGAATCAGGTTACAGTGACTAACGGGGCGGGGTCTATTACGCTGTCCGCCCCACAAGACATAGCCACTACTTCAAGTCCTACGTTTGAGGACATCACTATAACAGGACTGTCTGGAACGACCATAACGACCGAGAGCGTAGAAACATCCATCGAAGAATTAGATGCCGCTATTGGAGGCATATCCACAGATCACGGAAGTTTATCCGGCTTGGCTGATGACGACCACACGCAGTATCTTCTGGTAGATGGTACGCGGGCTATGACCGGCCTGTTGGATGCTTCGGCTGCCGGTGTGTTGACCGAAGATGCCGGTACATCTGTCCCTATTACGCTTAGTGATGGGTATATAGGTACTGCGGAAATAGGTGGAGAGGGCAGGTTTTACTGGGTGGCAGAAGGCAAGAGATACTGGATTACTGGTACTAAGAACCAAGGTGGTAGCCCTTATGGTTTACTGCTTTCTTTAACACAGCCCGATGTAGATGTCCCCCCATCTGTAACTTATAACAACATCACAGCAGCTAATTATACAGCAGCCAATCTTCTGACAGCTTGTGCCACGAACGCTGGGGCTTTAGATTTTAGTGCAGCTTCTAAAACATTAACGGTAGAAGATGATGCGATTGTCAGTCAGGATTATAGTTCTGACGCTTCTCCTACATTTGCAGGGCTTGATCTGACTGGAGTTACTGATGGAAACATTCCTTATGTTTCTGCTGCTGGTTTTGTAGATAGTCCGATGACTACAAACGGAACTACCGTTGACATTGGCACATCGACATATTCTGGTAATACAAGTTTGGGTATTAACAGGACTTTATCTGGCAGCGGTTTCAAATTTGCATTGGCTATTGAGGGGTCGTACTCAAGTACCGATGAAAATTGTTATGGATTATATTTCAATCCTACAATGGAACCGGCAAATAATAAAAAAGCAACTGCTGTTAGCATTTCGGGCACGATCAATGCTCCTGTTGGTGAGACATTTAGTTCTATAGAAGCTGCTAATTTTGCCACTTTAACTAAAACGGGCACGGGCACGATTACAACATGTAAAGGATTGTATGTCCGCAATCAAAATATTGGAACGACTAATTGGAATTTGTATGTAGAAGGATCAAGTTATAGTTGGATAGAAGGAAATCTTGCTCTTGGTAGTTTTTACGATAATGTGCCCGTTACTCAAGTAGAAATATCCAGCGGTGCTCCATATATTACTTTACATAACAGGTCTCACGAAGATAATGACGGTGGTAGAGAGTCACGTCTAATAGCAAGGGGGGAACAATCAGGTGAAGAAGAAACAGTACTTGGTTGGTTGGAATTTTCCCATGATGGGGCGGCGGATGATGAGAAGGGCAAAGTCGAAATCAAACTCAATGATGGCGACGATGATACAACACCATCTTTATCGGCTCTAAAAATAACATCGGCGGGCATTGTTACAATGAATAGCTTGTATGCGTGCCGTAGTGACGGTGATACTGGGGGGACAGGTAGTGCAGGGGCCGGAAAGCAATATGTAGAAATGGAAATCAACGGAACAACTTATAAAGTCTTACACGACGGAACTGTATAAGAATCGAGATGTAATAGTATAGGAGAACAAAATGGCAGACAATGTGGCGATCACTGCGGGATCAGGTACGACCGTACACGCGGATGAATACACACACGGAACTCTTGGTTCCGGTAAGACACAACTGGTCAAGTTGGTTGACGGGACGTTGGATTCTGATACGGCAATAACCGTAGATGTGGGGGCTAAGGCAAATGCCCTCAGAGTAGCACCCGCTAATGATATTACCGATGGTACTTACATCGGAGATATTAAATTCGGCGAGGGGTTGCCGTCCAATGACGGCGTAGATATTGGAGATGTTACAGTAAATAATGCCGGTGGATTGGAAGTAGTACAAGATACCGCTTCTGACCTTAATGTAACTGAGGCGAGTGCTGCTGATGCCCTTACTGCGTTACAGACCATCGATGATTGGGACTCTACCCATGACAGTGCAGCTTCTGCCGACGGCCCACAACTCATGGCTGCGTACGATTCAACCAAACCAACTGCTGTCGGTGATGGTGATGCGGTACGTGTACTGGCTGATTCCTATGGTCGCTTGTTGCAAGGCGTAGAGCCTGAATGGTTTAATTCTGTTTATGACAGTGCAGATGCCACAAGCGAAGGAGAAACTGTTAAAGCAGCAACAGCGTCCAAGAAAATCTATATCACATCATTTATTATCAGTAGTGATGTAGAGGGCTGGATCAAACTACAGGACGAGGACAGTAACGCCCTGACTGGTAAGTTCTGGTTGAAGGCTGGTGGCGGTGTATCGTGGACGGCTGGGCCAGGTGCTCCGTTGGTGTTGAACGTGGCCAACAAAGCTCTTGAGGTTATAGCTGAGGCTGCTGGTAATGTTAGTGTTACAGTAATGGGTTATTTGTTACCGGGATAATATTATGGCCATAATAAAAGGAACAAATGCGGGATTCGTAACCGCTGCTCCGTCAGGCGACCCTGCTGCTTCTGCTACGGTGCTTGAGAACATAGCATGGGGGCTTAAAGATACTTGTCCGGCAGACGTAGATATTATAACACAAGTAGGTTGGTATTGTTCATTGGATAGCGGGGAGGTAGATTATGAAGTAGGGCTGTATTCACACGACTCAGGTAACAATGAACCTGATGCGTTGTTGTCAAGCTCTACTGGTCACACAAAAGCAAACGGTGCAACGGGGTGGCAAATAGTAAGTGGTTTGTCGTGGTCTGTTACTCCCGGCACTATATATTGGATCGGATTACAAGTAGATAATATATTAGGATCAACAGCTACCGACTATGCCAACGGACAGACAAAATACGCACGAAAATTAGCAGCGTCTTCTTTGCCGGACCCGTTTAATGCTTTTGATACTGCTGATAAAATCTTATCTGTTTATGCACTTGTTGAATTATCGGGCGGTGGGGAAGAAACGGGCTTTATGACACCAAGTAAATTCTGGGGATCATAATTAAGATCGGAGTATAAAATGGCAATTACAATACAACCAACTAATCTTTCAACTCTTTACGCCGAAGCAGGGAAGATGGTAGGCGAGGCTAAACGTAAAGAGAAAGAGCAAATAGCTGCTCGTGAAGCTGAACAGCAGAAACATCAAAAAGAGATGCAGAATACCGCTCAACAGTGGGAAATGCAAAAGATGTTGCTTAATTCTCAGCAAGACTTTGCACACGAACAACGAGTATACCAAGCTAGACTCGAAGCTGAGGCCCGTTCTCGCGAGTGGGAAGTTGAGAAGATGGAGATTGCATCTAAGTTAGATTTTGAAAGAGAGGAAAAGGAGCGACAACGTAAGCTGAATAAAGAAAGTAGTATTATTGAACGGCTTAAAGAAGAGATCGCTTCCGGGCGTGTTGACGAGAATGATCTTTCAGTACAAAATAAATTAGCATATCACCAAGCACAGTATGATGCTGTAGACGCCGGTTGGGATCGAGGCCCGTCTTATACAGATATAACAAAGATGCAGGGAGTTAGTGGCGGTGCTCCTCGTGGTTCTCTTCCTTGGGAAGAGCAAGAAGAGTATTATAATCGTCCTACCGCAGTTGCAAAACGCGAGAGAATTACTGGCACGGCCCCTCTTACTATGTCGCAATACAGAGATTTCTTAGAGGATTACGTAGGTGGTTCAGAGTACTCATCTTTAGAGTTTTTAGAAAAACAGTTTGAACAAAAAACTGGTGAAAAGCCAATAAGACCTACAACAGAATTTAGTTTAATTACTAAACCTGGAGTCATTAATCCACCTGCTTCTGAGAAAACTACTAATAAAAAGAGACAGAATGACGTATTAGGATTGTTTGAATAAGGACATCCGTAATGAAAATAGACGAATTTAGGCAAAAATATCCTCAGTATAACGATGTGTCCGACACAGAATTAGCACAGAGACTCCATGCCAAACACTATCCCGATGTTGATTTTAACGAGTTTGCATCTAGGTTTGGTGTTGCTACCACAGCACCGGCAGAAGTTGAACAGGGCGGTATACGAGTAGGGCCGGAAGAGTTACCAGAAGGAGTAATCCCCGGAGGTATACGTGTAGGACCAGAAGAGGAACCGGAGGCTTATGAACTACAGTCAACAATATACCGCAACCTTTTTAACCTTTCTCAGATACCCGATCCTAAAAAACTTTATACACAATTAGAGGCTAAACGTTTACGTGAAGCAGCGGAGATAGAGCCAGAAGCGTCTACCGCTAAACAGCTACTTGGTGGGGCTATTAAAGGTGGGATGCGATTAGGACAGGCTGCTATAGAACTTCCCCAACACACACTCTGGTTAGCCGGAAATATCATGGAGCTTGGCCCGGAAGGAGCAGGAGCACGTAGGACAGTACAAGAAATAGCAGAAGATGAAAATGTAGAAGGTTTGGTAAATAAATACCAAGAAATTATAGATCAACATGCGTTAGGCCGAGAAGCCATACTACGTAACCACCCAGAATGGGAGTCAGAGCCACCGGAGGACTTTCTTGATCTTTTAACTAGCCCTAAAAAGCTGGGTGTAGCTGTTGCAGAATCCGTACCAATATTAGTAGGTGCTGGTATTGTAACTGGTGCTGGTCGTCCCGATATTGGTTTTTCTATGTTGTACGCTGTTGAAGGACAGGGTATAGCAGACGCCGGGGCAGCAGCAGGGTTGTCAGAAAACGAACAAGAATACTTATATCATACGTATGGGCCAGCCGCAGCGGCGATTGAATATTTCCTAAGAATTAAGCCCGGCATTAAACTTGGAAAGCGAGCTTATAATCGTGTACTTTCCCGTACTGCACAGAAAATTTCACAACGTGGTATGCCCAGAACCTCTGGTGCTTGGGTAGAATTAATACAAGAAATGGTGGAAGAGCCTACACAACAAGCGTTAGAAGAGTTTGCTACACAAGGTGTTACCGGAGAGGATATAGAGGGCGGCGTTAAAGGATTTATAGACAGACAGGCACAAGCAGCGTTGATTGGTGGAGCAGCCGCATTTATTCCTTTAGCTGCCGGTGGTTTTGTTGGCGGTACTAAAAGAGTAGCTAATAAGCTCATGTTAGATAAGACCGGAGAACAAGCTGCGGAGTATGCAAGGGCATGGACTTCCGGTACGTTACAAGACACGGTAATGAAAGATGGCGTATCTAAAGCAGAGCCAGTTAAAGAACTACCTAAAGACTTTGAGCGTAACGAGTTAGGATTACAGGCACGGATGGATATGTTGTTAAAAGAGAGTCAGGTAGAGAAAGATACAGATAAGTTGGCTAAGTTAGCTGACGAGATGGAACAGGTTGATGCTGAGATTGAATCTATATCTGAGCAGAATACTGCTACGTTGTCCATAAAAGAATTACATAAACTAGCTAAAAGACAGAAAATTAAAGTACCAAAGGGTACTACTAAGACTGGTATACGTAGTTTATTGCGTGGTCCACAAGAAATTGTAGAGACAGAAAGTGGATGGGCTGTACGCGAAGAGTTAGAATCCGGTAAAAAAGCATGGTCTATAGAGCGGTATGATAGTTATGAGGACGCTCGTGATGCCCTACAACTAAAACAATACGGAGAGGCATTTGGTCGTGGTTATGGACAGACTAAGCCTCGCGTAAGAGTACAAGGTGAAATAGGAAAAGTAGAAGTAGCTCCGGTTGAATTAGTTAATGAATAAGGCAAGGTAGAAGTTATCTCTCCTGCCGAGACAGACCAACAGCTTATTGAGGCAGTACGTCAAGCTAAGAGAATATCTAAAAAAGTCCGTAAACCACAGATCAAGAAACAAAAAGCTAAACAAGCTGCACGTGCTATTGAAGCATACAAAAAAGCTACAGGTAAAGATCAAATTAGCAGAGTACGTGCAAGAATTATAGCACGCGGTGCTATGAAAGTAGGAGAGGCCGCAGTACCGGAGTTAGAAAATCCTCCACAACTTACCGATGAACAGTGGGAACAGTACGAAGAGCGTATAGATAAAACATACCCAGAAGACCTTGTATTTACTCGTGATATGGCCTCTCGTGCGTTACGTAAATTAAGAGAGGGTTATCTACCGCAAGGTGCAGAACTAGCAGCACTAACCGATGTTATAGGTGTAGAAAATGCTGTGGCGTTAGGAGAAGCGTTACAAAGTAAAGTAGAGTATAGTTGGGCCGATGCCCCTGAACTTATCCTTAGTTTTATGAAAGCATTTAAATTTGGATGGGATGTTCAAGCTCCTCGTCAATTCTCACAAATATCAGGGATAAAACACCCAGCATTCAAACATCAAATACGTTACTTTAATCTCGGTGCATTATTTTCTAAAAAGTTTGCATACCGTACAGAAGGCGAGATACGAAGTAGAGATTCATACAAACTAGCTCGTAGGTATAAAGTACCGTTCTTATCTCTAGGTCCGTTTAAAGGACACATGGGCGATCCAACCAGACTTCCAGATTACGGTTCTGTTACCGAGTTCTTTATGGGATTAGAGGGCAAGAAGTTTGCTCCAATAAGATGGTTAGGTCGTAGAATGTCTGCATTTGAGCGTGGTGCAGACGTTGGTATTAATTGGGGCATGTTAAGATTATGGGAGATTCAAGAACAAGAGTTATCTGCATATCGAGGACGTAGAGCATTAAAAGATAATCCGTTGACTGCGGATGAAATTGATAAGATACGTACTAATAACGCTAAAAATATTACAGCTTTAGCAAAACGTTTTGTTGGAAGGGGACGACGTGCTAAACAACTTACTCATGCTGCTAGTTATATTTTAATGTCTCCCGGTACTACGTTTGGTAGACCTATTGCTACATGGCACGCACTCACAGACGTCTTTAGAACTGGAAGTGTAGAACAGAAAACGTATGCCGCACAGAACATAGCATTAAATTTAGCTAAATATTATGCTATTGGTTGGTTAATTAGTTTAATGGCAGCTAAACACAGAGAGAAAAACCCAGACAAGTCTCCGCCTATTGATGGCTCTAGTCACCCTCTTGATTCTTTATTTGGTAAAGTACGAATATTAAACGACGTTGTTGATTTATCTCACGGCGATGCACCTCAGTATAGAACATTAGGTCGTATTTTATTTAGTGGTTATGCCAGAGCTAAAGAAAAATTTACTGGTAAGACCATTTCAGAAATAGGGGATCAACGAGTACGCGATGTTGGTGAAGAGTTGATGAGATACTTTAAAGGAAGAGAGTCTCTTGCATTAGGATTAGCTCAAACATTAGCTACGGGTAAAGACTGGCTTGGTAGAGATATAGGAGGACTAGATGCTACGATACGGACGTTAGGGATGGAGCCTCTTGTTGCTATCTACGAAGCAGCCGAAGCAGATGGGCTGTTAGAAAGCTGGGAAAATGGAGATATGGGGGCAATCTATAAAAACGTTCTAAGTAATGCGTGGATATTAGGGGCTACTTTTAGTAGCTTAGGTGTATCCTCTTATCCAGAACGTGCTACCAAAACCAGACAATTCTTTAAAGATACTATCGCTGAACGTGGGTATGATAAGAAGTGGGATGAACTAAATCTTGGACAACAACACGCCTTACAAGGACAGTACCAACAACAGCTTGGTGTGTTGGATGAGAAGGTTAGACAAGAAAAGGTTAAAGACGGATATAACATGGAAAAGCTGTATGATGAAGGACGTGCGGCTGGTAAACTAATACGAAAAGGATTAAATAAAAGTAACGCTAAAAAGATGAAGGATATTGATATAAGCGTTACTCGTCAACCTAAAGACTTTTGGTTAAATGACGATAGGTATAATAGATACAAAGAGTTAATTATTAAAAATCTAAACGGCCAACTAAATAATATCAACGTAGAAGATTTTTATAACAACACAGAAAGAGTAGAGGTTCTTAGAAATTTAGTACGTGCAGCTAAAGATAGATCGTTCGGGCAACTAATGGCAGAGATACAGGAGTAAGGTATGTTAAGCAACGATGAAAGAGATCGGTATATTATAGAAACGCGGAATGATATGAAGTGGTTAAAGGCGAGCCACGAGAGACATATTAATACACACTTCCGATATAATATACTTGCGTGGGGTGCAGTAATAACGGCTATACTGTCTATGATAATTTCCTATCTATCGGTATAAACTACTACATCATAAAATCATAAAATCAAACACCAGTTGTTTACCCATTAATCGAACATTCGAGTAGTGCGTATTAATCGTATTCCTACCAATAAGTTTTTTATATTCAGTATCAAGTGTTACTTCTAAATAACCAGACGGACGATATATATATGTTATTGTTCCGGTAGGTTTAACGGCTTTTATACGCATATAACGTGTTTGACATTCTGAACAAGGACAGGTATTTGTTTCCTCAAATACACATACCCGGTCTCTTGTTTTATAGTGGTTTGTTTTCATTACTTCCTCCGTTTAATTATTATCTAACGTATCGTTTCCAATTGTCCTACATGAAAAAACAGTACTATTAATATAATCAACAACATGTAGTGGTTTTCTAAAACTGTTGTTACAGCGTGTTAAATATTCTTCGATTGACGACGGCCAAATATCCACGTTTTGTCCACACTTCGTTATAAATTTCAATCCACCGTGTGTGTTTATCTTAGCTGTATGCGGAATTTGCAAAGCTACAATATGCCATTTTTCTGGTGGTACAATTAAATCAAAATCATTAAATGTATTACACTTACCTAAAAGATATTCTGCAAAACTGCCTACGAGATAAGCACCACACGTACACATAATGAATACTTCTGTAGGCATTTGTTTAAGTGTATCTCTATTATGCATTATTCCTCTGTTTCATATTTTTTATAAATGTTTCTGACAACATCCACAAACACTGTATGTCGTTAGCGTTGATAAAAGTAGCTATATCTAAATAGAACTCTACGTGAAAGGTAGGAACATTCCAACCGTTACATCCCCCTTCAATAATCACTTTGAATTCGGCTTTATTATCTATTTTAACTTCTACTTTTGTATCGTTACCAAAACGATTTTGTAGTAATAAATCAATCAAAACACTTTTGATTTGTGTCCGCAGTTCTAGGATTTTAGACAACATATTCTTCCTCTTTCATTTCTCCACACTCCCGTATCTATCAACAACACAAATGTCCGCCGGTATATCTAAACTAAGCTTTACTGCATTTTCCATACACTCCTTCACCCACGCGACTCCCTGATCTACATAGTTAACTGGACATTCTGTAACAATCTCATCGTGTACTAAATTAACTACGCGAAGAACAGGGTTCGTTATAACTCTTGATGCAGCTATCTTAACCATATCAGCGGCAAAGGATTGGATTAGAAAATTAAATGCCTGACGGAAACACCGCATCTTCTGCCACTTACTCTTCTTATTATAATCAGGAAACCTTCGTCTACGCCCCGATATATTACACACCCACCCGTCTTTATTTAACTTCACTTTAACACTATCCATTCTTGTAAGTACAGACGGATATTTTGTGAAGAATTTTTCTAAAAACTCTTCTGCTTCTTTTATACTACAGCGGAAATCCTGTGCAAAACCGAACGGACTTTTCCCGTAGCTAATACCAAAGTTAATACGTTTAGCTCCAGTACGACTTACTCCACAACTCTCAGCAGTTATAGCATGTAAATCCTGTCCTTCTCTAAACGCTTTCTTTAATGCCGCATCGTTAGTTTCTTCTGCTAATATACGTAACTCTTGAGAAGAGTAATCGGCCACAATAAGTGTATTACCGGGTGAAGCAACATATAAATTACGGATATTACACACATCATTGTTCTGTGGTAACTGCTCAACATTAGGATCACTACAAGAAAGTCGGCCGCTAGAAGTAACCGCATTATGAAAATCACTTCGTATACGTTCATCTCCATCTATAAACTTCTCAAAAGGTTCTAAGAAACTACTTAGTAATTTAGCACACTTACCATATTTTATCCACTTATCTAAAAATGGATGTGTTCCTACTATACGTTCCTTAAATGCTTTTCCTACAGACTTGTTTCCTTTCTTAGTTGTTTCTGTTATCTTTATACCTAAGCTCTCAATTATAGGAATCATCTGATCGGAGCTATTAAAGTTGATGTGTTGATTCAGCACAACTTTACGGCTGCGGGGTGTTATAGTAAAATACCAATTACTTTTTGTATTTCCTAACTCTTTATACATCTCATCTTCAAGCTGATAATAAAGATGCCGAACACGTACCAACTCTTCTTTGGCTAATTGCCTATCGACGGCCGCACCGTTAATACGAAGTTGTGTTAGTACGTGCTGAAACGGCATCTCAATATCCCATACCAGCCTACCAAGATTCTGTTGGTCTATTTCTACGAGTGCTCTCTTGTAGAGTTGGTATGTCCATATTGCATCATTTAACGCATACTCACTAAATTTTGCTAAATTTGTATCATCTACTTTGTCATACTCTTTTATCTTCTCAGGGGGGACATTAAGAATAGTACGGGCTAGATACTTCAAAGATTTAGACGGTAGATTTTCGTCTATCAAATGCCAAGCTGTCATTGTATCAAAAATATTATCAAACCTTATACCGTGTTTATATAACATCGCCATATCAAACGGTGCGTTGTGCATTATTACACACTCTGCCTCACCAACATAAAAGTCTAACACCTCTACCAACTCTTTTCTACGTTGGTCGTTAAAGGCGTGTGGCAGAGATACATAACATGCCTGTCTACCATCACACAAACTAAACCCCACAAGCTCCTGCGTATACCAATCCAGACTCGTTGTTTCAGTATCAAGACTAAACTCAGGAGCCAGTTTGCTACAAAAATGTTTAAGTGTGTGGGCGTCTGTTATAATCTTACGTTCCATTTTTACTTTTCACTTATTTAATCTTTTGTATAAAACATCTTTGCTGTTAATGGGTCTT
>Ga0272441_10009024_pt1 | contig 15540 bp, 15 predicted proteins | sample SSMProp6N_FD_193582 | JGI IMG/M metagenome (GOLD analysis project Ga0272441, IMG submission 193582) | Marine sediment archaeal communities from Little Sippewissett salt marsh, Falmouth, MA, United States - SSM-Prop-6N | ecosystem: Environmental > Aquatic > Marine > Wetlands > Sediment ... | reverse complement strand
ATCTCCGATCGTCGCGCACGGGGGAGATCGAGATCGAGCTTCTTCCCGCAATGCGCGACCAGCTCAGCATCGGCGCGAGCATCGCCGTCAACGGTGTCTGTCTGACCGTCCGCGAACTCGGCGAGAGCGGATTTCGCGCCGACGTCTCGCATGAGACCTCGACGCGGACGACACTCGGTGGGTTGCGAACGGGACAGCCGGTCAACCTCGAGCTCCCTGTTCGTGTAGGAGCCGGTCTCGATGGGCATGTCGTGCTCGGACACGTCGATGCCGTCGGTCGTGTCCAAGCGCTGTACCGAGAGGCGGAAAACTGGATCTTGATCGTCTCGTATCCGGCGTCGTTCCTCCGGTATGTAATCGAGAAGGGGTCGGTCGCCGTCGACGGAATCAGTCTGACGTGCTACAACCTCGACGGAAATACGTTCCGGTGTTCGATCATCCCCGAGACCCATGAGAAGACGACGATGCACGATCGAAAGAGCGGCGATCCGGTGAATCTGGAGTTTGACGTCTTGGCGAAGTATGTCGAAAGGATGATGTCGTTTGTTCATCACGATTGAGGAAGCAATCAGGAAATACCGCAACGGCGAGATGCTGATCCTCGTCGATGACGAACACCGCGAGAACGAGGGAGATCTCGTGATTGCCGCCGAGCATGTCTCTCCAGATGCCGTCAACTTCATGATTACGCACGGCCGCGGATTGGTCTGCATGCCACTGACGGAGGATCGAGCGAGACGTCTCGGCCTTGCCCCGATGTGTCCAGAAAACACCGCGCTGCACGGGACGCCGTTCACTGTCTCGGTTGACGCCAAAGACGGGATCTCGACCGGCATCTCGTCCTACGACCGCGCGCAGACGATTCGACTCCTCATCGACGAGGCCACCGGACCGGACGATCTCGCCCTTCCGGGGCATATCTTCCCATTGGTCGCCCGTGAAGGCGGCGTGCTCCGTCGCGCCGGGCATACCGAGGCCACCGTTGACATGGCTCGACTGGCCGGGCTGAAGCCAGCCGCGGTCCTGTGCGAGATCCTCAACGAAGACGGAACGATGGCCCGACTGCCTCATCTGAAGGTTTTCGCCGAAGCACATGGTCTGTCGATCGTCAACATCGCCGATCTGATCGCGTATCGGAAGCGAACCGAACAGCTGGTCGAGCGGGTCGCCGAGGCCGAACTGCCGACGAAATTCGGGACGTTCCGGATCATCAGCTACACGAGCCCGATCGAAGACGAAGAGCACATCGCGTTGGTGAAGGGAGAGGTCTCGGGGCAAGAGGATGTCCTGGTGCGAGTGCACTCCGAATGCTTAACCGGCGACGTCTTCGGGTCGTTCCGTTGCGATTGCGGCGATCAGCTCCACCAAGCTCTGGAGAAGATACACGGCGAAGGACGCGGTGTCCTCGTCTACATGCGCCAAGAGGGCCGCGGGATCGGCCTGAAGAACAAGGTCTGCGCCTATCAGCTGCAGGATCAGGGATACGATACGGTGGAAGCGAACGAACAGCTCGGCTTCGAGGCCGATCTGCGGGACTACGGGATCGGCGCGCAAATTCTGTGCGATCTCGGGCTGACGACAATCCGCCTGCTGACCAACAATCCGAAGAAGATCGTTGGCCTGTCAGGCTACGGTCTGACCATCACCGGACAGATCCCGATCGAGATCCCGCCGAACCCGCACAACGAGCGGTATCTTCGAACCAAGAAGGAGAAGCTCGGGCATCATCTCCACGAGGTCTAGCGCCTCGGCGGAGCCCCCCAGCGGAATCATTGCCGGGCAGGATACAATCGTTGGGATTGGCGGGCAGTGACAAAGAGATTGGAGAACAACCCGAAACTCGAGAACCACCGACCGAGACTCGGGCAAAGGCGCGCGAAAGAGGCGCCAAGGAGGAAGTCATGGGAGCGGTCTATGAAGGGAAGCTTGACGGGGCCGGCCTGCGTGTCGGCATCGTCGTCAGTCGGTTCAACAGCCTGATCACCGAGCGGCTGCTCGAGGGCGCGCTCGATCGGTTTCGGCGCTCGAACGTCGAAGACAAAGCACTCGACATCTGTCGTGTCCCCGGCGCATTCGAGGTTCCGAAGGCGGTGAAGGTGATGGCCGACACCGGGCGATACGATGGGATTGTCGCCCTCTCCGCGGTGATCCGCGGCGCGACGCCCCACTTCGACTACGTGGCAAGCGAAGTGAGCAAGGGGCTTGCCCACGTCAACCTCGACGCCCCAGTTCCGGTCGCGTTCGGCGTGATCACCGCAGACACGGTCGACCAAGCAATCGAACGGGCGGGCACGAAGGCCGGAAACAAGGGGGCCCAGGCCGCCGAGAGCCTGATCGAGATGGTCAACGTCCTCCGCGAGGTCGCATGAGCTACGAGCTCGTTCGCGGGATGAACGACATCCTCCCCGACGACATCGGCTGGTGGCGGCTGGTCGAACGGACGATTCTCGAGGTCGCCCGGCGGTACAACTACCGCGAGATTCGGTTTCCGATCGTCGAGCACACCGACCTGTTCACCCGCGGGATCGGGGAGTCCACCGAAGTCGTCACCAAGCAGATGTTCACCTTCCCCGATCAGAAGGGCCGCAGCCTGACGCTTCGACCCGAAGGCACCGCATCGGTCGCCCGCGCCTACCTATCGCACGGGCTGCAAACGAATGCGCCGTTCCAGAAGCTGTTCTACGGCGGTCCAATGTTCCGCTACGAGAAACCGCAGAAGGGCCGCTACCGGCAGTTCCATCAGTACGGGATCGAGGCGATCGGCTCGATCGATCCGAGCCTCGATGTTGAAGTGATCAGCTTCGCGTGGACGTTGATGAGCGAGCTCGGCCTCGGGGGTCTGTCGTTCCGACTGAATTCGATCGGCTGTGCAAGCGACCGCGAACCGTATCACCAAGCACTCCGTGCCCACTTCGCTGGCTCGATCGACACGATGTGTGCCGACTGTCAGCGACGCTACGAGGACAACCCGCTGCGGATTCTCGACTGCAAGAAGCCAAGCTGTCGCCCGGTGATCGAAACCGCCCCGGGACCGGCCGACTTCCTCTGCGACGACTGTGCCACGCACTTCACCGCCGTCCGCGAGATGCTCGATCGGCTCGGTCTCTCCTACGAGATCGACCCGCATCTCGTCCGAGGGCTCGACTACTACACTCGCACCGTATTCGAGCTGGTCTCCACCGATCTCGGCGCCCAAGACTCGTTGCTCGGCGGCGGCCGGTACGATGGGCTGATCGAATCGCTCGGCGGGCCGAAAACCCCCGGTGTCGGCTTCGCCGGTGGCACCGAGCGGCTGGTCCTCGTGCTGCAAGAACGGAAGCAGACGATCGCACCGGTTCGCGTAGACCTGTTCGTCGCCTCGATCGGCGACGGCGGACGACAGTTGGCGTTCGAGCTGACTGAACAACTCCGGCGCGCCGGCTTGGCCGTCGAACTCGATCACCGAGGCCGTGCGCTGCGCAAGCAGTTGGCCTTGGCAACCCAACTCGATGCCCAGCACCTGCTCGTCCTCGGCGAGGACGAGGTCGCAGGCGGCCGCGGAAAGCTCAAGACGATGGACTCCGGCGAGGAGCGGGAGGTCAACCTCACCGCCGAAGCGGTAGCCATCTTGATCGGCCGTCCGTGCACCGGCGGCTGCGGCTGTTCGAGCTCTAAATGAAGGAGTGTGACCCCATGGACGTAACGCCCCAGCTGACCCTGGTCCCGATCGAGAATCCCGACGAATTGAACCTGATCCTCGGGCAGTCGCACTTCATCAAGACCGTCGAGGATCTCCACGAAGCGTTGGTCACCGCGATTCCGGGGCTCCAGTTCGGGCTCGCATTCTGCGAGGCATCCGGTCCAGCGTTGATCCGGCACTCCGGTACGAGCGAGGCACTCGAGCAGCTCGCGACCCGCAACGCGCAGGCGCTCGGCGCCGGCCATTCGTTCATCGTCTTCCTGAAGGACGCCTTCCCGATCAACGTCATGCACGCCGTCAAGCGCGTCCCCGAGATCTGTCACATCTTCTGCGCCACCGCCAACCCTGTGCAGGTCGTCATTGCCGAGAGCGCGCAGGGCCGCGGGATCCTCGGCGTCATCGATGGCGTTTCACCCAACGGCAGCGAAGACCATGAAGGAATCCAGCAACGCAAAGACTTCCTGCGAACCATCGGGTACAAGGCGTAGCAATCCTTCACCCGACCGCTTCCATCCGAGAACCGCGTGGCCACACGAATGGGGTGCTCCTTTGCTTCGCTGCCAGCGTTCTGTAGAATGGATCCATCTTGACCGCCCTTCAGGGGCGAAAGGGGGTGATCCGCTATGACAACATCTCGAGTGTCAGCGGTCGCTCCCGTAGGTCGGACGGCCTAGCAGCATCGGCGTTCGATCGACGGACGTTCCAAAGATCCATCAAGGACCCTTCGTAGCACGGGCAGCGGCCGCTGGCCTCCCCATACATCCTGAGGAGGTACCATGATCTATCAGCTGCCCGACGGCTTCACCACCCGATCTGCCACACCCGATGATGCCGGATCGGTCGCCGCGCTCTGGAATGCGCGATCGGAAGCGTTCCGAGGCGAGCAACCCTCGACATCCGAACGGGTTCTCAAGATCTGGGATCATCCCAAGTTTGACCTGGCGACCGACAGCCGGCTCGTGTTCGCGCCGCATGACGTCCTGATCGGCTACGCTCATCGGCGCGTCGCAGAGGTCCGGCGTCTTCTCGGCATCCCCGATACCGTCCATCCAATGGCCGTCGTCGCGGCAGGAAGTCCTGTCGACCGGCCGGAGCCAGCCGACCGATACGATCCGGCGAAGGCCAAATGAAACCGCGGTAGTCTTCACACGCTCTCATCGTTGCCTCCCCGTACGTGCGGGACGCATCGCCACCACGCACAGATTGCAGCCCGTCCGCTTGCTCTGGCAAATCTGCGTCTTCTATACTCCTCAGCAGAATGCCCAGCAGGGATCAGAACGCGGTGAAGTCGGATCGGACTACTCTTCCTGTCTCCCAGTCGTTCGATCGAATCTTTGTCATTCTGCTTGCAGTTGCTCTGTTTGTGGTTCCATTGCTGACATGGACTGGGCTCGGAGATCCGACGATTCCAAAGACGTCCGCCCTACTCTTCGCAGCCTTCTTGTTGACCCTGGTGTGGGGAGGGCGGTGCTGGAAACGGGAGATCCATCTGGTAGGACTTCCTTGGGTTCTCTTGCCGTTGCTCATCCTTGGGATCGCTGCGGTGCTTTCGCTCGTAGCGGCCGTCGACCGCCGAGAGGCACTCCATAGCCTCGTTGTGGGGTCCTTGTACATCCACCTGCTCGTCATGATCGCCACAACCGTGCGGCGTAGGCGCGAGATCCACCTGCTGCTTGGCTCACTGCTCGCTGCAGGTGTCCTCGGGGGGGCTCTACGGGCTTCTCCAGCAATTCGGTGTGGCGCCAAGTTCGGTCGAAACCACCACGTCCGCGCGGATGGTCTCGACATTCGGACAGGTGAACTACCTCGGCGGCTTCGTCGCCTATCTGATCTTCCCATCGGCGCTGCTGTTTCTGACGGGAGGAAAACTTCTCCAGCGACTGCTCTCCTTTTTCGCCTTCCTGTTCATGATCGCCATCTCGATTCTGGTGAATCAGATGGGCATCCTGCTTGGGCTGTTTGCCGGAGGCATCGTAGGCCTGACCCTCAGTCTGATCGCCCGCGGAAAGGGAAGAAGAGCCCCGCGAAGGCTCTCCATCTTGTTTCTCTGCATTGCCATGATGGCCACAGCGACGGCCATATGGCGCAGTGTTCCCGACCCGTCGGTTGACACATCGCTGCCGTCGGATGATGTCCCTTCGATTCTGTCGGTTCAGCCGCTTCGAGGCAATTCGATCGAAGCGCGGGTTCTGTTCTGGGCTGTCGGGCTGCGAATGCTGACCGAACATCCGCTCGCCGGCATTGGACTCGGAAACTACAGATCACTCTATCCAAGCTACGAAGCCCGGGTACGCGCTTCGCGGAATGTCCGCTTGTTCGATGATGTTCGAACCAGAACCGAGGTCGCACACAACGACTACGTGCAGATTGCCGCCGAGATGGGCGTCGGAGGGATCCTGGGTATGGTCGCCTTCTTGGGCATTCTCGGTTGGATCGTTTGGGCTGGCCTCCACCTCCGTGACCCTGTCCCCGAATGGACCGAACAGACCTCCGGCTTCCTCCTACTTGCGGCCGGTGTCGTGACAATTCTGACGCACGCCCTGGTCAGCTTCCCAATGCACATCCCATCTTCCCGTCTCGTGATGGTCGGACTCCTTGGGCTCCTGTTCTGCCCCTACTTCGGAATGCGGGGTTCGCTGACTGTTGCGGTTCCACACACTGCTCGCAAGGCAATGGTGATCGGCCTGGTTCTGCTCAGCGCCACCGGCGCCGTGTTTGCAGCTCGCGATCTGGGAGGCGTCCTGTTGTTCTCGCGTGGACGTAGACAGTTGCTCCTCGGAGACAGTACAGCCGCGGCAGAGACACTCTCGAAGAGCGTCGCCCTCAGTTTCTCCCCGAAGTGCGCAACATACTACCTCGGCATGGCTTAGGCACAGTCCGGAGACCCGAAGACCGCGCTCGCTAGCTTCCAACGATGCCTGACATGCTGTCCGGCAGATCGCACCTACTTCTTCTATGCAGATCTCGCATCGCAGCTCGGTGAGATCGAAGCGGCACGTACTGCAATTGCGACGCTGCGCGCAACGGTTCCGTCTTCTGAACTCGCAACGCCGGTACGGATCCTCGAAGCGCAGATTGAACACCGAGCCGGTAACAGCGATGCAGCGATTGCCTTGCTCAAGGAATTCCTCGCGTCAGAGCCGTCTCGCTGGGAGGCGCACGCCGAGATCGGCCGGATACAGCTCGAGGATGGGAAAGAAACCGATGCACGGGTGCACTACGAAATGGCGCTCAAAGAACTCGACATCGAAATCGGCACGCTTGAGACCGACCTGTTCTCGATATCGGCACTTGCCTCAAAGGATCGCGCCGCATTCCTCTCGGCGCTTCGAACACTCGAATCCGAGCGTGATCGGATACGAGCAACGCTTCGAGCTCTCTCGGTACCTGGAGGCTCGTAGTCCTCGATTGCATGAGCTGCATGTTCGCCATCTCGTCCTGTTCCACGGCTTGCCCCATTGCTCGGAAGCTCAGGAGATTGCCATGCGTTCTACGCTGCCCGAAGTTGAGGGCACCCGCAGGCATTGCGTCGCAAGGATCGAGGAAACCCATCCTGATCCGAGCCGTATCGACGCTCCCGATCTCCGAACGCTGGACACTGCGAGTGTTCGGACATGGTGTATGACACGATACGTTCGCCGCCAGGCGATGAATCACCCGCGCGCCGGTCGACGCGAAGTTCTTTAGGAAGCCATCGATCAGGCTGTCTCTCATGAGAGACAGCAGTAGGGTCACAGCGACGGAAGGTTCTCCCGCGGCCGCGGTTCTCCTGTCAGGCAGAGTCGCCGATCTGCCCGTGGCTGCGAGCGCAGGATCTGTCTTCTTCTAGCTGCGGAGAACGCGCAGTGTGCTACTCCCCACCAAACAGAAGAGCGCCCAGGTGAAATCTGGGCGCTCTTATCCATGATCCGACAGAAGCTGGATCACGCAGACTACAGATGCTCTTCGACCTCCTTAAGGAAGCCAACGGCCTTCTCTAGGGAGATCGCGTTGTACAGCGGGAACTTCTCCCCGATCGGCTCGGAGAGCACTTGATCGAGGATCCGCTTCGCGTCATTCCACATTCCGCGCTGCATGAGGTAGTACTCGACGAAGAACACGCGGTTCTCGAAGTACTCGTTTGCGGCGGGGTCAAACTCGCCAGGCTCAGGACAGACATCGCAATCCCAATCGGCGCAGATCTCCGGCTCATCGACGATGTGGCAGAAGTAGCCGAGCGATCGGCTCCAGTTCTTCCGGTAGTTGCCGGCAGGAAGCTTCGGAAGGCCGGCCCAGAACGCCGCCAATGCTCTGTAGGAACCATAATTCACGTATGTGTCGTCGAGTTCGATGCATCGTTTGGAGATCGCATCCGTCTGCTGCGGAATCAGCGCCACGACAGCTTGCAGAGGATTGAACTCGCCCCATCGAAGCCAGTTTGCGCCTGCCCAGTACAGTGCCGAGATATCGGCCTCCTGGTTCACAGCCTCGACAAACTCTTCCCACGAATCCCCCGCCTCTCCTTCAACCGCAACGAAGTCTGGATTCATGCGCAGGCTCTTGAACCCCCAGTTTCTGCCCTTCATGTAGGTGTTGCGCTCCTCAGGGTCTCCCGCAAGAAATGCATCGGCAAGCGTGTAGTACGCCTGGGAGAGCTTGTTGACGACATCCTTGTGCGTCAAGTCGACCTCGAAGCCGGTGACGTCTGCCTCCTCCAGCTCGTCGAGATCGTCGGGCACCGCGAGCGCTCCCCGGAATGTCCCGATCATCGCCTCGAGCGTCGCCCGTCCCTCGTCGCTATGGGGAATCATGATGTCGCTTCCTTGGAACAAGGCCACCGCTTCGTCGACCGTGATCGCCAGGGCAGCGCCACCCCCTATCAATAGGGCCAACATCGTGAACAGCAGGAGCTTCCTCATCCTTTCGACCTCCTAGAGACTGATGCGGCTCACTATACTGAAACGCCCCAAGGGCGACAAACCTACGCGATGCTCGGAGCCATCACGGGTTGGATCGCTCCTGAGCGTGTGATATGCTTCGCACCGTCAGGTTCACGCCCGATGATCCGTTCACGAAAGGAGGAGGATCTCATGGCCAAGGTCGATCAGGATCTTTGTGTTGGTTGTGGGCTTTGCGCACAGGTTTGCGCCGATGCGTTTGAAATGAACGCCGAAGGCAAGGCTGTCGCCATCGAGGGCGCTACAGCAGATTGTGTCCAGGACGCCATCGATCAATGCCCGGTGGGTGCGATTACCGCGTAGAGTTCTCGTGTGTTCTAATACATCAGCACGGGGAGCGTCTGCCAAGGACGTTCCCCGCTTTCTTTCTGGCCCAGTGCGGTTGGAACTGCGCAAGAGCCCACCAGCTAAAGATGAACCATCCCGCATTTTCCGACGCTTCGTTTCCTGGTAGGATACAAGCGGTGAGCGATCTTGAGTGAGCGGAGGATCGGAGTAGCGTTTTCCAGCGGCGGAGCGCGAGGCGCGGCACATATCGGCGTGCTCAAGGTTCTCAAGGAACATGATATCGAACCCGACGTAATCGTTGGATCCAGCATGGGTGCGCAGGTCGGTGGGCTGTATGCGTCCGGGATCCCGATCGATGAGCTCGAATCTCACTGGCGGTCGAGTTCGTTCGGCCAGGTGTTCAAAACGCTGTTCCCGACGATCCCATGGTCCGGTTGGAGTTCGGGGAGCGGAATCACCCGCTTCCTCCGCAAGCTTGTCGGAGATCCGAGCATCGAGGATCTTCCGATTCAGTTCGCCGCGGTAGCCACCGATCTTCAGTCAGGAAGACCGTTTCCGATCACCGCAGGATCGCTTGTCGACGCCATTCGCGCCAGCATCTCGGTCCCCGGCCTGTTCAATCCGGTCTGGATTGACGGGCACCTTCTCATCGACGGCGGGGTCTCCAATCCGGCGCCTGTCGATATCACCCGTCGTCTCGGTGCCGAGGTGGTCATAGGGGTCGACGTGCTCGTCGATCCCGCAGAGGTGGCATTCTCGGGGATTCCGTACTTCGAGTCGCGGGAGCGATCACCCAACGGCTGCAAGGCGTCTACGTCGCCTTCCGGAAACGGCAGAAGGTTCCATCCGAGCGTCTTCTCGGTGCTGTTCCAGATGTCGACCGTCTTCCAGAAGCGCCTGTCCGATCTTCTGCTCGCCTGCAATCCTCCGGACATCCTGATACAACCTGATTTCTCCGCCGATCCCCCGTGCTACAGCGACGTCGGCTGTGGGATCGAAGCCGGGGAAGAGGCCACTCGGCGAGCCATTCCGGAAATCCTGCAACTCCTCGGTCGCTAGGGTACGATCGTTTGGGAGTCGATATGCATCTTCACAGGACGATCTATCCGCAGGTTGCTCTCGGGGTCATTGCGGCCTCGTTCGGAGCGATCTTCGCCCGCCTAGCCGGCGAGGCCGCGCCGTTTGCCATCGCGGCATGGAGGCTATCTGTGGCCGCGCTCATCTTGATACCCATTGGCTTGTTCCGCAGCAAACGAACGATGACTCGGGCAAGTCTGCTCTGGTCGATCGCGAGCGGTGCCGCGCTGGCGCTCCATTTCATTCTGTGGATTTCTTCTCTTGAGGCGACCACCGTCGCAAGCTCAACGCTGTTCGTTTCAACCCATCCGATCTTCGTCGGGATCGGGTCGATCGTCTTCCTCCGTGAGCGTCTTTCAAGACGCCTTCTTGCCGGCATCATCCTCGCCATGGTCGGCGGCGCCCTGATCGGCTACGGCGACTTCCGCTTCGGTGGATCGGCAGTTCGCGGAGATCTGCTCGCCATGGGTGGAGGCCTTGCAGGGGCGGTCTACTTCCTCATCGGCCGCCACGTGCGTCGCACCGTGTCGCTCTCCGAGTACGTCGCCACGAGCTACGGAACGGCGGCGGTGTTGGTTCTGCTCCTCTGCGTGGTCACACGAACCAACTTCGGTGGTTTCACGCCGACCACGTACGGCTACCTTGTGCTGCTCGCCGTAGTCCCGCAGTTAATCGGTCATTCGATCATCAACTGGGCTCTCCAGCGTCTATCGGCTTCACGAGTGTCCGTGTTCGTCCTCGGAGAGCCGATCGGGGCAACGCTGCTCGCAACCCTCTTCTTCCGCGAATTCCCTGGCGGGTTGAACGTTCTCGGAGCGGCCATCATACTCGTGGGCATCTACATCAGCCTGCGAAGCGAGGAGGAACAAGATGTCACCCAACCCTGAACGCGGCCGATCGAAGATCGAGTGGGCTTCAAGCCACATGCCGTTGCTCGAGCGGCTCCGGTCGTCTTTTGTCCAGGAGCAGCCGTTCTCGGGCAGACGAATCTCGATGAGTATCCACCTGGAAGCCAAGACTGCCTGCCTGGCGATCCTCTTACGCGACGGCGGAGCCGACGTGTGGGTCACCGGGAGCAACCCGCTGTCGACCCAAGACGATATCGCCGCGGCGCTCGCCGAAGAAGAGAAGATTCGGGTCCACGCGAGACACGCGGCCTCCGAGGCACAGTACACCGAGGATCTCAAGAAGACCCTTGCCTGCCGGCCTGACCTGATCCTCGATGACGGCGGCGATCTGGTGGCATTGCTTCACGAGGAGCCCCAGGCGAACGTGCTCGGCGGTTGTGAGGAGACGACGACCGGCGTCGGGCGCCTCCGAAGGATGGCAAACCAAGGCCGGCTTCTCTTTCCGATGTTCGCAGTCAATGACGCCAAGATGAAGTCGCTGTTCGACAACCGGTATGGAACAGGGCAATCGGTTTGGGATGGCATCTTTCGCTCGACCAATCTGCTGATTGCCGGAAAGAGCGTCGTGGTTGTCGGCTATGGCTGGTGCGGGCGGGGGATCGCGCTTCGCGCAGCCGGCCTCGGCGCACGCGTGACCGTTTGCGACGTCAATCCGATCAGTGCATTGGAGGCATGGATGGAGGGATTCTCTGTTGCACCGATCGCCGAGGCAACCCGCACTGCGGACCTGGTGATCACGGCCACAGGGTGTGCCGACGCCGTGCCGGAACAGGCGCTCCAGAACGCCAAAGATGGGCTGGTCCTCGCCAATGCGGGGCACTTCAACGTGGAGATCCGACCGGATACGCTCGCCATGCTCTCCGATTCTCACAGGACGGTTCGCGACGGCGTCGAGGAGTACATGATGACCGATGGGCGGAAGCTGTACCTGCTTGGGGAAGGAAGGCTCGTCAACCTCGCCCTCGGCGACGGCCACCCGGTGGAGATCATGGATCTTTCGTTCGCCCTCCAAGCGCTAGCCCTATGCCACTTGCTGGATCGATTGCCGTTGGAGCCCGCCGTCTACTCCGTTCCATCCGAGATCGATGAACAGGTCGCGCGGCTCAAGCTGGAGACCTTGGGCCTCACGATCGACGCACTCACACCAGCGCAACGGAGCTACCTCGGCATCGATGTAGGGTAACATCGGACCATCGACCCGTTACAATTCGAGTCCCAGGGGTGAGACACATGCCAAACCGAAGGATACGCAGGAAAGGGTATGCCGTATTGCTTCCGGCCATCCTCCTCATGCTTGCTTTCACGGTCGGCGGCACGCAACAGCAGACCCATGGAGATCTGTTCGCGCCCATCTACCAGATTTATCAGTACATCGAGAGCTACTTCTATCAGCCGGAGCGGATCGACGATCAGCAAGCGTTGTATGGTGCGATGAAAGGCGTCGTGCAACACCTGAACGACCCGTACAGTGAGTTCCTCGATCCGGATGATCGACAGCGGTTCGATGAGAGTCTCTCCGGCAAGTTCAGCGGCGTGGGTATCGAATTGTCGATCGTCGACAGCGTCCTCACGGTCATCACCCCCCTGGTAGGTACCCCTGCAGAGGCGGCAGGAGTGCTCGCCGGAGATCAGATCCTCAGGATCGACGACGATTCGACCGAAGGACTCACCCTCACCGAAGCCGCGATGAAGATCCGCGGAGAAATCGGAACATCCGTGATGCTAACGGTTCGGCACGACGATGGATCTATCGAGGAGATCTCCATCGTTCGAGACACGATCATTCTCCAGGCCGTCAAGAGCGAGCTTCGCGCGGACGGGCAGATCGGCTACATCCGTCTGTATCGGTTCGAGCAAAGCACGACCACGGAACTCGATACGGCGCTCTCTTCATTCGAGCTGGATCAGTTGACGGGACTGATTCTCGATCTTCGAAACAACCCCGGCGGTCTATTGCATGAGGCCATCTCGGTCGCCAGCCGGTTCGTCGACGAGGGTATCCTTCTGATCACCCAGGATCGGCTGAGCGACGAAAAGAAGTACCACGCACGAGGAAACAGGATTCCCAACATCCCGATGGCGATTCTCATCAATCGAGGATCCGCAAGCTCCTCAGAGATCGCTGCCGGCGCAATCCGAGACAACGACATGGGCATCCTGATCGGTGAAAAGTCGTTCGGCAAGGGCGTGTTTCAGCAGCTCATCGAGTTTCCCGACGGCTCGGCGTTGAAGATCACGGCAGGCGAGTACCTCACACCGGATCGAACGGTGGTCAACGGAGTCGGACTGATGCCGGATATTGTGGTGGATGAAGAGCAGGATCCGGTCGATGTCGCGATCGAGTGGATTCTGGCGCACGCTGGCGTCGTCATGCCGTTCGATATCGCCGCCGAGACCGCAGACGTCGTATCGTCCCCATGACGTACGCCGTCCTCGGGGCAGGTGGCTGGGGAACTGCGTTTGCCCGTTTGCTGGCAACCAGCGGACACAAGACCGTACTGTGGGCACGGGATGCGCGGCAGGCCGAAGCGATCGCGGCAACTCGGCGAAACGCGAAGTATCTTCCCAACGTCGTCCTCCCACTGGAGAACCTTGACGTAACCCCTGATCTCTCGAGGGCCGTTGCCGAGGATGTTCTCATTCTCGCCGTCCCATCGTTCGGCGTTGCCAACTTGCTGAGACAACTCGAACCTCTGATCGGCCCATCGCCGGTCATCGTGAACTTGGCCAAGGGGATCGATCACACCACGAAGCGAACGATGTCTCAGCTGATTGCCAGCGCGCTTCCCACAGCAAATGTGTTCACGCTTTCGGGGCCAAGCCATGCCGAGGAGGTTGGCCAGGACATGCCCACCGCCGTTGTCCTTGCAGGACGCGATCCGACGGTTGGGCAGGAGTTGCAGTACGACATCGCCACGTCAAGATTCCGTGTCTACCTATCGGAGGACATCCTCGGCGTGGAGCTGTGTGCGACAATCAAGAACGTGATCGCGCTCGCAACGGGGATCTCCGACGGCCTTGGCTACGGCGACAACAGCCGCGGTGCGTTGATCACACGAGGTCTGGCCGAAATGGTTCGGTTCGGACGGACGTTCGGGGTTTGTGATGAGACGTTCTTCGGACTGTCCGGGCTCGGCGACCTTGTGGCAACGTGTACCAGCCAGCACAGTCGCAACCGTCATGTCGGTTGGCGCCTGGGGCACGGTGAGAGCTTGGAGATGATCCTCTCCGAGATGGACATGGTGGCCGAGGGCGTCCACGCCACGTCCATCGTTCACAAAATCGCCGTTGAAAAACATGTCGAGATGCCGATTACCGAAGCAGTTCATCGGCTTCTACAGGGCGTGGCTGACCCGTTGTCGTTGGTCGAAGCGATCATGACCCGCGCACCGAAGCGAGAAGGAATCTAGGAGATCTAGGGAGGCACGAAGTGCACGCTGAGGTCTTGGTTGTCGGGGGAGGCCCGATCGGCGCGGTGGCTGCAAGGTGTGCCGCAGAAGCGGGAACCAAGGCCCTGCTCGTCGATCGCCGGGACAGTTTGCAACGCTCCTCTTGTTGCACAGGCCTTGTGACACGTCGTGCGCTGAAGAACCTTGGAGTCTCGGAGGACTGCGTTCTGCGAGAGATTCGAGGTGTCGTCGCGCATGCACCGGACGGCCGCACGCTTCACCTAACTGCAGACGAACCGAAGGCGGTCGTCATCGACCGGCATCGTCTGGAGATGGAGCTTCACGTGCAGGCGAGGGATGCAGGGGTTGAGATCCGCCTCGGCACAGAGGCTACCGGCCGGTCGAAGGATGGGATCATCCTGGAATCTCGCAACAGGAAGGAACAGCTGACCGCCAAGGCGATCATTGGGGCGGACGGTCCTAGAAGCCAGATCGCAAAGTGGTTTGGGCTACCGTCCCCTGAGCAAGTCATCCATGCCGTACAGGCGGTCATCCAAACGGACCACGAAGGCAATACCAATGAGGTCAATGTATTCCTCGGCCACGATGTCGCCCCAGGTTTCTTCGCCTGGGCCGTCCCTGCCGATCCAGGGCAACTGCGCATTGGATTGGGAGTCACGCCGCCATCGAATCCCTCCGAGCACCTCGCGCGCCTCCTCGCCGAGCGGTTTCCCGAAGCGAGGATCATCTCCCGCGCCTCGGGCCTGATCCCCATCTGCCCCGTGGCACAAGCGGCAACGAACTCCGTGTTTCTCGTTGGAGACGCCGCAGGACAGGTGAAGCCCCTCTCGGGAGGCGGACTCTACCCCGGCGCAGTCTGCGCTCGGATTGCTGGGCGGATGGCCACACGTGCAATCCGCTCCACGGCTCAGGACGACGATCTCGCCACACAGTACGATTCCGAGTGGAAGTCCGCCATCGGCCGCGAGATCGCGTTCGGACGCTCCATCCGTAGGATCTCGGAGATGATCTCCGACCCAGAGCTCAACGCCCTCTTCGCAGCGTGCGACGACCCGGAGCTTCTTTCGTTCCTTGCCGAGCACGCAGATATCGATCGTTTTCACCGTCTTCCCGACAGCCTGGCCACGCATCCCTCGTTCTGGGCAAAGACCGTTCGCCTTCTTCCGTTGCTCATGAGCCGAGAGTCAGTCTAGCGGGTTCGAACACATTGCCATGGTTCCCCGCGCTTCCCTATAATCGGG
>Ga0272441_10009023_pt1 | contig 15541 bp, 13 predicted proteins | sample SSMProp6N_FD_193582 | JGI IMG/M metagenome (GOLD analysis project Ga0272441, IMG submission 193582) | Marine sediment archaeal communities from Little Sippewissett salt marsh, Falmouth, MA, United States - SSM-Prop-6N | ecosystem: Environmental > Aquatic > Marine > Wetlands > Sediment ... | reverse complement strand
GACCGAAGCCGGCTTGCGGCTGTTTGTGGACGCGCTGTTGCAGGTAGGCGATCTCAGCGAGGATGAACGCCAAGGCATCGCCAACCAGCTTGCCGGCTCCACCCAAGTTCCCGACGATACGCTGGCGCACATCTCGCAAACGCTATCCGGACTGTCGCAATGCGCCGGACTGGTGGTGGCGCCCAAGCGCGAGGCGCGGCTCAAACAGCTTGAATTCGTGCCGGTGGCGCCCGGCCAGACCTTGGCGGTGATCGTGTTCGAAGACGGCCTGGTGGAAAACCGGCTCATTGAAACGCCCGCCGATATGCCCGCCTCCTCTTTGGCCATGGCGTCGAACTATCTCAATGCGCGGCTCAAGGGCCGGGATTTTTCCGGCGCGCAGCAGCTCGTACGCCGGGAGATCGCCGCCCACCAGGCGGAGCTGGATGCTTTGACCTCGCGGGTGGTGGAAGCGGGCCTGGCGGTGTGGTCGGGCACCGAGGCGGTGGCCGGCCAAGCGGCGCGCTCGCTGATTGTGCGCGGGCGCGCCAATTTGCTGGAAGACGTGCAAGCGCTAGACGACCTAGAGCGCGTCCGCCGCTTGTTCAGCGACCTGGAAACCAAAGAAGAATTGCTGCAACTACTAACCTTGGCGGAAGACGCCGACGGGGTGCGGATTTTCATCGGCTCGGAAACCAAGCTGTTTTCGCTGTCGGGCTCCTCAGTGGTGGTCTCGCCTTATACCAATGCCGACAACCAAATTGTCGGCGTGCTGGGTGTGGTCGGTCCGACCCGCCTCAACTATGCGCGCGTCATCCCGATTGTGGATTATACCGCGCGGCTGGTCGGGCAATTGGTTTAAGTCTGCACCCAGCCGGTTCACAACCCCGCCCGCTTGGCTTACAAGCGCGCAACATACACTGGACCGGCGCCGTGCCAGCGCTGCGCCGGGCTTGAGTATCGGAAGGCACAAGATGAACGAACCGCACGACATGAGCGACCCGCACGACACCGCCGGCATGCCCGACGATGAAAACCAGGGCGACACGCAGCCCGACGAAGCTGCCGACGATGCCGCACCACAGGCGAGCACCGGAACCGACCCGGCCGCCACCCCGCAAGAGCGCATCGCCACGCTGGAAGCGGAAGTAGCCGGCCTCAAAGACCGGCTGTTGCGGGCGGTGGCCGACGCTGAAAACACCCGCCGCCGCGCCGACCGCGACAAGCAGGATGCCAGCAAATACGCCGTCTCGAGCTTTGCCCGCGACGTCTTGAGCGTCGGCGATAATATGCGCCGCGCCATTGACGCGGTGTCCGAGGCCGACCGGCAAGGGGTGCCGGAGCCGATCCGCAATCTCATCGAAGGCGTGGAGATGACCGAGCGCGAGTTTTTGTCGGTGCTCGACCGCCACGGCGTCAAACCGATCACCCCGTTGGGCGAAAAATTCGACGCCAACCTGCACCAGGCCATGTTTGAGGTGCCCGACCCCGCACAGCCCGCCGGCACCGTTACCGAGGTTGTGGCCACCGGCTATACCATCGGCGACCGGCTGCTGCGGCCGGCGATGGTCGGCGTCGCCAAAGGCGGTGCGGCACCGCAAGACCCGCCCGCAGAAGACGGCACAGCAAGCAACGATGCCGACGATGCCCCGGCACCCGGCCCCGATAGCCCAACGCCGGGCTCGACCATCGACACCAAAGCCTGACACGCGGGCTTGGGCGCGGCTACAGCACCGTGAGGCGCTCCTTGGGCCCGGTGAGGGTAATATTCTTGAAATCGGCGGTGCCGGGGATGCGCTGAAACAGGCTGTTGGCGATGAACCAAACCCGCACCACGCGCGCCGGCGGCGTGCCCATATACGTCTCATAATCCGTATAGAGATTACGCGTTTCGGTCAGCCATTGGCCAAGCGCGCGGGTGCCGGAGCGCACCACCACGTGAAATTCGCGGTCTTTCCACGTCGGCAGCGGGCACCAATAGGCGTGGCCGACGGGCAAATCGCGGCTCCAATAATAGGTGATGTCGCGGCCGTTTTCGAATTCCACGGCGATGGAAATATAATCATGGCTGGCGGCGGTATCTTCCGGCAGCGCTGAGGGCAGCGCGTCTACCTTCCAGGCCCACGAAATTTCCGTGTGCGGGGTCAGCGCGAAAGGGGTTTCTTTTTGCAGAATGCCCACATTGCGGTCGGTGTGGCAGTGGATGCAGGCCTCGCCGGCGTCCGATTGCTCCGTATAGATCGTATTTTGGCCAAGAAACCATAAATGCTTCCAGCCGTGCGGCGGTGTATCCGGCTGTGCCAAGCGGGCGCGCTCCGTTGCGACCAGGCCGGCCACATCGCCGGCTGTGGCCATGGCGGCGAGGCCGTCCGCCGCGCCGCGGCGCCAGCGGATCGCCAGCACGGTGAACGCGCCGTCGGCGCCGGCATAGGCGTTCAAGCCCGGCAGCATGCGGCCTTGTGTGTCGGAGAACTGGCCGGGGAACTGGCCGCCCAAATACAGCCGGCCGCCGGTTGCCCCCGTGCCTGAACTCGTTCCCGCCCCCGTTCCTGCTGCCGTGACCGTCATGGTCTCGCGCGCGCCATTAAACACCTCGCCGGTTTCGCCGATCCGCCCCCACACTTGAAATTGCGGGCCGACCCAGATGTCGAGGCCGCGGCTCAACCACAGCCGGCCGACGGACAGCAACGTCACCTCGTCGCCGTCCTCAAGCATCATGTCGGTGGCGGTCCACGGCATGCGGCTGGGCGGCAAGTCGATAAACGCCGCTTCGGCAATATGCTCCGACGCGGCGGCGAGCAATGGCTGCGCCTGCGCGCGAAACACATCACCGGACATCGGCGGGGCGGCCTTGCCGTGCTTGCTGACATAGCGCCAGCGCTTAAACGCCACGCCCAGATCATGCGCGATACCCATTGTCTTCTCCCTCGTCTGCCGGCCATGCGCGGCCGGCGATGAGGCTAACGAAGAGCGCCGCCCATTGCACTTTTTGCTCCCAGCGTGACTCGGCTTTTCGCCCGGAATCGGACAGGATTGCGGTGCAACCTGCCACCCTCCCGCCGCGAAGCCCACCATGCCCCTTGGAAACCTCACCGCCTGCGAAAAGGAACTGGTCCGCTGCACGCGGGACGGGGAGGAATTTAATTTTGCGGCATGGGCAAATGGTGAGGGCCTGACCGGCAAGGCTTGGGATGAAGCCCGGATCGTCGACGGCGCTATCATCGCCACCTTGCTGCGCGGCGATTTGCGCCTGACAGGCACCGATCCGGTCCGCCCGCATCCCCGCGGCCTGCGGGCCATGGGCGTTGCCCTGCTCGAGGGGCTGGATATCGCCCACATGACCCTCATCGCGCCCCTTCGGTTGGGAGGCTGCTATATCAAGGCGGTTGAGGCCGATGGCGTGCGGGCCACTGGCGACTTAACTCTCCGGGCTTGCACGATTGCCGGTGCTGTGGCCCTGATGGGCGCCCACATAGACGGGTCCCTGAGTATGACCGGAACCACGCTCGGCGCCCCGGCTGTGCCCCACGGCCTGTGCGGAGACCGGTTGACGGTCAAGGGAAGTGTCTTTCTCAACAGCATGCCGAACGGCCCGCGCTTCAAGGCGGCAGGCACGGAAGCTGTCCGCCTGGTGGGGGCAACCATCAACGGTACATTTGAAATGAGAGGAGCCCAGCTCGGCGAGGAGCAGGCAAACAGCGGGCTCAAGGCCAACCGATTGACAGTCAAGGGGAGCGTCTTTCTCAAGAGCGCGCCGGACGGCACGCGCTTTAAGGCTGAAGGCAAGAAGGACGCCGTGTGCATGATGGACGCAACCATCGGCGGTACGCTTGAAATGCAGGACGCCCGGCTCGGTGGGACGAAGGCAGACAGAGGGCTCGCTGCCGACCGGTTGACGATCCTGGGCAGTGTGTATCTCAACAGCACGTCTAAAGACACACGCTTTGAGGCGGCAGGCAAGAAGGACGCCGTGTGCATGATGGGCGCAACCATCGGCGGCAGTCTTTACATGCAGGGGGCCAAGCTCGGCGGAGAGACGGCAGACAATGGGCTCGCTGCCGACCGGTTGACGGTCAAGGGAGATGTCGTTCTCAACAGCGCGTCTGACGGCCCGCGCTTCGAGGCAGAAGGCAAGAACGCAGTGAGTCTGCTCGGAGCAAACATCAACGGTACCCTTGCCATGCAAGGAGCCTGGCTCGGCGGCGCGACGGCAGGGAGCGGGCTCGCTGCTGACCGGTTGACGGTCAAGGGAAGTGTCTTTCTCGACAGCACGTCTGACGACGGCCCGCGCTTTGCGGCGGCAGGCATGGACGCTGTCCGCCTGCCGGGGGCAACCATTGAAGGGCAGCTTAGTTTGGTGGGGGCGACGCTAACAACCCAATCCGGAACTTGGCTGCAGTGCCAGGAACTGACGGTGATGGGAACGCTAGTTTTGCAGGACAACTGCTATGACGGCGAAGGCGGGACGGTCGACTTCACCGGTGCCAATCTTGGCATGCTGGCCGACCAAGCGGACGGATGGCCGAATAAGGCCGACACGCTGGTGCTGGATGGCCTCACCTACCAACGGATGGAGGATTGCACTCTCGCCTATCGCCTTGCATGGCTGGGGCAACAACGAGCAAGCCATCTCAGCCATCCGCGTGACGTGCGGCCGCAGCCGTTTGAACAGTGTGCCAAGGTGCTGCGGCAGATGGGCCACCCGCGCGACGCAAGGCGGGTGCTGATTGAAAAGCAACGACATATACAGCAGAAATGGTGGCTTGATTTCACCTCACAACGCCCTGAGGACAAGTGGCGCTGTGTGCCCTGGCCGGCCTGGTCGAATATAGTCCGCCGGGTGCGAGGCGGATATCACTGGGTAAGGCAGGTTCTCTCCCGCGCGACCATCAATTTTGGCTATAGCTCGTTGCGGCCACTTGTGTGGTTTGCCGGGCTCGTATTGGCCGGTTGGTTGGTCTATTGGGATGCGGGCGCGGAGCCAGGCGACATTATGGTGCCGGCCCAGAGCGTGGTGCTGGTGGAGGAGCCATACGCCACCTCAAAGCAACTGCCGGACGGGTATCCGCGGTTTCATCCGTTCCTGTATTCGCTCGACGTGACCTTGCCGCTGGTGGAACTGTTTCAAGAGCCCTATTGGGAGCCCGCCGGCAACAAGGCGCCTGACAATAAAGGTTGGTTCAGCGGGGCTGTCGTGCGCTGGTTCCAGATCGCCCAGGTCGTGGGCGGCTGGGTGTTCATCTCCCTGTTTGTGGCCGGGCTGGCCAATGCTATTCGCCGTGACGATTAGGGTGGGGTGACGATTAGGGTCGGGCGACGATTAGGGCGGGGTGACCCGCCGCAGGGTGAGGTTGAGGCGGCCACCATCCTTGAGCAGCGGTGACGTGCCGGGCAGGATGCGGTCGATACCGTGATAGGCAAGCCGGTTGTCACCGCCGATTATCAGCACATCGCCGGAGTGCAGGCGGACGCTTTTGGTTGCATCCTTACGCGTTAAGCCGCCCAAGCGGAACGTGGCGCTATCGCCTAACGACACTGACAAGACCGGCGCATCCAAGGCGGCTTCATCAGCGTCGCGGTGCAGGCCCATGCGGGCGCCGGGCCCATAGAAATTGACCAGGCAGCATTGCGGCGGCGCCGGGTAGCCGGTGGTCTCGTCCCATAGCGCCAATAGCGGCGCCGGGATCGGCGGCCACGGCGTGCCCGTGTGCGGGTGGGTCGGCTGGTAGCGGTAGCCGGCCCTATCCGACACCCAGCCGAGCGGGCCGCAATTGGTCATGCGCACGCTCCACGGTTTGCCGGTGCGCGGCATCAGCGGCGTATACAGCGGCGCGGCGCGGGTGACCCGGCGGATGGCCTGCACCAGGGCGCGCTGCGCCGCCGCATCCAAGCGGCCGCGCAGCAGCACCACGCCGCGGGCGCAGGTTTCAAGGGGCGGGTCACAGCGCACCGGGCGCCCTCCGCGCGTCTGGCCACCCCGCGGGCCACACCACAGGCCACCCCGCGGGCCCTGACGCAAACCGCCGGGTGGGCGGCGGGAAAAGTGCCGCCGCGGTGTTGCGGTGCACCCGTCCGCTGCTTATATACCGCGTCGAGTTGGCGGGTCTTGCATAAAGACGCGCAATCTGGTGGTTCATCACGAGGGGACCTCGCACCGGCTTGGCTGCTTCGGCGCCCAAGCGGGCCATGCGGCGGGTACGACCGGTGCTTGCACGAATCAAGGCCGGGGATACCTGGGTCTGCCTATGAAAACGTGGAGACATAATACATGGCGAAAGTCATCGGCATAGATCTCGGCACGACGAATTCGTGTGTCGCGGTCATGGACGGGACAACCCCGAAAGTCATTGAAAATTCCGAGGGCGCGCGCACGACGCCGTCCATGGTGGCGTTTACGGCGGATGGCGAGCGGCTCACCGGCCAGCCGGCCAAGCGCCAAGCGGTCACCAACCCGGAAAATACCCTGTTTGCGATCAAGCGGCTGATCGGCCGGCGCATTTCCGACCCGACGGTGCAAAAAGACAAGGCCATGGTGCCTTACGCCATTGTCGAGGCGGATAACGGCGCTGCCTGGGTCGAGGCGCAGGGGGAAAGCTATTCCCCGCAGCAAATCTCGGCGTTCATCCTGCAAAAGATGAAGGAAACCGCCGAAAGCTATTTGGGCGAGAAGGTGGAGCAGGCGGTGATTACCGTGCCGGCCTATTTCGACGACGCCCAGCGCCAGGCGACCAAGGATGCCGGCAAGATTGCCGGGCTGGACGTGCTGCGCATCATCAACGAGCCGACCGCGGCGGCGCTGGCCTACGGGCTGGATAAATCCGACGGCCACACCATCGCCGTATATGACCTAGGCGGCGGCACGTTCGACGTGTCGATCCTGGAAATCGGCGATGGGGTGTTCGAGGTCAAATCCACCAATGGCGATACGTTCTTGGGCGGTGAAGACTTTGACATGCTGCTTGTCGACTACCTGGCAGCCGAATTCAAAAAAGACAACGGAATTGACCTCAAAAACGACCGGCTGGCCTTGCAGCGGCTCAAGGAAGCAGCGGAAAAGGCCAAGATCGAGCTGTCGTCGGCCACCCAGACCGAAGTCAATCTGCCGTTCATCACCGCCGATGCCTCAGGCCCCAAGCACCTGACCATGAAGCTAAGCCGCGCCAAGCTTGAGCAATTGGTGGATGGCTTGGTCCAGCGCACCATCGAGCCGTGCAAGCAGGCGCTCAAGGATGCGGGCATTAGCGCGAAGGACATCAACGAAGTGGTGCTGGTCGGCGGCATGACGCGGATGCCGAAGATCCAAGAGACCGTGCAAAAATTCTTTGGCCAAGAGCCGCATAAGGGTGTGAACCCGGATGAGGTGGTGGCCATGGGCGCTGCCATTCAGGCCGGCGTGTTGCAGGGCGACGTCAAAGACGTGCTGCTGCTCGACGTTACGCCGCTATCGCTTGGCATTGAGACCTTGGGCGGGGTGTTCACGCGGCTGATTGAGCGCAACACCACGATCCCCACCAAGAAGGCGCAGACCTTCTCCACGGCGGAAGACAACCAAAGCGCCGTCACCATTCGCGTCTTCCAAGGCGAGCGCGAAATGGCGGCGGACAACAAGGTGCTGGGCCAGTTCGACCTGGTGGGCATTCCGCCGGCGCCGCGCGGCGTACCGCAAGTGGAGGTGGCCTTCGACATTGATGCCAACGGCATTGTCAATGTCTCCGCTAAGGACAAAGCCACCGGCAAGGAGCAAGCGATCCGCATTCAAGCCTCGTCCGGCCTGTCCGATGCCGACATTGATCAAATGGTCAAGGACGCCGAAGCGCACGCGGACGAAGACAAAAAGCGCCGCGAGACGGTGGAAGTGCGCAACAGCGCCGAAGCCTTGGTGCATTCAACCGAAAAGACCTTGAGCGAAACCGGCGACAAAGTGGATCAAGACACCAAAACCACCATTGAAGCGGCCATCGCCGAAGTGAAGACGGCGCTGGAAGGCGACGACGCCGAGGCCATCAAGAGCAAGGCGGAAGAGCTTGCGCAAGCGTCGATGAAGCTGGGCGAAGCCATGTACGCGGCCAGCCAGGCCGAACAGGCCAACGCCGATGCCGCCGCCGACGCCGCCAGCGACAGCACCGCCGCCGGCGACGATGTGGTGGATGCCGACTTCACAGAGGTTGACGACGACGCCAACAAGAAGGACGGCACGGCTTAGCACCCGCCTGCATGGCCGGGCCCATGGGGCTAAGGCCTGGCACCGGCGCGGTGCCAGGCCGGCCGGCCTCCCACACCCTTCCGCCTACGGATGATAGATGGCCAAGCGCGATTACTACGAAGTTCTAGGCGTCCCGCGGAACGCAAATGACGCGGCGCTCAAAGCTGCCTATCGCAAGCTTGCCAAGCAGCATCACCCGGACCAAAACCAAGGGGACGCGCAGGCCGAAGCGCGGTTCAAAGAACTCAACGAGGCCTATGACGCGCTCAAAGACCCGCAAAGCCGCGCCGCCTATGACCAATACGGCCATAGCGCGTTTGAGGGCGGCGGGCCGCGCGGGCCCGGCTTCGGGCAAGATTTTGCCTCGTCTATGTCCGACATTTTCGACGATTTGTTCGGCGAGTTCATGGGCGACCGCGGCGCGCGCGGCGGCCGCCGCAGCGGCGGGCGCACCCGCGGCGCCGATCTGCGCTACAATATGGAAATCAGCCTGGAAGAAGCCTATGAGGGCAAGAGCGCGCAGATACGCGTGCCCACCGCGGTAAGCTGCGCTGTCTGCGCCGGCTCTGGCGCCAAGCCGGGCACGTCGCCGTCTATTTGCACCATGTGCAAAGGCGCCGGCAAAGTGCGCGCCTCGCAAGGGTTTTTTACCGTCGAACGCACCTGCCCCACCTGCCACGGCCGCGGCGAGGTCATCCAGGAGCCGTGCGATACCTGCCATGGTGCCGGCCGCATCGAGAAAGAGCGCACCCTGCAGGTCACCATCCCCGCCGGCGTTGAAGACGGCACGCGGATTAGGCTGGCCGGGGAAGGCGAAGCCGGCATGCGCGGCGGGCCGTCGGGGGATTTGTATATTTTCCTTGGTATCAAGCCGCACGCGTTTTTCCAGCGTGACGGCGCGGATTTGTTTTGCCGCGTTCCCATTTGCATGCCAACCGCGGCGCTGGGCGGCAATATAGAAGTACCCGCGCTCAAGGGCGCGCGGGTGACGCTGAAAATCCCCGAAGGCACACAAGCCGGCAAGCAGTTTCGCCTCAAGGGCAAGGGCATGCCAGTGCTGCGCGCCTCCCAGCATGGCGACTTGTATATTCAGGTGACGGTGGAAACGCCGGTGAACCTGACTAAGAAACAGCGCCAATTGCTGCAGGAATTCGACGCCGGCTCGACGGAGAAAACCAGCCCGGAATCGACCGGCTTCTTAGCCCGCGTGAAAGAGTTTTTGAACGCCGCCGGCACTTAGGCAGAAGGCCCGCCTGGCTCGGATGGGCTTTGCGGAGATGGGCTTTGTGAGGCTGAGGGTTGCGGGGCGGCGCACTCCGCGGGCAGCAGCACTTCAATGCGTGTGCCGGTGCCCGGCGCGCTGTCTATCTCCAGCTTGCCGCCATGGGCGTTGAGAATGGCGCGCGAAATCGGCAGCCCCGTACCGGCGCCGTGGTGATCGCGGCGCAAAACCGTATCGACGTCGCCCAGCCCGTCGGTTGCGCGCGTGGCCATGTCCGAGTCCATGCCGGTACCGCTGTCTGCGACGGCAAAGCCAAACATGCCCGACGGTTTTACAATGGCCTTGACCTCGATAAACCCACCCGCCGGGGTGTGGCGGATCGAATTCGATATCAGATTGATCAGCACATGACGGATCAGGCCGCAATCGATGTGCGCCTCGAACGCCGCCTGCGGGGTGGCTGTGTGGCGCAGGTCGATGCCGGCTTCACGGGCGCGGACGGCCAATATTTTGCTCGCATCGTCGGCCAGTTCGCCTAACGTGCAACGCTCAATCTTGGGGGTCAGGTCACCTGTCTCCAGGCGCGCGAGATCCAGCAGGTTGCCGATCATGTCGCTTAGCTGCTGGCCGGACTCATGAATGCTCGACACGTAATCGGCGTAATGGGCGTGGCCAACCGGGCCGAACGTCTCCATTTGCATCAGTTCGGAAAAGCCGACAATGGCGTTTAACGGGGTGCGCAACTCGTGGCTCATATGGGCCAGAAAGCGGGTTTTGGCGCGGTCGAGATCCACCGCGTTCTGGCGCGCCGTTATCAGGTCGGCGATCAGCTTTTCATTCCGCTCAAGCTGGGCGGACAGCAAATTGTTGACCGCGTGCTTTTCTTCGGCGGCTTGCGCGTATGTACGCAACCGCCGCCAAGCAAACCCCGCCGCCACAATGCCGGCGGCGAGCATGGCGAAAGGCAATGCATCAAACTGAAACTGCTCTTGATACTTGACCGCAAAGGCGTGCCAATGTTCTTCGAAGTTGAACAAGGCGGCGATGGCGAAGGTAATCAGGCCGACGGCCACAGGCATCATGATGTCGCGCCGCGGGCGCCGCGTACTGGTGGCCTCCTGCACCACAGGCCCTAAAGGCTGATTTGCTGCCGCGTTCACGGATAGATAGCTTTCCCACAGCTTGTGCAAGAAAGAATAGAATTATCCACTGCTTACAAACAAACTATTAAAACTATCGGAGATCTCGCAGCTAAGACGGGCTTTGCGGCACCGGGCGGGCCTGATACAACCCGGCGGCCTGATCCCGCATCCGGTGATGCGGGCACTCGCGGATGGATATACCCGATGGATGCTCTGCGCATAGCTGTCACAGGCGCCGCCGGCCGGATGGGCCGGGCGTTGCTGGCTGCAATCGACGACGATGCAGATTGCACCATCGCCGGTGCCATCGAGCAGCCGGACCATGCGGCGATCGGCACCGATGCGGGTATTGTGGCGGGGGTCGGCCCGGTCGACGTGCCGGTAAGCGCCGAGCCCTTGAGCGTTTTGGCGGCGGTGGACGCGGTTTTGGATTTCAGCACGCCGGCGGCCAGCGTAGCCATCGCCGACTTGGCCGCACAAGCGCGCATCGTGCACGTGATCGGTACCACCGGCTTTACCGTCGACGACGAAACGCGCCTGGCCGCCGCCGCCCGCCACGCCACCCTGGTGCGCGCGGGCAATATGTCGTTGGGGGTCAATCTGCTCACCGCCCTCACCCGCCGCGTGGCGCAGACGCTGGGCACCGAGTGGGACATAGAAATCGTCGAGATGCACCACCGGCACAAGGTCGATGCCCCATCGGGAACGGCGCTGATGTTGGCAGACGCAGCTGCCAGCGGGCGCGGGGTTCAGCTTGATGCGGTGGCCGAGCGTGGCCGCGACGGCGCCACCGGTGCGCGGGCGCGCGGCGCTATCGGCCTTGCGGCGCTGCGCGGCGGCTCCGTCGTCGGCGATCATTCGGTGATATTTGCCGGCGATAAAGAACGCATCGTACTTACCCATATCGCCGAAGACCGCTCGATTTTCGCGCGCGGCGCCGTCAAGGCGGCCTTATGGGCGCGCGGCAAAGGGCCGGGCAGCTTCACCATGCTGGACGTGCTCGGTCTGGCGGATTTTTAGACGTGTTCATCCTTATCGGGAGATAGGCCCCGTGGCACACACGCTGGTTCTGGTCCGTCACGGCCAGAGCGACTGGAACAAAAAGAACCTGTTCACCGGCTGGCGCGACGTCGAGCTGACGGACCACGGCCGCACGGAAGCGCGCGAGGCAGGCGCGCTGATGAAAGCAGCGGGCTTTACGTTCGACATATCCTACACATCGGCCCTTAAGCGGGCGCAGGAAACCAACACCTTGGTGCTCGAAGCCTTAGGTCAAAGCGGCCTTCCGGTGATTGAAAACGCCGCCCTCAACGAACGCGATTACGGCGAGTTGACAGGCCTTAACAAAGACGATGCGCGCGCCAAATGGGGCGAAGAGCAAGTCCATATCTGGCGCCGGTCGTTTGATATTCCACCGCCCGGCGGCGAAAGCTTAAAAATGACTGCCGAGCGCGTGCTGCCTTATTTCGACGCTGAGATCATGCCGAAGGTGCGCGCCGGACAGCGTGTTCTGGTCACCGCCCACGGCAATTCGCTGCGGGCGCTGGTGATGCAACTCGACGCGCTGGCGCCGGAGGAGATCGTCAAGGTCAACATCGCCACCGGCGTGCCCATTGCCTATACGCTGGACGATGCCGGCCAGGTCATCAGCAAGCAGGTGCTGGTGGACCGGGAATATTCGTGATCCGGCCAGGCGTGATCGGGCAAATCTTGATCGGGCAAATCGTGATCAGGCGGGGGGCTGGGCTACCATGCCGTCGCGGCGGCGGCGTTGGGCGCGGGTAAACGCGGCAGCAAAGCTTTCGCGTTCGTCTTCGGACAGAAACCGCCCCAGCTCAACCCATTGTTTGGCGGAGCGCAGGCGCAGCACGCGGCCGCGCGCGGTGGCGGTGACCGCTGCGTGCGCCCATGCCGGTTCAAACCGCCAGCGCTGCGTCTTGCCCGACGGATGCACCCGTTCGATGCATAGTTGGGTATCGGTTAAGCGTACGTGTTCGGTCATCCGCCCGGCGCGGTAATTGATGCGGAACGCTAAATAGATCACCGCCACGTCGAGGCCGAAAAAGCCGAACACTGGCCACGCGCCCATGAGCAAGAACGCGCCGCCGGCAATGAAGCTGATGACGCCGACAGCGACCATCACCGCCAAAAAGCCCTTTGGCGGCAGCGAGCGGTGCGGATGCAACACCGCATCGAAATAGACATGCTCTGAAGCCGGGTTACGCACATCTATAAATCTAGAGCGCCTGGCCACGCAGCGCCAGCCGCTTGCGGCCAGACGCCGCGACTGCCGCACATTCGGGGTGGCGCCGGCACGTGTCTTAGCTACAGTCGCCCTATGACACCCAAAAACCGTGCAGAACTGTTTCGGCGTTTTGAGGCCCACAACCCGGCGCCGGAGACCGAACTGGCCTATTCCAGCACCTATACGCTGCTGGTGGCCGTGGTGCTATCGGCGCAAGCCACCGATATCGGCGTCAACAAAGCCACAGGGCCGCTGTTTGCGGTGGCCGATACGCCGGAAAAAATCGTCGCCATCGGCGAAGCCAAACTCCGCGACTACATCAAGACGATTGGCCTGTACCGCACCAAGGCCAAAAACGTGATTGCCTTATCGCGCAAGCTGATCGCCGACCATGGCGGCGAGGTGCCGCAAGACCGCGCCGCGCTGGAGGCCCTACCAGGCGTCGGCCGCAAGACCGCCAATGTGGTGCTCAACGTCGCCTTCGGCGAGGAGACGATGGCCGTAGACACGCACATTTTCCGGCTGTCCAACCGCCTGGGGCTGGCGCCGGGTAAAACGCCGCTGGAGGTAGAGCTTAAGCTCTTGAAACGTATCCCTAAGCCCTACCGGCGCCACGCGCACCATTGGCTGATCTTGCACGGGCGTTACATATGCACCGCACGCAAGCCCGACTGCCCGACCTGCTATGTGGCTGATTTGTGCAGCTATCGGGCAAAAACGCCGGCACAACCGGCTAAAAAGCCGGCAAAATCCGCCGCTGCAAAGACACCCCGCGCGCGCGCCTCCAAAGCCCGCACGCCAGCACCCAAATAACGAGGCCTGCCCGCCGTCCCTAGATGCGTTAAGGGATATCCGGCATACCGATGACACGGTGCAGGACGTGCACCATCAAAGCCATACCGAATAGCGGCACCAGGATATTGAGCAACGGGATGGCCAATAGGGCGGCAACCGCCAGGCCGGCAACAAAGATGGTCCCGGCGTTTTGGCGGCGCAAACGGGTGACATGCGCCGGCGGATAATGACGGATGGCGGCGGCTTCAAAAAACTCCCGCCCGAGCACAAACCCGTTGACCGCCAGAAAAACCGCAAAGCCAAGCCCGGGCAGCACGACCACCAAAGGCAATGCCAGCAAGTTGACCGCCACCACCACCGCCAGTGCCGTTACGCCAAGGCGCAGACCCTCCCACGGGCTTTGCTCCCTTTGGCCCATTCGGTGCGGGTAGTAAGCAGCCTCAACGGCGCGGGCGACATCCTCTTGAAACAGCGGAATGCACAGCGCCGTCACCGGCACCACCAGGAAGATCAGCGCCACGGCCACCGCCGCCCCGGCTACCAGGTCGATGGCCGCATCGGCCCAGACGACGCCAAAATTCGGGATGAGCCCGATCGCCCACACACCGAGAGCCGCCAGGGCGACGATCAGCAGCACGGTCAGCGCCAGCGCCCGCCACAGGATGTGGCGAAACGGCCGCGACACCAGCTGGGCCAGCGTTTTGCCTAAAGCATCAATCATATAAGCGCCCCCATATAAGCCCCCCTGGCGCACCGCGCACAGGCCTTTATAGTCTGCGCCGCGCCACTACCCGGTATATTGGGGCCCTAAAGAATAGTGCTGAGCGAAAGAGGTTTGATGCATGACCGCGCCTGATTTTCACGTTGCTGGACTAGGCAATGCCCTGGTCGATGTGCTGGCACACGCCGACGATGATTTTCTCATTGCCCACGGCATTGAAAAAGGCGCAATGACATTGGTGGATGAAGCCCACGCGACGCGCGTATATAGCGCGCTTGGGCCAACGGTGCAGGTATCGGGCGGCTCGTTGGCCAATGCCACGGCGGGGCTGGCCTCCCTCGGCGGCAAGGCGGCGTTCATCGGCAAGGTGCGCGACGATCAGCTCGGCATGGCGTTCAGCCATGATATCCGCGCGCTCGGCGTCTCGTTTAAGACCGCCGCCGCCACCCAAGGCCCGGCCACTGGGCGCTGCCTCATCGTCGTCACGCCGGATGCGCAGCGCTCCATGACCACCTATTTGGGCGCGGCGCAAGATCTTACGCCGGAGGATGTCGACCCGGAGACGATCTCTCGCGCCGCCATCACGTTTTTAGAAGGGTATTTGTGGGATCCGCCTGGGGCTAAGCAGGCATTCGTGAAAGCCGCCAAAATCGCCCACGACGCCAACCGGCAGGTGGCGCTGACCTTGTCGGATTCGTTTTGCGTCGACCGCTACCGCACAGAATTTCGCCAGCTGGTGGCAGATGAGGTGGATATCCTATTTGCCAACGAGGCGGAAATCATGTCGCTGTATGAGGTCGATACGTTTGACGCAGCGTTGCAGATCGTCAGCGGCCAAGCACCGGTGGCAGCGCTGACGCGGTCGGCGGCCGGTTCGGTGATCGTCGTCAACGGCGAGATACACGTAGTTGACGCGGAGATGCCCACAGCCTTGGTGGACACCACCGGCGCCGGCGATCAGTTCGCCGCCGGCTTTCTCTACGGCTGGGCCACCGGCCGCAGTCCCGTAGATTGCGCCCGCATCGGCTCGATTTGCGCAGCGGAAGTGATTGCGCATATGGGCCCGCGGCCGGAAACCTCGCTCGCCGACCTGGTGGCCGCCCGCGGCCTCTAGCCGCCCGCCCAAGGGCGAACGGCAGTAGCAACCGCATCATCGGCTCACAGCGAATATTTTTATATTCGGTTCCGAAACAAACATATTAACGAACATACCCGGGCGCGCCTCGGTCGCGCG
>Ga0272441_10009022_pt1 | contig 15543 bp, 7 predicted proteins | sample SSMProp6N_FD_193582 | JGI IMG/M metagenome (GOLD analysis project Ga0272441, IMG submission 193582) | Marine sediment archaeal communities from Little Sippewissett salt marsh, Falmouth, MA, United States - SSM-Prop-6N | ecosystem: Environmental > Aquatic > Marine > Wetlands > Sediment ... | reverse complement strand
GTAGCTCGCCCCCCCCTCCCCCGCGCGCCTCCCCGCCGTCTGCGACAACAGCGAAAAAGGTTCCTGACACCTTTTTTCCTCCTTTTTTCCTGCGACGACAGCGAAAAAGGTTCCTGACACCTTTTTTGTGCCCGCGGGGACTCGTTGACCCCGCGGCGGGAGGCCACTATCCTGCCCGGTCGAGGCAGGACGAGTCGATGACGGCAGGACGAATCATACGACACGGATCGCTGGCGGTGATCGTGGCGGTCGGGGTGTGGCTGCTCTGGCCGGCGCCCGCGGAGCGCCCGGACGATTCGCGCGCCGCGGCCGGGGGCGCGGCCGCGGCGAACGTGAGGTTCGTGATCAAGTTCTCGCCCGGCCAGGCGTATTACCCGGACAGTCGCCCGTACGGTCTGGGCAAGCCGCTGAAGGGCCTCGCGACGGTGGTACGGAACTTCGAGGCCCGTTTCCCGGACACCCGCGTGGAGGTCCTGAGCACCCCGTCGGTTCGGGAGTACCTCGTCACGCAGCTCGCCGGCGGGCAGGCGCCGGACATCATCAACGTCAACGTGGAGGACGTCTGGACCGACGTGCACAAGGGCTGGTACGTGCCGCTGGACGGTTTCCTGGAGGCGCCCAACCCGTTCGTCCGGGAGCAGGGCGACCCCAACCTGCCCGGCGCGAGGCAGTGGTGGGACATGTTCCGCTACCAGGCGATCAGCCGCGGCAAGGCCGCCCCCGACGGCAAGGTGTACAACATCACCTTCGACATGGTCGAGACGGGGATCTACTACAACAAGAACATCTTCCACGAGCTGGGCCTCACCCCGCCCGAGACGTGGGAGCAGTTGCTGGAGATCTGCCGCACGATCCAGGCCACCGGCCGGATCCCACTGGTGATGCACCTCGGAGCGTACCACGACTGGCTGATGGACCTCGCGTTCGACCAGCTCTACTACGACCTGCTGCCGGGGATCGACCTGCTCCAGGACCCCGTCCGCGAGGGCTACCTCCAGGGCTACCTCGACTGGGACGAGCTGGCGTTCCTTCACGCCAAGGGCTTCTTCAACCGCCACGATCCGCGGTACGTCGAGATCTGGAAGCGGATGCGCGAGCTGAAGCACTTCACCAACCGGGACCTGGTCTCGACGGACACGATCCGCGAGTTCGTCACGCAGAAGGGGGCGATGATCTGGTTCCACTCGGCGTTGAGCTACCGGCTCTCCGGCGACCGCGAGTTGGGGTTCGAGTGGGGCGTGTTCTACCTGCCGCGGTTCACGAAGAAGACGTCGCCGTACGCCTCGGGCGAGCCGATGTGCGTCATCGGCGGGGCGGCGACACAGTTCGAGGTGACCAACCGCGCGGTCAGCGACACGGACCCGTCGCTGCCCATCGCCGAGCGGATGAAGCGGTCCGAGCGGCTGAAGCGCGTCGTCGCGCTGCTCCAGTTCATGTGCCTGCCGGAGCAGAACCAGCGGATCGTCTGCGAGTATCCCGCGTTCGTGCCGAACATCGTGGGCGTGAAGGGGCTGAAGATCCTCGAGCCCTTCGAGCGGATCCTCGAGCGGCGGTACACGACCACGAAGTGGGTCTTCACGTTCGACCTGCGGTTCAGCGAGATCCAGCAGCGGATGCTGATCTTGTACCTGACCGACGGGATCGACCTGGACGGTTTCCTGGACTGGCAGGAGCGGAACCTGGCGGCCGCGTGCGCGAACCTCCGTCGGCGCAAGGCGATGGACACCGCGAAGCTGGAGGCGGCGTGGCGGGCGAAGGCGCCGGCGCGGGCGAAAGCGGAGGGCCTGCCGCCGGCGGTTGCGGCGGAGGGCGGGTCTTGAACTACAAGGCGCGGTCGACGCTGACGTGCTACGCGGCCATCCTGCCGACGATGGCGCTGCTGCTGACGTTCGTCTACCTGCCGGTGGTGTGGGCGTTCACCAGGTCGTTCTACGCCTTCGAGGTCGGCGGCGAGTCGCGGTTCGTGGGGCTGGCCAACTACAGCGAGTACCTGAGCGAGGACCCCACCACCTGGACGTCCGTTGTGAACATGCTGCTGCTGACGCTGTTCGCCGTGACGGCCCGGCTGACGTTCCCGCTGGTCGTCGCCAAGCTGATCCACTCCCTGCCGCGGGAGCGGTGGCGGTACGTGTACCGGCTGGTCTTCCTCGTGCCGATCGTCGTGCCCGGCGTGGCGGGGCAGTTGATCTGGCGGGGGCTGATCTACTCGGACTCGGGGCTGGTCAACGAGTTCCTGCGCTGGATCGGCCAGGACCAGTGGGTGCACGGCTGGCTGTCGGAGCCGGGCACGGCGCTGATCTGCGTCGCGCTGGTGGGCTTTCCGTTCGTCGGGGCGTTCGAGGTGCTGATCTACTACGCGGGGCTGTCGGCGATTCCGCAATCCGTCCACGAGGCGGCCGCTATCGCCGGCTGCACCGGGCTGCGGAAGTTCTTCCAGATCGACGTGCCGCTGATCCTCAGCCAGCTCAAGCTGATCGTGATCCTGACGATCATCGGCAGCGTGCAGGGATTCCAGGGCCTGATCATCCTCACCCGCGGCGGGCCCGGCTTCCGGACGACCGTGCCGGGCCTGTGGATGTACTACAACGCGTTCAGCTTCCAGCGGATGGGCTACGCGTGCGCGATCGGCGTGCTGCTGTTCCTGGTGATCCTCACGCTGACGGTGCTGAACCTCAAGTACTTCAAGAGCTCCGAGAGCATCCAGGGGGCCGAATGAGGCCTCGCGGCTGGAAAGTCTGGGCGATGCACCTCGTGCTGCTGGCGTTCGCCGCGCTGACGCTGCTGCCGTTCTTCTTCATGGTCAACAACATCTTCCGCACCAACGCGGAGTTCTACCACGCGTTCTTCAGCGTCCCGAGGGCCTTCTCCGACGCCATCGAGGCCGTGACCTCCGCCGGCCCGGTGACCGTCGAGGACGAGGACGGCAACGCCGTTTCGCTCCCGCCCGGCGAGGCCGCCATGCACCACCTCGCCCGCGCCGGCGAGGGCCCGGCGACCGCGTGGCGCGTCATCCGCCCGTACATGGTCAACAGCCTGATCGTCTCGATCCTGACGGCCTTCGGCGTGATCGCGTTCGGCTCGACGACGGCATACATCCTCTCGCGGTACCGCTTCCTCGGCGGCCGGGCGATCTTCCTGCTGATCCTCTCGACGATGATGTTCCCCGGCGTGCTGACGCTCGTGCCGAGCTTCATGCTCGTCACGCGCCTGGGGCTTCTGAACACGTACTGGGTGATGATCCTGCCGTACGTCGCCGGCGGGCAGGTGTTCGCGATCTTCGTGTTCAAGAGCTTCTTCGACGGCCTGCCCGAAGAGCTGTTCGAGTGCGCCCGGATCGACGGGGCCGGGCACTTCCACCTGTACTGGTCGATCGTCCTGCCGCTGTCCAAGCCGGTGGTCTCGGTGGTGCTGGTGATGAACGTGCTGGGCACGTGGAACGGGTGGCTCTGGCCGTTCATCACGAACCCGGAGGGCACGTACCACGTGGTGGCCTCGGGCCTGTACGTGATGGCGACGTCGTCGCACGCGTCGAACTTCTCGACGATGTACGCCGCCTACGCGATCGCCTCGATCCCCCTGCTGATCCTGTTCATCTACGCCACCAAGCCCTTCATCCGCGGCATGACCAGCGGGGCGCTGAAGGCGTAGGGGGCGAGCGGGAGTCGGGCGGCACGCAGCGACCGTATGCGGAGTTTCCACTCGGGCGTAGACGTATTCTCCATAATGGGTTATACTTCAGTCTCTGCCGGTCCCGACACCAGGGCGCCCGTGCCGCGTGGTCGGAGGATGCAGGCCGGTCCGATGGAGGGGGGGCCTGTGGTCAAGCGGAGGACCTCGCGTGCCGCTGAGAATGAGTACCGTCCACACTGCCCGCAATCGCCGTCCTCGAAGCAAGTCGCCCACGTTGCCTGCCCCCTGCCTGCTGGAACCCCTCGAGCCCCGGCTGCTGCTGGACGGCGATGCCGAGTACCTGCTGATCACGAGCGACGCCCTGCGGTCCGCCTTCCAGCCGCTGGCCGATCGTCGTGCCGCCCAGGGCCTCCCCGCCCAGGTGATCACCGTCGAGCACATCGACGAGCACTACGACGGCACGCGCCCCGACGGCGGCAGCGACCTCCAGACGAAGATCCGCAACTGCATTCGGGAGTACGAGCAGGACCACGGCACGTCGTGGGTCACCCTGGGGGGCGACGAGACGGTCGTCCCGATCCGGACCTGTTACGGCACGGTGGGAGACCTCCCGGCGGACCTGTACTACTTCGACCTCGACTTCACATGGGACACGGACGCGGACGGGGTCTACGGCGAGCGCGGCCAGGACGAGGCGAACCTGGTCCCGGAGGTCTTCGGCGGGCGGATTCCGGTTCGCACGGCCGAGCAGGTCACGGCGTACGTCGACAAGCTGATTCGGTACGAGACCGCCTCTCCGGAAGGCTACGCCAACACGATGCTCCTGGACGCCTCGACGGCGGGCCCGAGCTACCGCAGCGGGACGGCTCGCGCCGACGGCTACCTGGACCACGAGCGGGTCAGCGGCGGCGAGCAGCTCGCCGTGGACCTGTACCGCAACTACGTCGCGCCCTACTGGCAGGCGACGCCGCTGGACAGGCACTGCGACTCGATCACCTCGTGGGACGAGGCGGCCACCGGGGACGCGTTTGACGGGGCCCACTTCCAGGATGCCCTCAACGCGGGATACCACCACGTCTTCGTCTACGGTCACGGCAACGCCAAGAGGATGCCGGCGCTCAATCAGGGCGTCGCGGCGGAACTGACGAATCGGGACCGGCCGAGCATCTTCTTCGTCATCTCGTGCGGCGCCGGCGGCTACGACAGGGCGGAGCCCGGCCTTTCCGAAGCGCTGCTGCGCAACCCCGACGGAGGCGCGGTGGCCTTCATCGGCGCCAACCGCACCACCTACAGCTCCTTGGTGGTCTATGCTCGCCAGTTCTACAGGGAAGTCTTCGAGAACAAGCGAACGACCATCGGCGAGGCCTTCGCCCTGATGAAATCGGCGTATCCAACCGGCAGTTGGGACGCCAAGTTCATGTGGAACCTCCAGGGAGACTCGGCCCTGGTCCTGCTGCCGGAGGAGACGCAGCGGGATCTGCACGTATCCGTTCCGAACGGACTGGAGCTGTACGACCCGGACGACAGCATCCAGATTCGCTGGGGCGCTTCGGGCACGGAATGGGGGCCCGACGACCGGGTGATGCTGGAGTACTCGGCGGACAGCGGCGCGACCTGGCTGGCCCTTCCCGGGGCCGAATCGCTCCCCTGGCGGGACGGCCTGTTCACCTGGGAGGCCCCCTCGCTGGCAGCGGGGGACGCCTGCCGGGTGAGGGTGACCGCTCTCTCCGAGCCGAGCGTGACGGATGCGTCGGACCGCGACTTCAGCGTGGACGAGCTGGCCTTGCTGACGGTCCAGTCGTCGCCCGTTCGAGTGTGGATCACGGGGACGCACGGCAACTACACGGACTACAACTACACGGCCCGAATCGGCGGAGAAGTGTCGCTGGCCGCGCCGCATCAGGACGGCATGAACTTCGTCCGTTGGGAGGACGGCGAGGGCAACGTCCTGACCCACAGCATGGACATCCGCTTCCCGTGCACCGGCGACGCGACGCTGACGGCGGTGTACGAACCCGCCGGCGGCCCGAGGGATTACTACGTCAACGACGACGAGGCGGAGGAGGGCTTCGCGGCCGGCAGCGACGAGAACGACGGGCTCAGCCCGCAGACGCCGGTTCGGCGAATCCAGGAGATCCTCGACAGGTACGACGACGTCGCGACGATCCGCATCTCGGCGGGGGCGTTCCCGGAGAACGTCACGATCGGCGCGAGCGACGCCGGGATCATGATCGAGGGGATCGGCGCGCAAGGGACCGTGATCGACGGTGGGGGGACGGGGCGGTGCATCGAGGCCGTCTCCGCCGGAACGCTGAGTCTGCGGGGCATCGGCCTGGTCAACGGGAGCGGCCAGGACGGAGGCGGCCTGTACGCCTCGCACACCGACCTGAGCCTGGACGGCGTGAGCATCGGCTCGTGTGACGCGGGCGGCCGGGGCGGGGGGCTCTTCGCGGTCGGGTCTGCGGTCGATCTAATCGCTTCCGAGCTCATCAACTGCGAGGCGGACACCGGGGGAGGGCTGTACGTGCGCGAAGGCGCCGTCACCTTGGAGGACTGCGGTCTCGCCGAGTGCAGCGCGCGGCTGTACGGGGGCGGAGCGTACCTCTACCTGGCCCCCGAGGTCACCCTTCTCGACGGCCGGTGGACAGGCAACTCGGCCGTCCGCGACGCGGGGGGGCTGTACCTCGACGCCTGTGGCGAGGTCTCGCTGTCTGGAAACGAGTTCCTGTCCAACAGCGCCGACCGTGACGGCGGAGCCCTGCTCCTTCGCTACCTGACCGGGGGGGGCTGCCTGTCCGACGACGTGTTCCGGTCGAACACCGCGGGAAGCGACGGCGGGGGCGTCATGGCCTACCAGAACCCGGAGGTGACCGTCGTTCGGGCGTTCTTCGAGTCAAACGAGGCCGGGGACACCGGCGGCGGCGTCCACCTCGCCACGACGGCCGAGGGGATGCTCGAGGGTTGCCGGTTCGACAGCAACCAGGCCGCCGGCGGCGGCGGGGCGTATCTGGGCTACGACTGCGGCGTGGTGGTGAATGCCGCGACCTTCGTGTCCAATGTCGCCACGACCGGCAGCGCGGGCGGGTTGTTCCTGGACTCCAATGCGACCACGGTGAAGGGCTGCTACTTCGCGGAGAACACCGCCTTGGCCGGTCAAGGGGGAGCGATCCACTCCTCCTGGGCCCCGGCGGTGCTGGAAGGCAACGTGCTGGTCAATAATGCCGCCTCGCGGGGCGCGGCCGTCTGCTCCTGGGCGGCCAACCTGACCGTCGTGAGCAACACGATCTACAGCGACCCGGCCCACCTGTCGGCGGACCCGTCCGTAACGCTGTTGTATGCCGACTACTCCGGCTGGTCCTTCTGCAACAACATCGTCTGGGGCGGGGCCGGGTTCGACTGCGTCGCGGGAAGCGACGCCGATGCCGTCCGAGCCAGCTACTGCAACTTCAGCGACGGGTACGGCGCGGGGGCCGACGGCAACATCACCGCCTTGCCGAGCTTCGTGGACCCGGCCGATCCGCTCGGGCCGGACGGCGAGTTCGGCGACGCCAACGACGGGTTCCGCCTCGCGCCGGACAGCCCGTGTGTCGACTCCGGCAACGCGGCCTTCCAGGACGCCGACGGGACCCGCAGCGACATGGGCGCCTACGGGCAGGCCCTCACCGCCGACGCGCCGGCAGACGTGCACGTGGACGCATCCAACGGGGCCGGGCCGTGGGACGGCTCCGCCGAGCACCCGTACCGGAGGCTGTGGGAGGCCCTGTACGCCGCGGCGGGGGCGACCGTCCACGTCGCGGCGGGCAAGTACCCGGAGGCCGTCACCATCCGCCGGGACGGCGTGCGGCTGGTGGGGCAGGGCGCGGAATCCACGGTCGTCGACGCCCAGCGTGCGGGCACGGTCGTCCAGGTCTACCAGGCCGAGGACGTCGAAATCTCGGACCTGACGTTGACGCACGGGTACGGCCGGTACGGCGGGGGCGTGCAGGCCTTCCGGTCGTCGATCGACGTCCACGACTGTTTCATCGTGGACAACAAGTCCATGCGCATCGGCGGCGGCGTACACGTAAACAACGATTCGGCGGCCGTCATCGCCGGCAACCGGATCGAGGGGAACAGCTTCGGCCCCTGGGTGCCGCGCTACGGCGCGGGCGTCTATGTCGGCGGCGGATGCGAAGTGGACGTGGTGGACAACCGGATCGCCGGGAACCTCGCGCCGGGCTCCTCCAGCCGCGGCGGGGGGCTCTGCTTTCTGGGGACGGGCACGATTGCCCGCAACGTGCTGGAGGGCAACTACTCCGGCGGATCGGGCGGGGGAATGCACATCAACGGTCCGAGCATCACCGTCCAGGACAACGTCCTGGTCGGCAACCGCGCGGCAACGGGGGCAGGGGTCCGCCTGGACGGCGGCTTCGCGGGGGAGATCTCGCACCTGACGATCGCCGGCAACGCCGCCACCGAGCAGGGAGGCGGGGTGCTGATCAACTCGGCGGCTGCAACGATGCACGGCTGCGTGGTATGGGGAAACACGGCGCCCGCGGACGAGCAGATCGCGCTGGGCGGCAACGGCGCCGTCGCCGTCCGCTACAGCGACGTCCAAGGGGGCGAGCCGGGCGACGGGAACCTGAACGCCGACCCGCTCTTCGTCCGGCCGCCCGACGACGGCGGGGACGGATGGGGCGTTGGGGACAACGACGACTACGGGGATCTGCACCTGACCGCGGACTCGCCCTGCCTCAACGCGGGCGATCCCGGAAGGGACTGCACAGGCCTGTGCGATGTCGACGGAGACCCGCGCGGGGCGTACGGCTGCGCGGACGTCGGCGCGGATGAGTTCCTGCTGTCCGGCGACGCCACGCTCGACGGGCACGTGGACGCGATGGATTACTTCGCGCTCAAGACGGGCTTGGGAACGCCTTCCGGCGCGAGCTGGTCCGAGGCCGACTTCACACGGGACGGCGCGGTCGATCGGGCCGACGTGCTCGCCCTGGCGGCGGGGTTCGGGCAGTCCGTGTCCCCATCGCCCGCCCAGGACGAGGCTGCGCCGACCCGCCTCCTCGAGGGAGGCGAAATGGCCGAGCCGCCGGCGGCCGTCGCCCAGCCCTCCCGCCGGCAGGCCCCCATCGAGACCGCCCCGGTTGTCCTCCCCATCGAGGAGACGGCCGGGCGGTTGGCGGTCCTGGCTGCATCCAATGCCCTTCTGCCCGAGACGGGTCCGGCCGGTCCAGCCCCCCTTCCGGTCGGGCCGGCGCGTGGCCTGGAACGGACGGGGCCGTCCGCCACGAAGGTCCTGTCCGCCCCGCCCACCGGGCCGATGCGAAGAGCGAACCTGGCGTTCCTGGAGACGTCGGCCTCGCCTTTCCGTCCGCCAGACGGGCGGGGATCGGCGGAGCGGGTCTGCTCACTTGTCGACGGCGAAGCGGCCCTCTGCGGGCCGGGAGCCCTTGGCCCCGTCGTGGACCTGGAAGCGGCGCTTCGCGCCCGGCGCAGGGTCGGACGGCCCGTCGGCCGCCCCGGGCACTACTTCTTCCGCTTCCTGCCGCGGGGCGCTGCCGGTTGGCCCGTGAGGTACTGAATGCGGCGGGAAACCTCGCCGCCCCTGGCCTTGACGTCGCCGGCCGTGATGGCGAACTCGTAGCCCGGCTTGCCGTCCCGCAGCAGGACGACCGTGTTGAGCGTGAGCAGCGCCTCGAGCGGGTGCTCGGCCGTGGCGAGGACGTCCATCAGGACCTTCTGCGGCTCGGCCGCGCCGATCAGGGCGAGGAACTCGGCGGCGCGGACGCGGACCAGCGGCTCGGCGTCTTTCGCGGCGAGGGCCTTGGCGGCGGGGACGAACTTCCCGGCCTGCTTGCCGAAGCCACTGCACACGATCAGCCCCCAGTAGCGCTGCCACGGGTCGGTGGAGGCGAGGGCGGCGGCGATTCCGTCCGCGGCCTTCGCGAACGGCACGAGCGCCAGGTCCGCGACGTCCACCAGCCGGCCGATCCGGGCCTTCTGCTCCTGCCCGAACTGGACCGGGTTGTCGAACGCCTTCTTCGCCAGCTCGCTCTCGGGAAACAAGCTCAGGTCGGGCATGCCCTTGACGCGGGCGCGGAGCCGCTCGCGCAGGTCGGCGAGCGTCTTCGCGTGGGCGGGGTCGCCGGCGAGGTTGTTCACCTCGTACGGGTCGGCGTCGAGGTCGTAGAGCGCCTCGGGCGCCCGGGGCTCGAAGAACAGCGCCGCCTCCTTCGTCAGCTTGCCCGCCTTGTAGAGCGCCCACCACTCCCGGTAGGCCTTCATCTTGTAGCGATAGTTGTTCATCAGGCCGTCGAAGTTGAACGGCTGGTAGCTCCGCATGTACTTCCACTTGCCCTTGCGGAGCGTGCGGACGAGGTCGTACTTCTCGTCGAACCGGTCGGCCGTGCCGAACGTCTCGTCCCGGCGGTCCACGTCGGCCTGGCGGATGCCGGGGCCCATGAACGGCTTGCCGTCCATCTGCTTGGGCACGGCCGCGCCGACCAGGGCCAGGATCGTCGGCGCGAAGTCCAGGAAGCTAACGAACCCCTCCACGCTCGTGCCGCGCTTCAGGTCCACGAGGTGCTTGAAGTTCTCCGGGATCCGCACCACCAGCGGGATGTGCAGCCCGGTCTCGTAGACATACCCCTTGCTGCCGGGCAGGACCCCCCCGTTGTCGCCGAAGTAGAAGATGAACGTGTCCTCCAGCAGCCCGTCCTTGGCCAGCTCGTCGACCACCGCGCCGATCTGGGCGTCCATCTTCGTGATGATCTCCCCGTACGCCTTGTTCGCCTGGCGGAAGATCGGCACGTCCGGGTGACAGGGCGCGACGAATACCTTCTCCTCGATGCCGTGCGTGTTCGCGCGGTGCAGGGCGCTTTCGTGCGAGACGCCGAACGACTGCTTGTGGAAGAACGGCTGGCCGGGCTTGCGGCCGCGCCAATCGGCGCTCGAGTCCCAGATCTTGCCCTCGGGCTTGAAGTTGTAGTCCGTCTTCTTCTTGTTGGACGTGTAGTAGCCCGCCTTGCGCATCAGCGCGGAGATCGGCTCGAGCCCGTCGGGCAGGGGGACGGGCTTGAACTTGCGGTGGTACTGCGTGCCGATCCGCGAGCCGTAGCAGCCCGTCGCCAGCACGGACCTCGCAGCCGAGCAGACGGGGCAGTTAGAGAACGCGTGCGTGAAGATCACGCCCTTGTCGGCCAGCTCGGCGATGCGCGGGGTCTCCGCGCCGTGCTCGTCGAAGAGCTTCATGTAGTGCTTGGAGTTGTCCTCGGTCATCAGCCAGACGATGTTCGGGCGGGCCTTCTTGCCCGCTCCCCCGGCCGCAATCCGCCCCACCGCCGTCGCCGCCGCCGCCCCGGCAAACGCATCCCGCAAAAACTGTCTTCTGGACAACATGCTCGCACTCCTCTGCTGCCGGGCCACCCGGGCCCGTGAGACTCGCCGATCCGTTCCCCGATTCTAGCCGGGCTCGCAGCGTTGGCAAGATCGGTGTTGTCCGTGCGGGCGGGCGGTGGTCTACTGGGGGCCACAGGGCCAAGCGGCCTTACGGAAGTCCGTTGGAGTTTCGGCTAGCCGCAGATACACGCAGATGCACGCAGATCAGAGCGAGGCTCCAGAGCAGGGCGGCTTTGCGCCGAAGCCAGCATACACCCCTGGAAGCCCTTGGGTGATTCTGACCTGCCTAAAGAGGAACACCTGCGTTGATCCGCGTTCATCTGCAGCTGGAAAGGCCCCTCCTCGGGACTCAGACGATCTTGCAGGAAACCGCTTAGAGGAGCCGACGATGGCAGCAGAGACGGATCAAGCGCGATGGACGCGGCGGCGGTTCCTGGCGCGCGTGGGCGCGGGGGCGTTGGGGTGGTCGCTGGCGCGGGCCGCGGCGAAGGCGAGAGCCGCGGCGGGCAAGGGCGGCCGGGCAGCGAGGGGCAAGCCCAACTTCCTGGTGATCGTCGCCGACGACATGGGCTATTCCGACGCCGGCTGCTACGGCGGGGAGATCACCACGCCGAACCTCGACCGCCTCGCGGCCGGGGGGCTGCGGTTTACGCAGGTCTACTCGACGGGTCGGTGCTGGCCGTCGCGGGCGTGCATCATGACGGGCTACTACGCCCAGCAGGTTCGCATGGACCCGCCGCGCGGGCGCCTGCCCGGGTGGTGCCGGCTGGCCCCGCACTTCCTCAAGCCGCTGGGCTACCGCTGCTACCACTCGGGCAAGTGGCACATCCGCGGGGCGCCCAAGACCGTCGCCGACGGCGGGTTCGACCACTCCTACCACCTCGCCGACCAGGACCGCTTCTTCTCGCCGCGGCGCCACTGGCGGGACGACGCCCCCTGCCAGCGGTCCGGCCGGACAGCGGGTACTACGCCACGACGGCCATCGCCGACCGCGCCGTCGAGCACCTCCAGGCCCACGCGCGGGACCACGCCGACAAGCCGTTCCTGCACTACCTGGCCTTCACCTGCCCCCACTTCCCGCTGCACGCGCTCCAGGAAGACATCGACCGCTGCCGTACGCGCTACGCCCGCGGGTGGGACGCGATCCGCGCGGCGCGCTGGAAGCGCATGCGCGAGATGGGGCTGGTGCAGTGCGCGCTGTCCCCGCTCCAGCCGTCCGTCAAGCCCGGGTGGAACCTGCCCGCCGAGAAGCTCGCTTCGCGCATCGGCCCCGGCGAGGCCGCCCGCGCCGTCGCCTGGGATGCCCTCACCGACGAGCAGAAGGCCTTCCAGGCGACGAAAATGGCCCTCCACGCCGCCATGATCGAGCGGATGGACCGCGAGATCGGCCGCGTGCTCGACCAGCTCCGGGCCATGGGCGCCTACGAGAACACCGTGGTGATGTTCGTCTCCGACAACGGCGCCAGCGCCGAGCAGATCATCCGCGGCGACCTGCACGACAAGGCAGCCAAGCCGGGCTCGTGGCGGTCGTACCTGTGCCTGGGGCCGGGCTTTTCCACGGCCGCGAATACCCCCTTCCGCTATCACAAGTCCTGGGTGCACGAGGGGGGGATCGCCTCGCCGTTCATCGTCCACTGGCCGGCGGGCCTGACCGCGCGCGGCGAGCTGCGTCACAACCCCGGGCACTTCGTGGACCTGCTGCCGACGATCCTTGACCTGGCCGGCGCGAAGCCCTCGCCGAAGTGGAACGGCCTGCCCGTTCCCCCCATGGCCGGCGTGAGCCTCGCGCCGGCGCTGGCCAAGGACGGCACGGTCGACCACGAGTTCCTGTACTGGCACCACTCGGGCAACCGCGCGATCCGCGTGGGCGACTGGAAGCTCGTCTCCGCCGGCCGCGGGGGCACGTGGGAGCTGTACAACCTCGCCGCCGACCGCGCCGAGACCCGCAACCTCGCCGCCAAACACCCGGACAAGGCCCGCGAGCTCGCGGCCGCGTGGCAGCGCCACGAAACCGCCTTCCGCCGCCTGGCGGGCACGGACGGCGGAAGCAAGCGGCGGCGGAAGGGCGCGGCGGCAAAGGGCGGCTGAACGCCTACCCCGGATTATTCACCGCAGAGAACGCAGAGGGCGCAGAGGCAATTTCATAGGAAAGATTTACATCACTCAAACTGACCGATCTTGGAGGCCCGGAGGGCCGGAAGGGAATAGACGGGGGCGTAAGCCCCCGGTAAAACAGCGATTAGGCCAAGAGCCCCGAGGGGGCGAAAGGAACGCAAGCTGCGCAGGCGCCTGGAGGCGGACTCCTTTCGCCCCGCTGGGGCTCAGGAATATAAATGCCGGTCAACCGGCGGCTTACGCCGCCGGCCATTTCCTTCCGCCGCTCCGCGGCTTCGGAAAACCGGTCAGTTTGACTTACATCAGGAACTACCCCTTCTGATCGCGAACAGTGTGTTCCTGTGCGGAAGCGATCCAGAAGAGAGAATCTGATCTAAGTTTCTATGCATAATCGTCTTACCTCTGTGACCTCTGCGGCCTCTGCGGTTGCTCTGCACTATCTGGCCTACCGCCCCCGCATGCGGCGCCGGGGTCGGCGGAGCATCACGCCGGCCCCCAGGGCCAGCAGACAGAACGTCGCCGGCTCGGGGATGGCGGCGAAGACGCCGTTGGTCCCGTCGTCGAAGGTCAGGGAGAACGTGATCCACCCGGAGTCACTGAACGCGGACCGGCCGTACGGGTCATCCTCCCACCCGTCCTGGAACCGGACGTACTTGACGGTCCTGGTCTCTCCCGGGGCGACCTCGATCTGGTCGCCCTCCCGGACGATGAGTCGGATCTCGTCGTCGATCTCGGCCCAGAGCCCGAAGTCATTGCCCGAATCGATGCCGGGCCCCGTCAGGGAAGCGAGGAAGGCCACGTCGCCGTGTCGGTTGACCTCGAGCCACTGCTCGGAGTAGACGGTGGCGTAGGTCACGCCGTCCGCGAACCCCGGGGCCTGCTGGCCCGGGTAGGCCAGCGGGGCAATCCCCGTGTCGGTCTCGGCATAGAGGCAGGTGCCGCCGCTGCCGCCGGCGATCCGGGCGCTGAAGACGGCTCGGCCGGCCTGGTCGATGTCAACCAGGACGCCGACGGAGCTGAACGTCCCGCCCGCCGGCAGGCCGGGGGCCGGGTCTCCCTCGCGCGCGACGATGCGCGCCGCGACGCGCCCGCCGACCAGGAGGGCCTGGTTGTTGGCGCTGCTCACGCCCGAGCCCTCGAGCGAGGCGCGGAAGGCGATCTCGCCGTTGTCGCCCGCCGCGACGCTGTAGAGGGACTCGTACTTCACGCTGGAGGGCTGTCCCGGCACGTGCTCGCCGGCCATCCCGACGAGGTGGACGGGGCCGGTGGTCTGCGACCAGATCGCGTTCGCAGTGGACCCGTCGCAGTAGCGCACGGGGCCCCGGAAGGCCGCCCGGCCGGTTTGGTCGAAGTCGTGCTCGTAGATCGTGCCGTACGCCGCCCACGCGCCGGCGTCGGGGCAGGCGTCTTGCTCCCGGGCGACGAAAACCACCGTGCCGGCGGTCTCGGAACAGAGAGCGTCTCGGTTGTCGGCGTCCACGCCCGCCCCGGTCAGCTCCGCGTCGAAGTGCACACCCCCTGCCCCGTCCACGAAAGGGCTGTCGAACAGCTTGTACAGCAGGCCCGGGCGGGCGCCGGGCACCTGGTCGCCGCCCCGGGCGACCCGCCGGAGGCCACCCTCGTCGGCCAGCCAGATGCCGAACGACGTGTCGTACACCACGCCGGGGCCGTACACCTTGGCCTCGAAGCCGACGGCCCCGTTGCTGCCGATGGCCGGCGCGTACAGGCCCGTGAAGAGGATGTCCTCCCCGGTCTGCGGCGCGGGTTGGCCTTCCCGGACGATCAACTCCAGCTCCCCCGACCGCGAGGAACGCCAGATCCCCGCATCGTTGGCCGAATCGACCCCGTCGCCCGTCAGGCGAGCCCAGAACGCCGCGTTGCCCGAGGCGTCCACCACCGCCCCCTTGAACTCCGAGAAGACCACCCCCTCGCCCGCCCCCCAGGCCGGCTGGCCCGTCACGCCCATCGCTCGAATCACGATGGGATCGTCCGCCGCGCCGGCCGCCGCGCCCGTCAGCGCCGCGACCACGATCGCGACGGCTGCGCAAATCCTCCGCTTGTCCATGGTTCGCCCTTCCGTTTGCGGTTTCCCTGATTCCGGACCCCTACCGGACTGCCCGGCGGGCCGACGCACGTGAAACAGTCGATCCTCAGAGAGATCGACCCATCGGGGGGACCGGCGAGTGAAAGCGAGGGAGCGAAACCTCGCCCCGCCGGCACGGTAGCATCCCACAGGGACTTCGCCCTCTCCGCTTCCCCAAGCGGAGGTCGGAGCAAACACCATGATACGGCACCGCCGCCCCACGCGTCAATGTCAATCCAGGGGTTGTCCGCCGAACCGCCGAACCGCCGAACCGGGAAGGTGTCTACCAGCCGGGTGCGCCGCCCCCCCCCCCGGGGGGGGGGCCC
>Ga0272441_10009021_pt1 | contig 15544 bp, 10 predicted proteins | sample SSMProp6N_FD_193582 | JGI IMG/M metagenome (GOLD analysis project Ga0272441, IMG submission 193582) | Marine sediment archaeal communities from Little Sippewissett salt marsh, Falmouth, MA, United States - SSM-Prop-6N | ecosystem: Environmental > Aquatic > Marine > Wetlands > Sediment ... | reverse complement strand
CTGTTTTTCCTGGATGCGCTTGAGCAGGTAGGATGCAAGGAAGTTCATCACCAGAACTATCACGAAAAGGATTATGGCCAGGGCAAACAGACCGGCCCGGTGAACTCCCCATGCCTCTCCCATCTCGGTCCCCAGGGCGCTGGTTATGGTCCTGATGGGCGTGAAAACATCGTATATTGGTTCAGGTACCACAGCGGCGTTTCCGCAGACCATCATCACCGCCATGGTCTCACCCACCGCCCTTCCCATCCCAAGTATGATGGCGGCGGTAACGCCCGACATTGCCGCCGGAAGAACCACCTTGCTTATGGTCTGCCACCGGGTGGCACCCATTGCATAGGATGCCTCCCTCATCTCCCGGGGCACGGAGCTTATGGCATCCTCGGATACCGATATGATGGTTGGCAGGGCCATGATACCAAGGATGATGGACCCGGCCGCCCAGGTCTCTCCGGTGGGTTGGGAAAAGCTGATCCTGAGCCAGCTTGTAAGCATTATCAACCCGAACAGACCGAACACCACCGAGGGTATTCCCGACAGGAGCTCTATCCCAAGCTTGAGCGAGTTCTTCACCTTTGGGGGTGCCAGTTCGGCTATGTATATGGCAGCTCCTATCCCCAGAGGGATTGAAATTGCCATGGCGCCCACCGTGACCAGAAGCGTTCCCATGATCAGTGGATAGGCACCGTACCTGCCATCATCACCAGGTAGCCACCGATCCCCGGTAAGGAAATCCCAGAAATTTACATCGCCAAAGAACTCGGTTGAGTTGACAACCAGGAACCCCAAAATCGCAAAGAGGATTAGAATGGATGCGGCACCGCAAATGAAAAGGATGCTCTCTATGATAGTGTCCCATGCCTTGCCCTTGCGCTTGACCCCCTGAACATCTTTGCTTTTCTGGGCCTTGTTTGAATGGATGTTGAACAATGCATAGAAGGGTATTAGGTAAAATAGATAGAACCTCAGGCCTTTTTTCTGAGGATGGTTTTTTAATCCGGGGAGGTTGGTATGTTTTCCTAGGGCCCTTCCTTTAGGTTTTGAATACACCCGATCTATCCCTTTGGCATTGGACCTGCGCCATTGACGAGAACCTGAAAGAGTCCCCGCAGGACGTATTGATGACGGGCCAATGTCTACCCCCGCTGGCTTGTTGATTTTTCCCATTAAAAATCGATCACAATCAATGATGGTACGTATTTCAAATTACTCTATGTTGATTACATTGCAGTATGGTGGATATATATACTATATAGATGCCCGATGTACAGACCGATACGGATAATGAACATCTGGCGTGACGGTTACATCCCGGCAATGAACGCAGAGAAGCAACGACACCCTTGAAAATCCGCCATGCTGCATCTCATTCGGTCAACGCGATAAGAAAACAATCGTCGATCCGGTTATTGATCTGTTAATGGAAAAAAAGAGGAGGGGACATGGTCCCCTCCCTGTCCGTTTGGGTCTCTATGGTGGCAGTTGCCAGATCAGAGGGGAACGAATCCCTCTTCCTCGACAATGGCCTGACCATCGTCCGATAGCACCCAGTCGATGAATGCCTTGGCAAGTCCATCGGGCTCTCCCAGGGTCACCATGTTGAGGCTCCGGGCAATCGGATATGACCCGTCCAGGACGGTATCAACACTGGGAGCAACACCATCTACCATCAGTCCCTTGACCTTATCATCCACATATCCGAGTCCCACGTATCCTATGGCACCGGGGGTGGAGCTGACAGATTCGTGCACCGCGCCGTTGGAGTTCTTCTCCAGCATGGTGGCGGCAACGTCGTTGTCGTCCATTACCAGGTCCTCGAAGCTGGCCCGGGTTCCGGAAGCGCTGTCACGGCCGATAAGAACTATCTCCAGGTCTTCCCCGCCGACATCCGCCCAGTTGGTTATCTCTCCCATGTATATCTGACGGATCTGTTCAACACTCAGATCGGACACGGTGTTATCCTTGTGAGCGATCAGGGCAATGCCGTCCTTGGCTATCACCGTGGCCTTGATGTCGGGGTACTTCTCCATCTCGGAATCCTTCACCTCCCTGGAAGCCATTCCAATGTCGTTATTGCCCTCACCAGCATCTGTGACGCCGGTGGAGGAACCGCCACCGCTCACCTGAACGGTGACCTTGGGGTGGAGGGCCTCGAACTCAACCTTGGCCGCCTCGGCTATGGGAAGTACGGTGGTGGACCCGGTGAGGGTGAGTTCGCCTGAGAGCTCTTCCTCGCCTTCTCCCTCACCCTCTCCCTCGCCTTCGGCACCATCGGTTTCGCCGATGTTGACAAAGCCTTCCTCGATGACAGCTGCCTGTCCCACGGGGCTCAGTACATAGTCTATGAATGCCTTGGCAAGTCCGTCTGCCTCGCCCAGGGTTATCATGTTGAGGCTTCGGGAGATGGGGTAAGAGCCGTCCAGAACCGTGTCGATGGATGGTTCGACACCATCGACCTTGACGCCCGTGACACCGGCATCAACGTATCCCAGTCCCACGTATCCTATGGCCCCGGGGGTGGCGGTTATGGATTCGTATACCGCGCCGTTGGAGTTCTTCTCCAGCATGGTGGCGGCAACATCGTTGTCGTCCATAACCAGCTCCTCGAAACTGGCCCGGGTTCCGGATGCGCTGTCCCGGCCCACCAGAACGATCTCCTCATCAGCACCACCAACGTCCTTCCAGTTGGTGGTTGCCCCCGAGTAGATGTCAAGGATCTGGTCAACCGTCAGTTCGGTCACGGTGTTATCCGTATGGATGATCACAGCAATGCCGTCCTTGGCTATCACCGTGGCCACAAGATCGGGATATTTCTCCATCTCAGAGTCCTTGATGTCCCTGGAGGCCATGCCGATATCGGAGTTACCTTCACCAACATCTGTCACACCGGTGGATGAGCCGCCGCCGCTGACCTGAATGGTCACATCGGCATGTTCCTTTTCGAACTTCTCTTTCAGGGCCTCTGCGATGGGTAAGACCGTCGTGGACCCGGTGATGGTGATTTCTCCTGAAAGATCACCGTCACCATCGCCTTCCTCATCGTCATCTTCTTCGTCCTCATCATCACTGGTGCACCCAGCAAATACCGCTGCCATCAGAAGCACCAGCACCAGCAGAATGCCCAGCAATAAAGGCCTTTTCTCGCCTAAACCGTTGGTCATTTTTGAATCACCTGCGATCTCCACTTTAATTGGCGAATATATACCTACTCGCAATAATCTATATCCAACTATAGAATCTCAATATCCCTATAGTATCACAATATTTCACAAAATGCTCGGGGTTAGAAAAACCCCATCACGGCACCCACATCCCAAACCTGAAATACGGATCTTTCCATGAAGTGATATCATGGCAAGTGAGCAGTTCTGCATCGAATGCGGCGCCAGGGGCGAAGTTTTCGATAACCTGTGCTGGTCATGCTACCGGGACCGCAACGTGCTGGCCACGGTGCCCGAGGTTATCCACCTGACCCTGTGCGGAGCGTGCGGCGCAAGGCTGAAGGGAAAAAGCTGGCACCCCCAGGGAAACCGTCCCCCGGAGGACGAGGCCGTGCTGGAAAGCGTCACACTTCACAGGGACGTTTCAAGTTCATCTCTCAAGGTTGAAATTCTTGACCCGGAAGAGCTCAAGTCCAAGGTCCTGGTGAAGGGAACCGTGGAGATCCACGGGATCCGCGCCGATGTGGAACTGGACACGGAGCTTAGGATCAAGATGGCCCGCTGCAGCGTGTGTTCGAGAGAGGCCGGTAACTACTTCGAGGCAATTTTGCAGGTGCGCCATTCCGACGACAGGGGAAAAAGGGACATGGACAGGGTGCGGGAGCGGGTGGAGGACCACGTGGGCAACACCCGTTCCAGGGACCGCAACGTTTTCATATCCAAGACCGAAAGCGTCCGGGGAGGGTTGGATTTCTACCTCAGCTCGAAAAGCGAGGGAAGGTCAATTGCCAAGGAACTTTCCTTATCCTACGGGGTCCGTTTCAAGGAATCGGCGTCACTGGTGGGAAGGCGCAACGGGGAGGACATGTACCGCAACACCTTCTCAGTGAGACTGCCGCCCTTTCGCAACTGGGACCTGGTGTCGGCAGAGAAGGGATTGTTCCAGATCATCCGCATGGACCACAACGGTTGGACGGTCCGGGATGCAATATCCGGTGAGAGGAGGACCCTGAGTCACCGGGACACCCAAAGCGCCAGGGTGATGTGCATCAAGGAGGATTTCGTGGACGCTGTGGTGGTTTCCAGGGGTGAGGGGGAGGTCCAGCTTCTCCACCCCTCCAGTTTCAAGACCCTGTCGGTGAAGGTGGCCGGAGATCTGGATGTTGACAACGAATCGATCACCGTGGCGGACGTGGAGGGGGAATTGATACCAGTCCAACCTCCGGATCGGGGATGAAACAAAATGACGATACCAGCCCTGGTGTTGTCCTGATGGCCAACCAAATAGCATGAACCGGTCTTATCATCCGGACATCATCGGGATTTCTTCGAACGACGTTTTCGGGTCTTAGACGATCGCTTCCGGGACACTTTGGGCCTTTTTTTTGAGGATTTGATCTCGCCGTCACCCTGGTCGATCCTTCTTTCTCCGTCAAGGGTGCCGTCCTCCTCATCCGATCCGTCATCGTCACCATCACCGGGTTCATCGGATTGGACCGGCCCATCCTCCCGGTCTTTGGGGTCATGGTCCCTCTCGTGGCCCTTGCCATCCTCATCACCGTCACTAATGGGGCCGATCGGTTCATCGATGTCCTCCTCCTCCTTCTCAAGGTGTTCAATGACCTCCTGGGTGGTCCGGTCCTCCTTGATCCGGACGAAATGGACCGCCATGAAGGCCACCACAAGCAGGATTACGGCCACCGCGCCCATGATCAGCCAAGGACCTGCACTCGTCTCTCCACCGTTTTTGGTATCCTCTATGGTGATATTGAGTTTCAGGATGGACTCGTCCTCTCCGTCGGATGCCCATATGTCCACGCTAAACTTCCCTATGTCTTCTTCTTTGGGGGTGAAGGATATCCTGCCGAAGCGGTCAACGTCGAACAGGTCCGTATTGTCCGAATAGGTTATGCTGTCACCCTCGGGGTCGGTGGCGTTGATTGCCAGGAAGGCACGTTTGCCCACCTGGAAGGTGTGATCCGTGGACAGGGACTGCGGCCATACAGGAGGGGTGTTGATGTGTATTATTTCGAAGTGCACAAGCAGCGTGCCTTCCAATTCTCCGTCGCTGACCGACAGGTTCACCGGATGGATGCCGGCATCCCCCTTCTGGGGCGAAAACCGGATGGACCCGCTTATGGGATCTATGTCAAAAAGGGAGGTGTCGTCACTGAAACGGAAGGTGCCGTTCCCGTCCGGGTCGTATACCTCCACCGTGCCGTTGTACACCGCCCCTTCCCGTACCTGTACCTCCAGGGGGAATACCACCACCGGAGCGTCCGGGGTGGGCTCCACGACCACCGCCAGATTACGGATTATAGAATAGTGACCGTCAGATATTGTGAAGGTTAGATTAACCGTCCCGTACCAGTCCGGGGGCGGAGCAATGGACAGCAGGGCGTCCTCTGACAAACTTGCGTTGACCTCGTCGGGGTTGAAGTCCAGTATGGAGTATTCCAACCGGCCGTCCACCGTGTCGTCCAGGGTGTAGAGTTTCAAATCGAGTATACTGCTGTGCCTTTCGTCCTCACGGACGGTTATGTATCCTCCGCCCATCCAGACCGGGGGACGATTCTCTCTGATTTTTATGAACGCAAGATTGTTGGTTTCGTTGGTCTCCACCAGTTCACCTGAGGGATCGACCATGACGTATATCTTGTGATCCCCTGCGGTCATGGTCCAGTTAACGCTCAGGCTGGCACGATCACCGGGTTGAAGCGATGGTAAGCTCAGTTGTTCGGCGATGGGATACGAATCCCCGGCCAGGGTGGGATTGCCATGATAGATGCTGATTGTCGGTACATCCACCGGCAGGCCGCCCGTGTTGTTGACAGTGACCGTCAACGTCACGTTCTCTCCGATGACGGGTATGAGATTGGAAACGGACAGGGAAGCCGGTCCCACTGATAGGTCCGAATCCAGAAGCACCTGCACAGTCATGTTGGCATCCAGGTGGTTAGGGGCGATGGCACGGACATGGATATCCCCCGGAGAAATAAATTCCACATCCATCCTGGCCGTCCCGTTGACATCGGTCACTGCATAAATCATCCTGCCCCCGGTCTCGATAATGAAGGTACCGTCGGACACCGGAAGTCCCGTGGCGTTGTCGTACATCTCCAGGTGAAGCACGTTCTCGTTAACGTAGGCGGGCTGACCCAGCACCAGGTCCATCTCTCCCGGCACGTCGGTCCAGACGTTCATGCTGGGATCCCCCAGCAGGTTGTATGCAAACAAATTGATCCGGTATATCAGAAGTGAATCGTGTTCCTGGTACGGGTTGTCGGTCTCGTATATGTGAGACACGTAATCCATTTTCTGGGAGTAGAGGGTCTCACCTGGAGTGGCGTTGCGGGTCAGCAGTATGTCCCAGAATGACTTGCCCAGGTACCAGTTACCGTAGGAGCTCTCGTTGTACTCGAACTCGCCCCGGAACGTTTCCACCGATGCCGCCACCATTCCGATGGCACCGCCGTTGGGGGCCAGGAGGAAATTGGCCAGGCTGGAGCGATCCCATTCCTCGAAATTGCCCACGGAACAGGCGGAGATGTACATGAAGGGAAGCCTAACGCCGTTGGAAACGTCCTCCCGGGTGGTGTAATCGAAGTAGTATTCCCATGCCGTGTCCAGGGACTTGTTGCCGTCGCCATTGTAATGGATGAGCCCATCGGCGTCGGAGGTTTTCCTGGTATCGCCGTGGGATGCCAAAAAGGCCAGGGACGGTCCCTGGTTGATGGCCTCCAGGAAGGTCAGCTTGTTGAGATTGTCGGTTCCCTGTTCGTAGAGTCCACCCATGATCTCCGGGTAATCGTAAAGTTCGGTTGTCCGGTTCAGGAACCGTTCCGGCAGGGAGGCGCGGACCTTCTGGCATATCTCGTAGGCGTTGTCCTTGTAATCGTTGTACCCCTCATCCACGGGTGTCTGGGGGTCGTCAAGCTTGTTGGGGCGATCCATGAGCCCCCCCACCAGCAGCATGGACCTGGACCAGTCTCCCTTTGGAGGCTCTTCGCTGTAGCTGCGGATACGGTCGAACATGATCTCCAGCTCACTCAGTTTTTTGGCAGGAAGTCGTCCCGTATACAGCTCCGCGCCCCAGTCCACCTCGTCAGGTTCACCGAACAGTCCGTCACCATCATCGTCCCATGAACCATCCAGACCAGCGTAGTAGTAGTCTGATGACACGTTCTCCACGTGGTCGAGGAACCCCTGGCCAGGTCCAACGTGCATCTCTCTTACAGGTATCCTGGAGGCGTCGCCGGCCAGAATCAGCCACCGAAGATCGGTGTTGTTCTCCCTGAAGCGCACCAGACCGGTCCTCAACCGTTCCGCCAGGTCACGGCCCGGGGTCGTTTGCTCGATCACCGAGAGGTTCAAAACTGCGGTCGGGATGCCGCGGGTGGATTTCCAGTCTGCAAAGTTCCAGCAGGCATCCGTCCAGCCAGGAGGCGATACGATCACGCAGAGAATGGATGTGTTATCGTACTGAGACGGTAGAGGCATCACCCCGGACACGTTGCGATCCGGAATGGATGATGTGTTGTTCAAATCAACCGTGCCGTTATCCCGCAAGAATGTTTCGGACCAATTGCCCTGCCGGGGAGAATGATCCCATCCGGTTCCGTCACCGTCACAGTTCATGACAGGGACCGTAGCCGACATGACCAGTATGATGAGAATGATCGGACCGTTGATAGATTTGGAAAACATTAAGACATCTCACCCGCCGATGCCCAGCAAACACCCAACCATCATCCATTCCCCGGCCGTTTATTTATCATTTGCGTAAGCGTGGACCTTCAATCAGCCAGGATGGTGGTGTCCGGCGTTCATGGAACCGAACAACCGGTCTCCCAGCGCTCGATGTCGGCCATGACCATCATGGAGACCAGCTCCTCGAAGTCCACCCGGGGCGACCAGTTCATTTCTTCTTTTACCCTGGTCGGGTCTCCCAGCAGCGTGTCCACGTCGGCGGGGCGCATGAAACGTTCATCCGTTTCAACGTAGGTTTCCCAGTCATTGATTCCGGCCTTCTGGAATGCAAGACGCACCAGGTCCCTGACCGAATGGTTCTTGCCGGTGGCAACAACGAAATCAGAGGGCTCGTCCTGCTGGAGCATCAGGTGCATTGCCCGGACGTAATCCCCGGCAAATCCCCAGTCCCGCTCGGCGTCCATGTTCCCTAGTTTGAGTTTATTAGACCGGCCCATCTTGATGCGGGCCACACTGTCGGTGACCTTTCTGGTAACGAATTCAAGCCCCCGCCTGGGGGATTCGTGATTGAAGAGTATGCCGGAACAGGCGAACATGTCGTAACTTTCCCGGAAGTTCACGGTAGCCCAGTGGGCCATTAGCTTGGCGTATCCGTAGGGTGATCGGGGATAGAAAGGGGTTTTTTCGCTTTGAGGCACCGCCTGGACCTTCCCGAACATCTCGGAACTGGATGCCTGGTAGAAATGGGCATCGGGGGCAAAGTGCCGCACCGCATCCAGGACCCTGACGGCCCCAAGAGCTGTGACATCCACCGTGAGAAGCGGTTGGTTCCAGGATGTTTGAACGAATGACTGGGCAGCCAGGTTGTACACCTCGTCTGGCTTGGATGCCTTCAGGGCATCGAATATGGATGACGAATCCCCCAGATCTCCGTCCACCACATGTATATCGTCCATGAGGTGCTCGATCCTCCAGAGGTTGGGAGTGGATACCCTGCGGATCAGGCCGTACACATCGTATCCCTTCTCGAGCAGTAGCTCGGCCAGGTAAGAACCGTCCTGCCCGGTAAGGCCCGTTATCAGGGCCGATCTGGTCTCTGTCATGATTACCGCCGCGGAATAGAATGAAACCTTCCTTAAGGGTTTCTGATATCCGTGCTTGACCGTTCACTCATCCAGGGGAGTTATTCGGACATCTGTACCCTTCCACCTTGACATGAGCGTACGGACCATGTGGTCTCTGATCCGGAATGTGATCTGGCCATCTTCATCATCGATGGGCTCCCGGAACCCGGTTACTATGGCATTCTCCATGAGCCAGTGCTGCAGGGGAGCAAAATGTTCCCAACCGGCGCGGGCCCTGTGGGGACGGGCATCGGGCATGGCCCGAATCATGGCATCGCCCAGTTCGGGCAGTCCGTCCCCATCTCTGGCCGACAGGCAGACCACAGGGGGAGGGTCGGCAAACCCAGCGTCCTCCCACATCGCAGGCCATCGGGGGTCGGAAGTGATGGACATCACCCTGGAGTCCAGCCGGGCCCTGCTGAGCAGGTCCGCCTTGTTGAGAACTACCACCATATTGCTGACCCGGTTCCCGTGGGACAGGATATCAAGACCGTCACCAACCTTTCTCAATACGGTATCGACATCCTCGGATACGTCCAGCACCAGAAGGACCAGGTCCGCCTGGTAAATGGCCTCCAGGGTGGAACGGAACGCTTCTATGAGCCATGGCGGAAGATCACGGAAGAACCCCACGGTATCGCTTATTAGCAGGGGCATCTTTTTACCCTCGGTCCGACGGGTGGTGGTTGAAAGTGTTGTGAAAAGCCCGTCCTCCACCGCAACGTCCGCCCCGGTCATTGACCTGAGCAGCGTGGACTTGCCTGAATTGGTGTACCCACCCAGGCTGACGGTGTAGAATCCACTTTTTGCCCTGCCGGAACGACGGGTGGTACGCTGTATGCGAATCTTTTCAAGTTCCCGCTCTATCTTCCGCTCCCGCTTCTGCACCAGTTCGTAATACTGGCTCACCTGATACTCGCCGCCGGCCAGAAAACCGGGTCTCTCTCCGGTGCGGGCCATGTGAACCCATTCCCGCAGGACCGGCATCTGGAATCGAAGTCTGGCCAGTTCAACCTGCAGGTCCGCTTCCCGGCTGTGGGACCGTTGGGCAAATATCTCCAGTATCAGCATGATCCGGTCCATGACCTCCTTGCCCAGGAGCCGCTCGAGGTTGAAAAAATGCCTCGAAGACAGATCGGCGTTCACCAGCACCCGATGGGCCCGTTTGAACTCTGGATGATCAAGAAGGCTTTCTGCCTGGCCCGGGCCGACATATGTTCGGGGATGGGGGTTGTCCCGGTTGAAAAAGGCCCTGCCCAATATTTCATAACCAAGTCCGCCTGCCAGCTCTTCCATTTCAGCGGTATTGTCGCTCAGGCTGACAAGAAGAAGTCGATCGCCTCGCATCGTTTGGACCGAATCCGCCCATGGGAAATAGAGGTTTCTGACAATCTGCCATGTTTGAAATGACCTTGCTGTATTGTATATTTGGAAGGATATCCAAAACACGTGGTTTCAATTGATGGGAGTTAGTACAGGAAGGTCCTCTTCTTCCACCGACATGAGCTGGTCCAGTAACCTGCGGCTTTGAAGCAGGTTGTCCCGGTAACCGCCGTAGCTGCCTGACTGGTAATCGCTCTTGGCGGTCTCAAGGAAGTTGATGGCTGTGGTACAGTCCAGCTCCCTGTTGATGCAGGTGTCCAGCCTGACCTGGGTATCAAGAAGAGGCATAAGGGTGACCTCCTCCCACTGGCTGAGTATCTCGGAGCGTGTCATGCCGGAGGACTTCTCCAGTTCGGGCCAGTCGGCGCCCATCACCGGTGGATGGTCCATTCGTGAAAGGTAGGTTAGGACGAACTCGTCGAACACCGTATCCTGGGCCTTCACCTTCATGGTCATGTAATGATCGTGGGGGTTCGAACCGTCCCCCTTGTACCTCACCATTCCCATGAGGATGATTATGCTCTTTGACGTGAACTTGGCGGACCAAAGCATGCCTTCCTGGCCCTTTTCCGGGGATTCCATGGTCCAGCCCAGGTCGTTTACCATTTCCTCCAGGGTGGAAATAATGCTCTTGCCCACATCGGAGAACAGGATGGTTGCCGAAGGGTCGTGTGCCTCGAGTTCAGTGAACTTCCCCTCCGTAAAATCCACCACGGACACCGTTGGTGAAAGTGACTGGGGCACATCTATTAGGGTTTCCATCTTCATACGCACATCTCTCATGTTTTTTGGACACATTTTATGGATACTTAAAAATATTTGTCCGTATAATTCATGCACTTTTTGAATATATATTTTTTTACACATTCCATACAAACAGCGATTCCCAATACGATTCCCAATAAACCTCCCTCACGCCTCAATCTCCCTCACGCCTCAATCTCCCTCACCCCTCAATCTCCCCTTCTCCCACAAACCCCCCTTTTCAATACGCCTCCCTTCCCCCCTATAAACCGCGATCTCCAATTACCCCCCTTTCCATCGTGGAAAGCGGATCGATCACCTCAGGACGGATCAAGCGGGACGGGGCATGTTCATTTGCCTTCAATCTCGGCCACCACCGCCCTGCCCACATCACCGGTGCTGGCCGTGCCCCCCAGGTCCCTGCTCAAAACGGCCCCCCCGCCCACCACCAGATCCACAGCATTTCGTATTCTATCGGCCAGATCGTTTTGGTTGAAATGATCCAGCATGAGGGCCGCCGACAGTATGGAACCCACGGGGTTGGCGATCCCATGGCCGGCGATGTCAGGCGCCGATCCGTGAACTGGTTCGAACAGTGCAAAATCCCTGCCGATGGATGCCGACGGGAGCATCCCCAGGGAACCTGTGAGGGTTCCTCCGATATCCGAGAGTATGTCCCCGAAGAGATTGGTGGCGATGATCACCTGGAACCGGGTCGGGTCCCGCACCAGCATCATGGCCGCCGCGTCCACATTGAGCTCTGTTACCTGGATGTTCGGGTAATTCTTTGCCACCTCCCGGGCAACCTGGATGAACAGGCCGCCCGTGGCCCGGAGCACGTTTGGTTTCTCCACCACCGCCACCCTGGTCCTGCCCCGGTCCAGAGCGTGGGAAAACCCGGCTTCCAGTATCCGCCTGCTTCCCTCCCTTGTGATCACTCTGAGGGAGACTGCCATATCCTCCGGACCGTTGCCGTTAAAACGTTTGAATGATGGATGGTCACGAAGAACGCTTCGCAGCTCTCCGTCCACCGTAGGGAATTCAATACCGCTGTATAATCCCTCGGTGTTCTCCCGGAATATGTCCACGTCCATGCCCTGGATACCGCCCTTGAGACCCGGTATGTGCCTGCAGGGCCGGTAGTTGATCGAAAGGTCGAACCCCTGCCTGATCCTCAGTATGGGGCTTCTGTAGGTGATGCCCCTGGCCCTGAGCTGCGGATCCAGCTCGTCCAGTGCATCCTGGGGCGCCTTGGAGGTTATGGCACCGAACAGGCAGGCGTCACTGCGTTTTAGTAGGTCCATGGTGCGCCGGGGCAGGGGCTCACCCCGGGTCTTCCACAACTCCCAGCCGATGTCACCGTGTTCGTACTGTGCATCAAACCCCGTAGCTTCCAGGCAGCGAAGGGCCCAGTCGGTGACCTCCTTTCCTATACCGTCCCCGGGCAGCACTGCTATCTTTACAGTCAAGGTCTGCCCTCCAGGAGCCGGTTCTGGACGTACGGGACAAGACCGCCGGCGTTCACTATGTGCATCACCTCGTCCGGAAGGGGGTTTGCATGGAACTCCTTTCCGCTGGTGATATTGCATATGATGCCGGATGACACGTCCACCTCCAGTTCGTCACCCTTCCGGGCCATGGTATCGGCTCCGGGACAGACAAGTACCGGTAACCCCCGGTTGATGGAGTTGCGGAAGAATATCCGGGCAAAGGACACGGCCACTACGGCGCTTATTCCCGCGCCCACCAGGCATGATGCCGCCTGTTCCCGGGATGAGCCGCAACCGAAATTGGAGCCGCCCACAACCACATCACCCGCCCGGACCTCCTGTGCAAATGTGGCATCCAGGTCCTCGAAAGCATGTTTTGCCAGTTCCTCGGGATCGTAGCTGTGGAGGTATCGGCCTGCAATTATTAGATCGGTGTTTACATCGTCACCGTAGACCCACGCCCTGCCGCTCAAATAACCACCTCCCTGGGATCTGTGAGCTTTCCTTTCAGCGCGGTGGCGGCCGCGGTCAACGGTGATGCCAGGTAAAGTTCGGATCCGGGGTCACCCATCCGCCCCCGGAAGTTGCGATTAGTGGTGGATACGCATACCTCGCCATCGGCCAGTATGCCCTGGTGAGCTCCCATGCAGGGGCCGCAGCCGGGGTTCAGGACCAGCCCTCCCGCCTTGACGATGGCGGCCAGGATGCCGTTTTCCAGGCAATCCACATAGACCTCCCGGGAGGCCGGAACCACGATAAGCCGGACAGAACGTGGGATCTGTTTTCCCACGATAACATCGGCCACGGATTGCAAATCCTCAACCCTGCCATTGGTGCAGGAACCCACCACCACCTGGTCGACTTCCAGCCCCGCCAGCTCTTCTACGGGTTTCACGTTATCCACCGTGTGGGGACAGGCCAGCACCGGCACCACGTCGTTTGCGTCCATTTCAACTGTCCTTTCATACGTGGCATGGTGATCGGGTTGCAGGGGTGCCATGGATCCATTTACCCTGGGCTTGAGCCAGTCCAGGGTTGTCTTATCCGGTGGCACCATCCCGGTCTTACCGTCCATCTCCACCGCCATGTTGCACATGGTCATCCTGCCTCCAACCGACAGATCTGTTATGGTATCTCCGTGGAACTCCAACGCCTGATAGGCCGCGCCCGCTGATCCCATCTTTCCGATGAGGTTTAATATCAGGTCCTTGGCCTGCACGCCGGTTGACAGTGAACCGTTCATCTCCACCCGTATCGTCCGGGGGATGCGGAGCCATATCTCTCCCGTGGCCCAGACCGCTGCCATCTCTGTGCCGCCTACCCCGGTTGCAAAGGCGCCGAACGCACCGTGGGTTGTGGTGTGGCTGTCGGTCCCCAGAACCAATGTCCCCGGTCTGACATGGCCCTTTTCCGGAAGCATCTGGTGACAGATTCCTTCCCGGATGTCGTAAAAATTCCGTATGCCGAATTCCCTGACCGCCTCCCGTATACGGACGTGGGCGTTTGCCGATCCTATCATGTTCGCAGGGGCCCGGTGGTCTATGGGGATTACCACCCGGTCCGGGTCCCATATCCTCTCAGCGCCCATTTCCCTGAAGGTCTGGGCCACAAGAGCGGCGTTGTCGTGGGACATGCAGGTTTCAGGGGTGGCCATGACAATATCTCCTGGTTCCACCTGGGATCGACAGCTGGATCGGGCCAGTATCTTCTCTGCGAGGGTCATGTCCATGGGGATTTTCTCCTAAACCGTGATCATATTGGAGGTTCTATACTTTTTTATTCAGACACGTTCCCTGGTTCCGAATTTATCCAATCAGTGCCATAAAAACTAATACACACAAACACCGATCAAGGGATCAGAACGGAGTGAGTACCGTGAAAAAGATCCTCGCCATGGTCGCAGTGCTGCTGATGAGCATCAACCTGCCAATTGTCTCGGGCGCCGATAACCACATCGACCCCGAACCCAGGGCCGACACCGGGTCCGGGCCCACCATCCGCTTCGCCGGCGGTGACGGGACCGTGGCAGACCCGTACCAAATTTCCAACGTGGATGAATTGCAGTCGATGAACCAGTCCCTGGACGCCCATTATATACTGGTCAATGATATCGATGCCAGTGCAACGTCAGGTTGGAACGGTGGGGAGGGGTTTGAACCCATTGCGAGGGATACGAGCACATCATATGGCTTCCAGGGAACAGAATTCACCGGCAGCCTGGACGGCCAGGGTCACACCATCACTGGCCTTTATATCAACAGATCATCAACGGATTACGTGGGACTGTTCGGGTGGGTTGATACAGGCGGCTCGGTGAGCAATATCAGTTTGACAGGGATCAATGTGGAAGGAAATTTCTATGTCGGCGGTCTGGTGGGGGAAAGTGGTGATTGGGCTTCTTCTGCTTGTACCATCACAAACTGCTACGCAACGGGCAGCGTGAGCGGGGATGATTATGTCGGCGGTCTGGTGGGGGATAATTATGGTGACATCACAAACTGCTACGCCACAGGCAGCGTGAGCGGGGATGACGATGTCGGCGGTCTGGTGGGGTATAATTATGGTGACATCACAAACTGCTACGCAACAGGCAATGTGAACGGGACTTGGGTCTATGTCGGCGGTCTGGTGGGGAGAAATGAGTATGGTGACATCTCAAACTGCTACGCCACGGGCAGTGTAAGCGGGGATGACTATGTCGGCGGTCTGGTGGGATATAATAGCTATAGTGACATCTCAAACTGCTACGCCACAGGTAGCATTTATGGGGATGAGAATATCGGTGGTCTGGTGGGATCGAATATAGGATCAATAGTAAACTCCCATTACAATTTTGACTCAGTTCTGATAAATGGTGAAAATATCATAACACCCGGTGCCCTTTATGCAAACAGGTTCAACACCTGGCTGTCCAATGGCAGATACCTAGAAG
>Ga0272441_10009020_pt1 | contig 15545 bp, 9 predicted proteins | sample SSMProp6N_FD_193582 | JGI IMG/M metagenome (GOLD analysis project Ga0272441, IMG submission 193582) | Marine sediment archaeal communities from Little Sippewissett salt marsh, Falmouth, MA, United States - SSM-Prop-6N | ecosystem: Environmental > Aquatic > Marine > Wetlands > Sediment ... | reverse complement strand
GCGTCTCGGACGTGGCAACCACTGCGCCGGCATCGTCGGCGAGGGATGCGCGGACCGTCATGTCGTCCGTGAGCAGGCGGTCGGTACAGAAGTCCCAGTCGACGCAGACACTCGCCGCAGAAGTCTCCGCGTCGACCGATTGCGTGAACCAGTAGACCGACCTCAGACGCGTGGCCGGGAGCACGCGCAGCGTCACGTCGCGCCACAGGCCGGCGCTGACGGCCCGGGGCATGATGTCCCAACCGTAGCAGTGCGGCGGCTTGCGGATGGCCAGCGATTCCCAGCGGCCCGACAGGCCGGCAACGTTCTCGACGGCCTCGGGGATGCGCCGCCGGCCGGCCAGCAGCGGCGAATCCAATCGGACGTGAATCGACGTTGGCTTACCCGCTGTGACGCAGTCGGTGATGTCGAACGCGTGCGGGATCAGCGCGTTGTCGGTTCGGCCGACCAGGCGGTCGCCTATCCAGATCGTCGCCAGGCAGTCGATGCCGTCGAACCGCAATTCAAGCGTCTCACCGGGCTGTAGCTTTGGCGGAGCGAACTCGCGCGCGTACCACCAGCGGTACGTCTCCACTTCGCGAAGAGCAAAGATGTTCGTGCCGACCTCCAAAGGCGGCAGCAGGCCGGCGCGGACGAGGTCCAGCTCCACGTTGCCCGGGACCTCGGCGGCAACAGTCTGCCATGAACACTTGGTCAGGGCCTCGGGTGTCGCTGGCGCGTCCGGGCTCTCGGGCCCGAAACGCAGCGTCCACTGTCCGCTCAGGGAGATGCATTCAGCCATTACAGGCGTCTCCGAAGAACTCGTCCTCGATCATCATGCACATGGCGTGGTAGACGGGCATGTGGTATTCCTGTATGAGGTAGGTCTCGTCGGCGGGAACGCAAATGCAGACGTCCGTATGCTCGACCAGGGCTCCGCCGCTGCGTCCGGTCAAGCCGATTACGGAAAGCCCTTTGGCGAGGGCCACCTGAGCGGCGGCGACGATGTTCCCGGCGTCTCCCGACGTGCTGATCGCCAGCAGAACGTCCTCAGGGTCGCCCAACGCGTGGGCCTGTTGAGCCGCGGTCGCGGCGGGATCGACGTCGTTGCCGAAGGCCGAAGTGAACGCATGAAACGTACCGAGTGGAATCGCAGGCAACGGCGACTCCAGTTGCATCCGAAGAGCACTGTCCAGGCGATCTGCCCACGGCTCTCGCACTGGACGCTTCCTGCGGAATGACTTCAGAAGCTCGCCGGCGATGTGCTCGCAGTCGGCCATGCTGCCGCCATTGCCACAGAGCAGCAGCTTGCCGCCGTTGCGGTACGTATTGCAGATAATGTCTGCGGCTGACTGGATGTCGGCGCGGCAGGCGGCCAGCTCTGGGAAGCGCCGCAGGAGTTGGTCCAGCGGGTCGACCTGGGCATGGTAGCGGGCTACAGCCAGGGCGGCATGGTCGCCGATCTGCTCACCGGAAGACGCCGGCCCGATGCGGCAGGCCTTCAGGCTCTGGGGAAGACACTCCCTCTGGAGCACCTCGTTCATGGCCGGTGCGATCAGCGCCTCGCACCGCATGAAGATGCCGCCGATGGCGATACGCTGGGGATTCAGCACGTCGATGAGCATGGCCAGGGCCTGGCCCAGCCTTCGGCCAAACTCGGCGAAGTGTCCGACATGCTCGCCGGAGCCCTGTTGGGCGAGCAGCGCCGCCTCCTTGGCGTTTATGCCAGCATACTGGGCAAACCCTCCGCCGCTGCACCAGCCCTCGAAACTCCCGCGCTTGCCAAAACCGACAGGCCCGTCATCGCTCAGTCGGATGTGTCCCACCTCGCCGGCCATGCCGCACGCGCCGTCGAATGGCTTACCGTCGATCAGGATGCCGGCCCCCATGCCCGTGCCGCAGGTCAGGAACACCAGAGGCGAACAGCCGCCGTCAGGGCCGAAATACCACTCGGCCAGCGCTCCGGCGTTGGCGTCGTTCATCAGGAACGTCGGCTTGCCTGTGGCCTGCTGGATCTCGCGGACGATCGGCACCTCGTTCCAACCGGGAAGATTCGGAGGAGATAGAACGATTCCCGCATCGGCATCGAGCGGACCGCCACAGGAGATGCCGACCGCCACGGTATCGGTGCGGATCATCGAGGCAGCGAGTTCCCTGAGTCTGGCTACGCATTCGTCGCGCCCTGGCGTGGCAAATGCTTCACGGGAAAGCACCTGACCGTCTGCGGTACCCAAAACCACCGAACAGGTCGTCCCGCCGATGTTGACGCCTAGCAACGTCATGCTCGCTCCTTTCCGTGCGCGAGATCACTCACGTCTCTGCGGGAGGCCGGTACTTCCTCTGCCGCCACCCCTCGTTGATCTGGCGCACCATGCGGTCGCGCTGGGATGCATAAGTCGGATCGTCCCACAGGTTGCCGATCTCGTCCGGATCGCTGCGCAGATCGAATAGACTCTTTGGGGCGGCCATGTTGCCTTCGATGCAGCACTTGAGGTGGCCCTCCATGAGCATGCGGCCCCAGGTGCGCGGCGGGCCGCCGCCCTCGAACTCGCAGAAGACGCGGTTCTTCCAGCCATCGGCCTGCCCGTGGAGCGGTCCACGCAGCGACGCGCCCTCGTACCGGTGCCCGACGGGGCTGACGCCGCACAGGTCGGTCAGCGTCGGCGCTAGATCGACCAGTTCGACCGCCTGGTTGAAGCGGGACGGTTCGACGCCCGGCGCTGTGATCATCAGTGGCACGCGGATCGAGGGCTCATAGAAACAGTGTTTCTCATACGTCCCATGATAGCCGGCATTCTCACCATGGTCGGACGTGTAGATGACGATCGTGTCTCGCCACAGACCGAGGCGGTCTACCTCGGCGAGAATCTGCCCGACGCACCAGTCGGCATAGCTGATCGAGGCGTAGTAGCCGTGCAGGTAGTTGCGGACCATCTCTTCCTGCATGATCCACTCGGGCCAGAAGTCGTGACGCAGGCGGTTGGGGTCCACGGGCGGGAGCGTGAGCTTCTGCGAGTCGTACAGGTTCCAGAAGCGGCTGGGCGGATCGAACGGCGGGTGGGGTTTCTGAAACGTAACCCAGGCATAGAAGGGCTTCGCACCTGGGCCGTCGGGGCTACCGGGCTGCCACTCGCGCAGGAATCGTACGGTTTCCTGGTACGTGTAGGTGGCGCATCGCCAGGGCTCGGACTCGTCTTCCGGTCCCGCGTGCTTAGCCGCCTCGACGTAGGGATGAGCGTCCCATGTTGCGGCGACCAGGCGACGCTGCAAGTCGGTCAGCTCGCGCTCGAAGTACTCGTGGTACGTCCGGCTGTCGGCGAAGCCGGTCTCGTTCATGTGAGGATGGCCGATCAGTGTGGTGTGATACCCGGCGTCGGTAAACGCCCGCTGCAACGTCCACTGGCTGGTGTCGATGGTCCCCAGGTCGATGCCGTAGGCCCCGTGCGTGTTCGGATGCTGGCCCGTGATCATCGACTGCCGCGAGGCCACGCACTGCGGGTACGCGCAGTAGGCGCGCTCGAAGACCACCGACCGCGTGGCCAGGCGATCCAGGTGCGGCGTGTGGACTTCCTGCGAACCATACGCGCCAGTCGACATGGCCCGGTGCTGGTCGGTCATCAGAAGCAGGACGTTCGGTCTCGTCATGGGACTACTGCTCCTCGCCGTCGGCAGGTTCGTGTCGCACGGGCCAGGATGTCGCCTGGCCGGCCTGCATCGCGGCATGAATCATCATCCGGTCTCGCCGGCTGGCGAGCATGTCGTCGGCGAGCGCATCGACGTCGAACTGCCGCAGGAGTTCCGCGCGGCAGCGGTCCAGCACGTCAGCATACTCAGCCTGATCGGCGACGTTGGCAGACTCGGCGGGGTCTGCCGAGAGGTCGAATGCGGTCTCTTCGTCGCCGTGAGCGTAGAGATACTTGACCTGGCCTTCGCGCACCAGGAAGCACGGCGCAGGGACTCCCTCGCCCAGATACTCGCTCAGGACGCGCGCTCCGGCCGGACGCGGGGCCCCGAGGTCCAGCATCGGCATCAATGACTCGCCGTCGGTGTCCGGGAGGACCTCGCCGCCGGCCAGGTCGATCAGCGTTGGTGCGAGATCCATCAGACTGACCGGACTGTCGAATCGCCGCCCGGCGGCCTTTCCCGGCAGGCGCACCAGGAGTGGTACGCGAACGGCCTGCTCGTAGAAGAGGCGCTTCTCGACGTGCCCGTGAGAGCCGAGCATTTCACCGTGATCGGAGGTCAACATCACGGCGGTCTGATCGGCAAGGGACAGCTCGCCCAGGGCCGCCAGCAGTTCGCCGACTCGCGAGTCGACGTAGCTGATCATCGCCAGGTAGGCCCGTCGCACGCGGCGAAGCAGGTCGGCGTCCGCCCGATCAGATGTCGACAGCCCCTGGAACGCTTGCAGCCAGCGATCCATAGGTGGTCGGGGAACGTCCTGCGGTGCATCGGGCCATGGGTCGTCAATCTCCGTCCCCTCGTAGAGGTCCCAGAACGCCCGTGGTGCCCAATAGGGCGGGTGCGGGTGCGTGTAGGAAACGACAAGGCAGAAGGGTCGGCTGCTGCCTGACCGACCGCGGATAAAAGCCAGGGCCTGCCGGTGGACGTTCTCGTCGTAGTCCAGCTGCCAACTGGTCTCACAGAGGCCGGCGGACCGCGCCGCTTCGGCCTTGTTACCGGATATTGAGGGCGGCGCATCATAGCACTCGTCGGTCGGCGTCCACGCGAAATCGGTCGGGTAGATGTCCGGCGTCAGGCGGCGTTCGATCCCGTGCAGTTGATCCGGGCCGACCATGTGCATCTTGCCGGCGGCGACGACCTCGTAGCCTGCCGACCGCAGACTGTGCGCCCAGGTGGGCACGTCGGCCGGCAGAATGCTCGCGTTGTCATACGTCCGCGTGCGGGAAGGGAATCGGCCTGTCAGCAGGGCTGCCCGCGCCGGTGCGCACAGCGGGCACGGGGTGTAGGCCGCGTCGAACCGTGCCCCCTCGGCGGCGAGGGCATCCATTGCGGGCGTTTGCGCCGGGCCGCCGTACACACCGGTCATGCCGGCCGCCATCTGGTCGGCCACGATCAGCAGAATGTTCGGCCGCGTTGGCATGTCGGTTTACCTTCCTGACTGAATGTAGACCGGGCACGGTCCGATCTCGACCGAAAGACGCTTCTCGTGGCTTTCAACAATGCGCTCGTTGCCGAGCATGTCCGTTACCTTTGCCTTGCCGTACGGCCAAGCCACTTCAAGTGTTCCCGGGCCATCGACCTTCCAAGCCATGAGAACACGATCGGCGGTATCACCGCCCCCGGCATTGGCGCGGAACCAGTAGGCATAGCAACCATCGGCCCCATCGGCCTCGGCAGCGATGAGCTGAGGGTGCGGCATCAGTTCAATCATCGTTTTCACGGCATGGGCGGACGGACGCCATGAACCGTCGCGGTTGAGCAGGCCCGAGTTGCAGTTGTCGGTGTCGACGATGGACATGAAGTTCAGACGTTCCGCGCCCAGTCGCAGGGCCAGGGCGTACGAGCGGACCCAGTAGGCCGCCGCAAGCAGCGCCGTCGTGTCACGCTTACCGGTCTTGTACGCTCCTCCCTCTTCCTGCGTGATGGTCCAGTTGAGCTCGGTGTACCAGATCGGCCGGTCGGACGTTCCGGCCTTCTGCATCGCTTTGCGAATCTCGGCCAGGCCGCCGGCGATGGAGTACTGGCCCCACGGACGGACGTAGTCGGTCTCCGGCGGCGCCGGGCGGACGTACGGGTGTGTCGAGAGAACGTCATAGCTCCGGGCAACGGCGGGGTTGGCCGCGTGCACGTTCTTGATGAAGCGGACGTCGGCGTGGGCCGCGCCGCCGGCGCCGAAGCCCACCACCTGTACGTCGGGCCATTTCTTCTTGATGAACTGATAGGCCGCCGGCAGCATCTTGGCATAGAGCTTCTCGCGGCGGGCCTCAGTGGCCAGCCGATCGGCCTCGTCCTTCGGCGGCACCATCCTGTCGGCGTCCAGATACCAGAAGTTCGGCTCATTCCAGATCTCGATGAATCGGATGGGCCGCCGAGGCAGGTCAGGGTTGTCCTTGAAGAATGTGCCCCCCGGCCCCCAGCGAGTGAGGAACTTGTCAACACCCGCGAGATAGTCGGCGATGAAGGCCTCGTCCGTGTCGTAGGTGGCGCGGTTCCGCCAGTCTTTCTTGCCGCCGCTGAAGCTCTCGTAAACACGAGTCGCGAGCGTGGCCATGACCTCGACCTCGTCTGCCGCGTAGAGCTTCATGCACTGGTCGTCCATGGGGCCGCTGAGGCGGAAATTGGTGAAGCCGATCTTGCGGATGTGGTCGTGATAGCGGATGTACTCGCTTGCCCAGCAGTAGAGGCCGTAGACCGGCCGGCGTGTCGCGGGCCGGCCCACGATGTCCTTCAAGGGCGGCAGCGGCTGTTCCGCCATCTTCCACTGGCCCGGAATGGTCTTCGGCTGCTGCAAGACGTCGCCGTCGACAGGGCCATGTGCCGGCACCGTGGAGTCCTTCCGTGCATCGGGGCGATTGGCCGGCGCCTGTTCTGGACCGTCTCCGGCCGCCTGAGCGATGCCCGCATAGGCGTGAGTCTTCACGACCTCCCACACGGTCTCCTGAAGGGCTTTGATCAGGGCCGCATCCTTCACGTCATCGAGCCTGTGAATCCTCCCCGTGAGACCAACCGGAGAGCTGCCCGTCAGCACGCTCATGACCGTCATGGCCACGGCATAGGTGCCCACGGTCCCTTCGAGGTGCGGAATCGGATTCATGTGAATGCGGTCGGCGTAAAGGATGTTGATGCCCGCCTTGATGCCGGTCTCCGGATTCCAGCCGGGCAGCAGTTTCGGATTCCGCGCATAGGCCTCCGCGAGCCCGGGGATCTGGCCGGCCCTGATCCTCTTGTCCAGTTCGCAAAGCACCTCGCCGGCCGGGATCATGCAGATCGGGTGGGCAAGTTTGCCCGCGTAGTCGGCGCGGAGCTGCTTCATCAGTTGCGCTCGGCCGTCCCGTGAGGCGTAGGCGTCCTTCCAGTCTTTCTTGGCCGCATCGTCATACAGGCGGTTCCAGGCCGCCTGGTAGTCGATGGGCTGGGCGCCCCGGGTCCCGTCAGCGGCTTTGACGGCCGGCCGCTGCGGCCAGGTCGAGTAGATGTAGTACCGCTTGACGGACTTGTTCTTTTCGGCGAGAGCGATGAAATCCCGAATGGCCCCGGCATCCTCCTCCACGTGAGCGCCATAGAGCTGAAGGACCAGGGCATCCCACTTGTGCTTGGTCAGGGCCTTGTCGTACTTGCCGAATCGTTCCGGGAACGGATTCTTCTCCCAGTCGGGACTGCACGGCTCGAAGGTGTTGCCCGAGGGATTCCGCGTTTCCCAGATGTTGATCTTAAACGGCTTTGTCGTGCCAGCGATGACGTCCCAGTGCCGCCGCAGGCTCGTGCCGCCCGCAAGCTGGGCGCCGAACTGGTAGTCGATGCCGCGCGTCGCCATCAGCTCATGCAGGTGCGTAGGCGTCAACCCGCGGGTCAGCGAATTGCCGACATGGTAGGCGTACATCGTTCGCTTCTCGGCCGGCGCAGCCGGTTCCGCCGCCGAAACCGCGGTGCCCAGAAGTGCCAGAGTGATTGTCAACGGCAGCAACTTCGTGATTTTCACGTGAGACTCCTTCCAGATTCTCTTTCACCGTCCGATTGTCTCTTTCGCCTGAAGTCGCCAGCCCACGCCTTCGGACGCCGGGGACGCAGGCCTTACTGCGGCAGGGCGTGGCCGAGATGCCTTCTCACCGCCAGCAGGTCTCCGCCCGTAACCATGCCTGAGCCGTCCACGTCGCAATGGGCCGTGGCGGCGTCGACCACGCCGCCAACGCCGGCTCGAACAGCCAGTATGTCGGCCCCCGTGACTGCCCCCGATCCGTCCACGTCGCCGGCGAGCACCCGGAGCACCAGCTCGCGGTCGCCCCCGATGGGGCGCCCGTCACTCGTGCGCACCTGGTCCGTGACCGCAAGGCGATAGACGTCCGCGTCGGGCAAGGATTCGGTGAGTATCACGGTCAGGACCGTTCCGGAGGCATCGAGCGCCGCGGATTGTATCTGCCCGGACAGACCGCCGTGGGTATTGCCTTCGATTGTCACCGCGCCGAGGCCTGCCGTGGCCGGGTCGATGGAAGCGTCGAATGTGATTCGCACCTGGCACAGGCCCGCCTGGCGCGGTTCCGTGGCCCCGTCCGCCAAGGGCATCGCTATCTCACCGGCCGGTCCGTGGCTGGCCACGCTCTCCCAGCCGACCACGGTGCCCGACTCCGCGAGGCGGTGATACAGCGCGTTCGGGCTGTCGTAGGGCGGCGGGTAGACCCACGTGCCGAAGCAGCTTCCGTGCAGCACGTCGCCGGTGTGCGGGCTGACCTGGAGGCCGCCTCCGCCGACGCGGCTGAGGTTTGAGCTGATGTCTTCCCACGTCTGCCCGCCGTCGGTGGTGCGGAAGATCTGGGCCAGTCCGGGCGTGTTCATCGCCACGTACATAATGTCCGGGTATCGTGGATCGATGGCGATGGTGCGGACGAAGTTGGTGGTCGGGCCGCCCTCGGCACCGATCGGCGCCAGGTCACTCCACGACGTGCCGTCGTAGCGCGACAGCCCGCCCGTATTGCTGTTGAGGGCGATGAGGCTGTTCGCATCGGTCGGGTGCGGAAGGATGACCGGTTTGCGGTCCATCAGGCCGAACTTGAAGCTGGCGTCCACGTAGAGCCGCCAGGCGGCGCCGCGGTCGTCGGAGCGGTAGATGCGCCCCGTGCCCTGCCGGGCCGCATAAACCGTGTCGGGCTGCGCGGGAGCGTATCCGATGACCTCGGCGTACTCGTCCAGGTCCGTGAGGGCGGTCATCTCCGCCCACGTCACGCCGCCGTCAAGCGACCGGTACGGCCCCGCCCAGGCGACGTTCGGCGCGGCGGGATGGAAGCCGACGAACCAGAACGCGTTGTTCTCGTCGATGACAATGGTCCAGGTGTTGCCGCCATCGGTCGAGCGCAGCAGCTTGGTGTAGAAGTAGTCGCCGAAGTTGCAGAGGACCACCTGGCCGTTGGAGCCGGGCTGGAACTCGCCACTGTAGGCGCCGCCCCAGCGCACCAGGCCCGGGCCGTAGCCGATCCACTCCCAGGGCACGCCGTGGCTGGTAAACCACAGGCCGTCGTTCTGGGTTTTCTGCGGGCCGATGTCGTAGCAGAACATCATCCATCTCAGGGACTGGTCGGGGTCCCAGGCCATGCTCTTGTGCCACCAGCCCCAGGCGAAACCGGTAAACCCGTTGGCGCTGTCGGTCCAGTTCACGCCCCCGTCGACGGTGCGGAAGAACGTCGCCTTGGCATAGCCCCAGGCCTTCTGCGGATCGCGCGGGTCGCCCGCGACGCCCGACATCTTGCCCGAGAAATCCCATTTCCAGTGACTGCTCAAAGCTGGCCGCGGCGTGGTCGTCGAGACGGTCCACGTCGCGCCGCCATTGGCGCTGACCCACGACTCCCCCCACTCGGGCACGAAATAGACGACGTTCGGATGACCGGGGTTCAGGAAGACGTGATAGGTGGCGCTGGCCTTGGTCATGTTCATCTTCGTGAAGGTCTGGCCGCCGTCGGTCGAGTGGTAGAGGTCGTTGTGCCACACGGTGGCCCAGATTTCGTTCGCGTTCTGCGGATTGATGGCCAGGCCCGGCACGTGACCGGCCGGGAGGTTGCCCAGCGGCTGGAGAGTAGCGCCGCGATCATGGCTGACAAACAGGCCCTCCTCGCTTGCCAGGTACACGGTCTGCCCGTCGGTCGGGTGGCAGTGGAGGTGAGCCGGCATGTTGTGCCCCACGAGGCTGGCGCCCCCGACCCATGTGTCGCCCCCGTCCTCGGACCGCCAGATGGCGGCGTCGGGGTTCTCCACGTAGGTGTCGCCCGGCGGATTGTCGGCGGCCGCCACGTACCATCGCAGAGCTTCTGACGCCGTGACACTCGTCGGATCGAACTCGATGCGATGCTGGTTGCTGCGTACACTCGCGGTGTCCTTGGCCAGGACGTGCGTCCAGGTCTGGCCGCCGTCGGTCGAGCGGTAGACCCCCTGTGAGCCCTCGGTCAGCGTGTTCCACTGGTTGTCCATGACCGCAAACACGCGGCCTTCGTCCAGGGGGTCGACCTCGACCGATTCGCCGCCGTGAGCGATCATGCCACCACACAGGAGCTTCTGCCACGTGAATCCCGCGTCGCCGGATCGCCACAGCGTGGCGCAGTCGTGCGCCAGGTAGATGACGTCCGGATTGCTTTCGCTTCGGGCGAAGCCGTACATGTGCTGCTCGCCTTCGCCGCCGGGCATGCCGAGTTCGAACTCCGTCTGGCTCCGCACCGCCATCGGCCGCCAGAGCGTCTGGGCCGAGACGGCCGAGGTGACCAGCAGTACCAGAACGCCCGGCAGCAGGATCAACTTGACATCCCTCATGCTTGTGCCCCCGTCTGGATACCGCTTCGTGCGCTTTCCTCCGCCAGTCGGCTGTGCCGGTGAACGGCTTCGACCCAGGCTACGATGTTCTCCGGAGGAACATCATCCTGAATCTGATGGGCGGGGGCCATGATGTACCCGCCGCCCTCACCCAGCGTACTGATCAACTCTTCGATGCGGCGCGGAATCTCCTCGGGCCTTGCCCTGGGCAGGAACTGCTGGACGTCCACGCCGCCCCAGAACACGAGCCGGTCGCCGAAGCGATCCTTCAGTGCCTTAGGTTCCATCTCCGCGGCGGACGTCTGCAGCGGGTTGAGGATGTCCACGCCGCAGGCGATGATCTGGTCCAGCAGCCTGAACACCGAGCCACACGTGTGGTGCCAGTAGTAGCAGCGGGCGATGTCCTTGGTCCGCCTGATTCTCTCGGAGAAGTACGGGGCGATGAAAGTATCGAACATCGCGGGGGAGACCAGCGGCCCGTTCTGCGAGCCGAAGTCATCCCCGCTGGTCGTCAAGTCGATCCAGGGTCCTAGTGCGGCGTAGTACTGGTCGATCACGTCGAGTTGAATCTGAAGCACGGTGTCAAAGAACGTCCGCACGAAGTCGGGCTCGAGCGCGAGCTTGATGAGAAAACCGTCGTAGCCGCACATCCAGCAGCCCAGTTCGAGGACGCCGAAGACGGGATGCCCGGCAACGACCACGTGCTGGCCGCGGTCGTGCAGTTCTTTCGCCCGGGCCACCAGGGCGTCCAGCACCTTATCGTCAACGCGTCCTTCAGGCCATGCATAGGACTTCAAGTCCTCAACCGAAGCGCCTCGCAGCGGGCTGTCGGTGATCTGCATCTCGCCGTCGACCAGGTCCCGGCGCACACCCCAGCAGTCAACGTTGGACTCGGGGCTCAGCGTCTGCGTATGCCGACTGGGCAGAGACAGGATGTTACCGACCGTCCGGAAGTCGGCCCCGGCCCACTGGAGGATTCGCTCGTCGACCCCTTGTCCGAACTCGACAGTGCTGCCAGGGAATCCAAGCAGCTCCAGCAGTCTCTCCTGGCACCGCGGGCGCATGCCCGTAAGCGGCGTTCCACCGATGTCCAGCGGCACACGGTCAGGAGTCTCGTGCGCCATGGCACATTCGAACCGCTCGCGACTGTTCATGGGGCTCTCCTGTTGTGTTCTCGGCCGTGCGACTCAATACCGCCCATAGGTCCGGGCCGTCTCGACCATGGCCTGAAAGTTCTCGAGCGGCGTGTCGCGTCCACACTGGTCGCCGGTCGAAAGCACAAACCCCCCGCCGCCGGTGGCATCGTCGATGGCCTGTTTGGCGGCATCGCGGATATCCTGCGGCGTGCCGCGCAGCATGACGTCGGTGGTGTGCAGATTACCCTTCAGGGCTATCTTCCCGCCGAACTTCCTCTTCAGCTCCGCCAGGACGCAGTCGCCCATCGGCGGGATCTCCAGCGGGTCGATGATCGTCAGGTCGGTCTCCGTGGCCATGATCTCCACCAGCAGCCGCTCCGGACCGCAGGAGTGCATGTGCGAGGGCACGCCCGCGGCCTTGGCCAGTTCGGCGCCGCGCTGCAGCGCCGGCAGGCAGTACTTGCGGAAGATCTTCGGCGTCTGCCAGATCAGGGTGCCCGAGCCGGGGAAGGTCACGAAGTCCGGCAGCGGGTCCATCTGGGCGATCTGTGCCCAGCGACGCTCGACCGTTTCCATCCGTTCTTCGGCCCGACGCTGGAGTTCCGCCTCGTCGCTGTAGAACTGCATGATGTCCTGCTCGCTTTTCAGAACAAAGGTGTTGATCAGCGGCACGCCGAGCAGGCCGCGATCGCCCAGCTTGCGGCGATAGGCCTGGTAGCTCGCCGGACTCAGGTCAAAGGGCGTGACGCCTTCGAGTGGCTCGTAGTCCTCGGGCTCCGGGGGCAGACCAACCTTCTCGGGCGGCACGCCTTCCGAGGGCGAATCGGCAACGTAGTGGACGTCGACCGTCGGAGCCCACACTCGATGTCCACCTTCCATGTACGAACGTTGCGTGACGATCCGCTCGGCGGTTTTCAGGACAATGAACGTCTCCCATGGTGCCTCCTCGGCCTCTGGGGCGTCGAACTGCACCCAGAAGTAGTCAATGAACGCGTCCAGGTCGAGCTGCTCCTGGGCCGCGATAGCCGCATCCAGCAGCGGCGGGTCATTGTACAGGTAGATGTCCCAGAACGGTCTGCCGGTCAGCCGGCAGGGCACCATGTTCGAGATGTCCGGGCTGCACGGCACGCAGTCGGGCACCTGGCCACCGAGGACGGCCAGCAGTCGTTCGCGAGATGTCACGGCTGCTCCTTTCAGGCGAAGACTCCGTGCCCACGATTCTACCTGTTCAGGGGTGGACTGTCTTTCTGCCGGCAGGCAATTTCTTTCTCTATTCAAGCATGACGGGCTATAATACCGGGATGAGAATACGGTGGTCCGACATGATGCCGAAGGGCGGGCTGTGGCACATCGCGCGATGCGAGCTGGGGCGACGTGCGGTTCCAGCACACGACCACAGCTACTTCGAGTTCTTCTGGGTCGAAGAGGGGCAAGGCACGCATCGGTTCAAGCGTCGTCGTCACCGGCTCGAACCTGGACAGTTGTGGTTCATCCGCCCCGAAGACCACCACCAGGTGATTGCCGATTCACGGCTGGGCCTGACCGCCGTCAACGTGGCATTGGAGCCGAGGCACGTTCGGGGGCTCCATCGCCGCTATGGCCTGGACACGTTCTGGCCCTGGTCCGGGGCGCGGCCCGTTCACGAGATGAGCCCGAGTCAAGTGGCGGAGCTACAGCGATTGGCCCAGGATTTGGCGACAATGGACCAACGGCCCTCGGTCCTTGACGGGGTCATGCTGCGGATTCTCAGACTCTTGGAGACTGGCCGCAGCGTTGCGGCGAGAGCGGTTCCCAAGAGCCCGGCCGGCGAGTTGTCGGAGAGAGTGCCCCCTCCGAAGTGGCTGGCCGAGGCCCTCGAAGCCTTCGCTGCAAGTGAGTCACTCGAGGGAGGACCTGGTGAGTTTGCTCTCTTGGCGCACCGAACGCCCGAACACGTCAATCGCACCATGCACGCTGTGTTCGGCTGTGACACGACCACCAAGCTCAACGCGCTGAGGATGGACCGTGCGGGAATGCTCCTGCGCATGAACACGGACGCGATCCTCGAGATCTGCCAGAAGTGCGGCTTCGCCAGCCTGTCGCATTTCTATACGTGCTTCAAGGCTCACCACGGCGCTACGCCGCGTGGGTATCGTCTGCGGGCGACCCGAGCCCTCGGGCCGAGTGACCGCGATAGAGGATCAGCGCAAGACCACAGACAGGTTTAGGCGTTAAGAGTTCAGCGCACTGGCGACGAGGTATTCTCTTACTTGTGTCTGGACAAGAAACCCAGCGCCGCCAATAATGCCGCCATAGGAGTTGCCGAACAACCACCCAAACGCCCCCGGCTTACCCGCCGAACCGTTATGCAAATGGCATCCGCTGGTAAAGAGAACTTGCCTAGCGCCGACCGCTAGCCAAGGGGCCTTTACCAACGCGCTAAAGAGGGTTGCCTGCCGACCTACGTGCCGCAGGCTCCCCTACACTGTTTTTTGGGGCCGGAAAGGGGCTTGACAGAACGGCTAATCCTTGCAAACTGAATATCTGATATTCACTTTGCAAGGAGGGGGCGGCCATGACAATTCCCCGACATCTCCAGGAGCGGCTTCTGGCCGGGGTCCGCCAGTTCCCCGTGGTGACGATTACCGGGCCCCGGCAGTCGGGCAAGACGACGCTGGCCCGCACCGCGCTTCCGGACTATGAGTACGTCAGCCTCGAGAACCCCGACGAACGTCGCATGGCTACGGACGACCCACGGGGATTTCTGGGACGGTTCGCCGGCCCGATAATCATCGATGAGGCTCAGCATGTTCCGGACCTGTTCTCCTATATCCAGGGGATCGTGGACGAGGTCCAGAAGCCTGGCCAGTTCGTCCTGACCGGCTCACAGAATTTCCTGCTCCTGCGGAGCATCAGTCAGTCGCTGGCCGGCCGTTGCGACATCCTGCACCTGCTGCCGTTCTCGCGCTCCGAACTGACCGGCGACGCGTTGCTGCCCATCGAGGGCATTGCCGACCGCGGGGCTCGCCTCCTGGGCAGCCCCGAGGATGACCTGTTCGACACGTTGTTCACAGGCGGCTATCCCCGTATCCACGATAAGCACCTGGAGCCGCAGGTCTGGCTGGCCAACTACTACCAGCGCTACATCGAGCGGGATGTCCGGGACATCGTCAACGTCGGCGACCTGGAGACCTTTGGCCGCTTCATGGGCCTGTGTGCGGGGCGAACCGGCCAACTCTTGAACCTGTCGGCCCTGGCTGCTGATTGCGGGGTGACCCACTCGACGGTCAGGCGCTGGCTGAGCGTGCTTGAGACCAGTTTCATAGTCTCCCTGCTGCGGGCTCACCACCGCAACTTCAACAAGCGGCTCGTCAAGTCGCCGAAACTATACTTCCTGGATACTGGGCTGCTCTGCTACCTGCTCCGCATCCACAGCCCGAAGGACCTCGCTCTGCACGCCTCCCGCGGGGCGGTCTTCGAGTCGTGGGTCGTCTCCGAGGCGATCAAGAACTCCATGCACCGGGGCCTGCGGCCGGACGTTCATTTCTGGCGCGACTCGGTGGGGCACGAGATCGACCTGCTGATCGAGGCCGACAGCGGCAAGCTGATACCGGTCGAGGCGAAGTCAGGCCAGACGTTCAATCCTGACTTCGTGAAAGAGCTTTCCTGGTGGCGAGAGGCCGGTGGTCTTTCCGAGGCGACCGGGGCAGTGGTCTACGGCGGCGATCAGTCGACGACGTTCAAGAACGACCGCGTGCTTTCATGGCGCTGTTGGGGATGAGTTTTCAACGGCCGAAGGCACTCAATCTGCCAATCTGTGCGCCATTGACGTAAGTGTTTGATATTGCGAGGCCCCGGTGGGATTCAAAATCCCGTGGGGTTCACCCCCCGTGAGGGTTCGATTCCCTCCTCCGGCACCATGTAACTAAGTGTGTCCAAGCCATTTACGGCGCATTAATCCTATGGAGTGATATGGGC